>Ga0102930_1000246_pt1 | contig 18320 bp, 17 predicted proteins | sample SalPon1_B_H2O_MG_FD_84514 | JGI IMG/M metagenome (GOLD analysis project Ga0102930, IMG submission 84514) | Salt pond water microbial communities from South San Francisco under conditions of wetland restoration - Salt Pond MetaG R1_B_H2O_MG | ecosystem: Environmental > Aquatic > Non-marine Saline... | reverse complement strand
TTATAAGGATGCTTGTGAGCGTATTTACAAATTAATACATAGTGATGAAAACTTGACAGAACTGAATAGTCCAAAAGGTGAGGAAATGGAACTTTTGTCTTTACTCATAGAAAAATACGAACAAGAACATTATCCTATAGAAGCGCCTAACCCTATAGAAGCTATTAAATTCAGAATGGATCAGATGAATTTAAAACAAGCGGATCTAGCCCCCTTATTTGGAGGGAAAACCAGAATATCTGAAGTTATTAATGGTAAACGTCCATTATCTTTAAAAATGATAGCACTTTTGAATAGGTATCTAGGCATACCTTTGGAATCTTTGATAGTTGGAAACAAAGACATACAACTAGATTCTGAAAAAAGACAAAAATTATTGAGTGTAGAGTCAATTAAAGAATACGTATCAGATTCTAATGCTGCATTAATTTAAAAGCATAAACAGAGGACTAATGTAGTCAGGTTTCCGATGGTCTTGACTAACAGATTACTCTATATGGAATGACATGTATAAATAGAAAATTTACATTTGTGCCTTTTTCATACAATCTCTGCACTGATGCCTGCTCTAAGAATTTCTGTGCATCTGGGTTTTAGGTCGTTATAATCTCCAGATTTTACAGAACATTTGCCTTTATAATGAATAAGAAGTGTGCATTGCTCTGCTTGCAAGGCATCATGATCACAAGTTTTAATTAAAGTCTCGATAACATGATCAAAGGTGTTGACTTCATCATTGTAAACAATGATTTCATGAGAATCTGTCAGTTTCTCTTTTACATCAACCTCTTCTAAAACTTCTTCCTTAACACTCATAATCAATTTTTTATGCAAATATAAATAGAATTTAAAAATGCTTTTCTAAAGTTTTGTGAATTTGGCAGCGACCCAGTTGCCTTTTAGTTGATGTTTAACGAATGTCAATTCATTACGCCTGGCTTCTTCTTGTATCAATTTCAAATCTTCTTCATAAAACCCACTGAAGTAAATGACCCCTCCAGAGGTTAGATGTGCCGAATATTTGGACATATCTGCCAACAAAATATTTCGATTGATATTGGCTAAAATTAAATCGTAATCTGTTTTTATTTTCTCAGCGCCGCCAAGTCTTACTTTGCCGTGGCAAGAATTTCGTTCTAGGTTTTCCTTTGTATTTTCCACACACCAGGGGTCAATATCAATATACTCAACAGATTTAGCTCCTCGAATACTGGCTAAAATACCTAAGACGCCAGTACCACAGCCCATGTCTAATACGCGTTTGCCCATGCAATCTTCGTCAAGCAACAGTTCTGAAATTTGATAGGTCGTTGCATGATGCCCTGTGCCAAAAGACATTTTGGGCTCTATGATGATGTCTACGTCGCTGTCTGTTTTAGGATGAAAAGGTGCTCGTATTGTGCATCTTGAATCAATATAAATCGGGTGAAAGTTTTTTTCCCATTCTTCATTCCAATTGACTTGCTCTATAGTAGTCTTCACAAATGAAATCTCAAACTCATCGGAGGTAAGAATGCGAATATCTTCGAGTAGCTGTTTGCTGTCTTTGGATTCATCGATATAGGCTAGAAGACCTTCATCTAAATCTTCAAAACTTTCAAAAGGTAATTCACCCAACTCAGCCAGCAGAATATCTCTAGCGGGTTGAAGGGGGTGAATTATAAATTTATATTCTATGTAGGTCATTTTAGCAGGACATCACGATTTCAGCAAAGCTGTTGGCATCTAGTGAAGCACCACCAATGAGGCCACCATCTACATCTTTTTTTGCAAATATTTCTTTAGCGTTGTTGGGTTTTACACTACCGCCGTAAAGAATAGACGTTTGGTCTGCTACGTCTTGGCTGTACTTTTCGGCTAAGACTTGACGGATATATTCGTGAATTTCCTGAGCTTGTTCTGGGGAGGCAGTTTCGCCAGTACCAATAGCCCAAACGGGTTCGTAGGCAATCACAACATTTTTCATATCGGAAGCATTTAAGTGGAAAAGTCCCTTTTCTAGTTGTGCTTTCACAACTTCAAAGTGTTTATCTGCTTTTCTTTGTTCAAGCAATTCTCCTATACAGAATATGATTTTTAGGTCGTGTTTTAGTGCGGTAGTGGCTTTATCAGCGAGTTTTGCATCAGATTCATTATAGATAGCTCTACGCTCACTATGGCCAATAATCGCATACGTTGCTCCAACACTTTTGAGCATATCGGGAGAGATTTCACCTGTATAAGCACCGCTTTCATTCTCATTGATGTTTTGAGAAGACAGCTTGATAGGGGAGTCTTTTAAATTTTGATGAAGTGCATACAGATTGGTGTAAGGTGGGGCAATGATGATGTCTGCATCTGCTTTAGAAAAGTCTTTCAGTTTTAGGTCATTTAGCAGATGAAGGGCTTCATCTAGGTTGCAATTCATTTTCCAGTTGCCTGCTACAATTTTAGTTCTCATATTATATGTATTTAAATTTAAATTCTTGGGTCTAATAGTTTATAAATAATATCGACTACTATATTTATGATGATAAATAGGATAGCAATAGTAAGTACTGCTCCCATAATTATTGGCAAATCTAATGTATTTAACGCATCTACAATTTCTTTTCCTAAGCCATTCCAGCCAAAAATATATTCTACAAATACTGCTCCTGCCAGCATGGAGGCAAACCAACCCGATATAGCTGTTACTACTGGGTTCAGAGCGTTTTTAAGGCTATGATTTATGATGATCTTATAAGCATTTAGACCCTTTGCTCTGGCTGTCCTGATATAATCTTGCTGAAAGACTTCCAGCAAAGAGCTTCTCATGAGCTGAACAACAACGGCTAGTGGTCGTATTCCTAAAACCACCGCGGGTAATATTAGGTTTTTAAAGTGAAAAATCTCTTTCTCACCAAAATCATCAAGTTCATAAAGATTGCCTGTCATGTTGAGTCCTGTATATTCTTTAAGGACAAAACCGAATAACCAAGCCGCTAAGATGGCTGAAAAGAAAGAAGGTAAACTCATCCCCAAGGTGCTTAAGACTTGGATGCTTTTGTCTATCCAAGTGTCTTTTTGTAAGGCTGAAATGATGCCTAAGACAATACCGATGAAAAGAGCTATAGCAATAGAGGAAACTGCTAGAACAGCTGTGTTTGGTAAAGTTTGCTTGATAATGTCAAGTACTTTTTGGTCTTGCCGCTGAAAAGAAGTCCTCAGGTAAGGGGTTTTAAGATAAATATGTCCTTTCAAAAAAGGGAAAACCTGAAATCCAGTGTATTTGTTATCTTCAAAATAGGTAAAATCGTCTATATCAGAACTATGCCAGGACAGTGGAGACAGATCGTTGATGTAATACAAGTACTGTTGTCCAATACTTTTATCGAACCCATATTTTTCTTTTTGCTGTTGGAGTTGCGCTTGGGTTTCATTCTGTCCGAGCATCATTTGGGCAGGGTCTCCAGGTAATACACTAAAAAGAAAAAAAATAACCGTGACTACTCCAAAAACAGTGAGCAAAGCATAAGCTGATTTTTGTAAAACAAGGTTTAGCAATTTGAGTGTATTTTATAATGCATCTGCATCATTCCAATGTAGTTTTTTTATGATATTCCCTTTCTGAATAACGACTAGTCCTGGGCTTGCTCTTACAATAGTTTTAATAGCAGTTTCATCCGCAAAATAAAAATTGAAGTTTAAATCAAATTTATCCTTGAATTCAAGAATAGCCTCATCGCCTGACGCTGTAAGTCCTATAATTTTGAAGCCTTGTTCTTTAGCTTTTTGCAAATTGGGTTGTAGGTTCATCCAGCCTTCATGTTCAGTTTTAGACAGGTTGTAGGCCACGATGATGAGTAGCTTTTCTTCCTGCATTAAGTTTTCAAGCTCATCTTCACCGTTTCTTATCAATGAAAAGTCATGAATTGGTGGGGTATAGCCTTCATCAATCACTTTTGTTTCTACGTTTATAAATTCACCTGCAACCTCAGGATAAGCACCAGTTGTGGTTATGATTTTTTCCTCTCCATGTTCTTTAAACGTCCACTCGTATTCATACACCGCCTGCTGGGCATCTTCAGGATAGCTGATGGCTTCGGGTATGTTTGTACCCACTTTGTAAGCTCTAAAATCTATTGCAGGTAAATGCATGAGGACATGGTAGGCAAAGTAAAAACAACCAATGGTTATGGCAAAGACTATCCATTTTAGAGATGCTTTTGCAAAAATGGGTTTGAGGTATTTTTCATTAAAAAACAGAATTAAAATCAAAATTAATAGTATAACATCTTTACTAAAAGACTGCCAGGGCGTTAAAGGAATAGCATCTCCAAAGCATCCACAATCGGTAACTTTATTGAAATATGCAGAATAGAAGGTGAGGAAAGTGAAAAACAAAATCATAAGGAGCAGGCTCCATTTTGTAAATTTTGGGGCATACCCTATGAGGAGCATGACGCCTAATATCAACTCATAGATAACAATAAAAATAGCGAGAGGTAAGGCAAAAGGAACAAGAAATTCAAGATTGAGGACACCCTCCCCAAAGTACTCTTCTAGTTTGTATGAAAAGCCAATAGGGTCATTCAGCTTTACAAATCCACTGAAGATGAACAGAAGACCTACAAAAATTCTGGAGAATCCTGTGATGTATTTCATGTTAAGTCAATTTTAAATGAATGAGTGCAAAGACAGAATAATTTATAATATCAAGATACCCAGCTTCAATGCCTTCACTAACGAGTGTTTGCCCTTGGTTATCTTCTATTTGCTTTATCCTGAGAAGTTTTTGTAAAATAAGGTCTGTAAGGGAACTTACCCTCATTTTGCGCCAAACTTCACCGTAATCATGATTTTTGTCTTCCATTAGAGTTTTAGCCTTTTGGACTTGAAGCTCATAGTGCTTCAGTGCCTCCTCAGGCGATAAATCTGCCTTTTCTGAAATGCCTAATTCTAATTGAACTAAAGCCATGATGGAATAATTGATGATTCCAATAAATTCAGAATCTTCATTTTCTTCTACTTTCTGAATTGAATTTTCCTGCAGACTTCTTATTCTACTAGCTTTAATAAATATTTGGTCTGTAAGCGAGGGAAGCCTTAGGATTCTCCAAGCTGTGCCGTAGTCTTTCGTCTTTTTCTCAAAAAGAGCACGGGTCTCTTTTATGATGTGGTCAAATTGTTCGGTTGTATTCATAGCTAAACAAAAGTGTAAATTTCGACTAAATATAATAGAAACCAAAAACAAAAGTTAGAATAGTAGTATTTTAGCATGGCACAAGAATTGAATTCTATAAGTTTGGATTCTGATTTCAACTGAAATCATGTGTTTCCCGACAAATAAATGTATAATGTGAAGTTGAGTCAGTTATAAACTGACATTTTGACAAAAAAATAATTATGGCAAAATCCGGACTATTTAATCTAGATAATTTATCAACCGAAAATATTGATGAAGATGCAGAGCTAATCCCTCTTATGACCTCTGAAGATGAAGAAGAAATAAATCGTGAACTTCTTCCAGAGGACTTGCCTATTCTTCCTCTTAAAAACACGGTATTGTTTCCAGGCGTTGTCATTCCTATCACTGCAGGTAGGGATAAGTCTATCAAATTGATAAGCGACGCTAACAACGGAAACAAAACTATAGGCGTAGTAGCCCAAAAAAGTGATGAAGATGAGCATCCTACTTACGAGGATATTCATAAAGTAGGAGTAGTAGCAAAAATTCTTAGAGTTTTGAAAATGCCTGATGGCAATACTACTGTTATCATCCAAGGGAAAAAGCGTTTTAAAATTTCAGAACCTGTCAAAGACCAGCCGTATTTAAGGTGTAAAATTGAAGATTTTGAAGAAGTGAAGCCAGTACCTAAGGATGAAGAGTTTAAAACCATCATAGATTCTGTGAAAGAGTTGTCTTTAAGGATCATTAGGGATAGTCCGCACATCCCATCAGAAGCTTCCTTTGCTATTAAGAATATAGAGAGTTCTTCGTTCCTAATCAATTTTGTGTCTTCCAACATGAGTGTGGATGTAGGAGACAAGCAACAGCTTCTTGAAACCTCGGACCTGAAAGAAAGAGCACTTTCTACCTTGAAGTATATGAATGTTGAGTTTCAAAAACTGGAACTTAAAAATGATATACAGTCCAAAGTACAGAGTGACATGAACCAGCAGCAGCGTGAGTATTTTCTTCATCAACAAATGAAGACTATTCAGGAAGAGCTTGGAGGTGTTTCTGCTGAAGGTGAGGTGGAAGAGATGAGAACCCGAGCCAAAGCTAAAAACTGGAATGACACTGTAGGAGACCACTTCCAGAAAGAACTCGCTAAACTCCAAAAGATGAATCCACAGGTAGCTGAGTATTCTATACAGCGTAACTATTTGGATTTGTTTCTGGACCTACCGTGGAATGAAACCAGCAAAGATATCTTTGATTTGAAAAGAGCCCAAAAGGTGCTAGACCGGGATCATTACGGGCTAGAAGATGTCAAACGAAGAATTGTTGAATACTTGGCTGTACTCAAGCTAAGAAATGACATGAAATCTCCTATCTTGTGTCTTACAGGTCCTCCAGGTGTGGGGAAAACGTCTCTGGGGAAATCCATAGCAGAAGCCCTTGGAAGAAAATATGCAAGAGTTTCTCTAGGCGGTTTACGCGATGAAGCAGAAATTCGTGGACACAGAAAAACTTACATCGGGGCTATGCCTGGTCGGATAATCCAGAGCCTTAAGAAAGTAGGCACCAACAATCCAGTTTTTGTTCTTGATGAAATAGACAAACTAGGCAATAGCCACCAAGGAGATCCGTCTTCTGCTTTGCTAGAGGTACTAGACCCTGAACAAAATGATGATTTTCATGATAACTTTTTAGAGGTAGGCTACGACCTATCCAAAGTCATGTTTGTGGCAACGTCCAACAACCTCTCTAGCATTCATCCTGCACTTAGAGATAGGATGGAAATAATACATGTGAGTGGCTATACCATAGAAGAAAAAATTGAAATTGCTAAGCGTCATTTGTTGCCAAAACAAATCAAGGAACATGGAATATCAAAAGACGACATCAAACTAGGTAAGCCACAGCTAGAAAAAATAATTGATGGCTACACTAGAGAATCTGGCGTTCGTAATCTTGAGAAGCAATTGGCTAAAGTCGTTAGAAACATAGCAAAGCATATAGCTATGGAAGAAGCCTATGAAGCGAAAGTAACCACTGAACAACTGGAGAAAATATTAGGGCCAGCCAGATCTAGAAGTGCTTATGAAAACAATGAAACAGCTGGGGTAGTTACAGGTTTGGCTTGGACAAGTGTAGGTGGAGAAATTTTGTTTATTGAGTCCATATTGTCTAAAGGCAAGGGTGATTTAAACATTACTGGAAACCTCGGAAAAGTGATGAAAGAGTCGGCTACTATTGCGTTGGAATACATCAAATCTAATGCTGAAAAATTTGATTTGAACCCAAGTATTTTCGACAATTATAATGTTCATATTCATGTACCAGAAGGCGCTACTCCTAAAGATGGCCCTAGTGCTGGTATCACAATGTTAACTTCGCTTGTGTCTCTATTTACACAGAGAAAGGTGAAAAAGAATTTAGCGATGACGGGAGAAATCACCCTTCGTGGTAAAGTATTGCCAGTAGGAGGGATAAAAGAGAAAATTTTAGCGGCAAAACGAGCTAAGATTAAAGACATCATTCTCTGTGAAGAAAACAAAAAAGATATAGAAGAGATAAAAGAAGAGTACTTAAAAGGGTTGAGCATTCATTATGTGAAAGAAATGCATGACGTTTTAGACCTTGCGCTTTTGAAGCAAAAAGTAAAGGATGCTAAAGTTTTGGCATAAGTTTAAAAGTATGATTTTTAAAACCAGATGCGCTTTCATCTGGTTTTTTTTATCAAAATACATTTCAAAATAAAACGACCAGTTAAGCGTTTCCATTTTAGTAGTATGAACCTTTCATGACATATAGATTATTTTTCTTGATGGTGGTGCTAGTTGCTTGGTCGTCTTTTTCTCAAGTTGGAGGAAAAAATGTCTATCAATTTTTGAATCTACCCGTATCTCCAGAAATTTCTTCTTTAGGGGGAAAAAACATAACGTCTCGTACTTCAAATCCTTCTCATGTTTTAGCCAACCCTACACTTGTTAATTTTGATATGCATAATCAATTATCTGCTAACTATATGAACTATTTTGCAGATGTTAATTATGGAACTGCATCTTATGCCAATGATTTGGGCAGACGAACACAAGTTATACAAGCTGGGATTACTTATATAGATTATGGTCGCTTTGAGGGGTTTGATGAAAGTGGAAATTCTATTCCAGAGTTTGGAGGACAAGAAGCAGCTCTATCCGTTGGTTATGCACGTAGAATAGATAGGACTAGATTTTATGTAGGAGGAAATTTAAAATTGATTTCATCTCATCTAGAACAGTACAGCTCCTTAGCATCAGGATTGGATTTAGGAGTGAGTTATATCCATAAAGATTTGAACTTAATAGTTTCTGGAGTAGTTAGAAATCTAGGAGTACAGCTAAAACCCTTTAATGACGTTAAAGAATCTATGCCTTTGGAGGTAATTGTAGGCATATCTCAACAGCTAAAAAAAGCGCCAATACGCTGGCATATTACTTTAGAAAACCTTCAAGAATGGAACATTGCGTTTAGAAACAACGCACGAGATGAAGAGGATTTGAATGGCAATGTTGTACCAGATGATCCAAGCTTTATCAACAACGTATTTAGGCATACTATCTTGGGGGCAGAGCTTTTTCCAGATGGTGGATTTAGCCTACAACTTGGCTATAATTTTAGAAGAGGTGAAGAGCTTAGAATCCAAGATCAACGATCATTTTCAGGACTTACAGGAGGTATAAGTATTCGGTTTAATAATTTTAGATTTAGTTATTCTTATGCCCAATTCAACAGAGCCGCAAGTTCAAGTTTTTTTGGACTAAATATCAATCTTTAATCGTTTTATGGTTTTTATGTTAGGAACATAAAACTATATTATAGAAAAATTCTCTTGAAATAATATACAGAGTTCACACTAAACATTAAATTTGATTAAAAAAAATATGCCAAAAGGAATTAATACAATTTGTGTGCACACAGGAGAGGTTGAGGACAAAGTGTATGGAGGAGCCATTTCGCCACTATACCTATCCACAGCCTATGCTTATGATGGCCTGGAAAAGGCCCCATATCCAAGATACTTTAACAGCCCAAACCAACATCAGCTTGGGGAGAAAATTGCAGCTTTAGAGCATGCAGAATCAGCCTTAATTTTTGGCAGTGGAATGGCAGCCATCACTACGGCTATGCTGAGTGTTTTGAAATCTGGAGACCATGTGATTCTTCAAAACCAAATATATGGTGGGACGCGAAATTTTATCATGGAAGAATGTCAGCATTATGGCATTGCGTTCGATTTTGTGGATATAAACATCACCTCAGAACTTGAGTCAGTTGTAACCTCAAAAACCAAACTCATCTACCTAGAAACGCCATCCAATCCTTTGTTAGAAATAACTGATATCGAAGCTATAACAAAATTTGCCAAAGCGCATAACATACTCACCATGGCAGACAACACCTTTGCAAGTCCTATAAACCAAAGGCCACTCGACCATGGTGTTGATATAGTAATACATAGCGCTACCAAATATTTGGGTGGCCATAGTGATATTACAGCTGGAGCTGTAGCTTCTACCAATGAACTCATGGACAAGGTGTTTTCTAAGGCTAAAAACTTTGGAGGGAGCTTAGCAGACCAGACAGTGTGGCTTTTGGAACGCAGTATGAAAACATTGAATTTGAGAATTAAACAACAAACCTCAAATGCCCAACTGATAGCTGAATTTCTGGAGGCTTCAGAGTATGTGGACCATGTGTACTATCCAGGTCTTTTATCTCATCCGCAGCATGAATTAGCAAAATCTCAGATGCACGGCTTCGGGGGTATGCTTTCTTTTGATTTGAATGCAAAATGTGATTTGGGGAAATTTTTTGCAGGCTTGTCCTTAATTCAAAATGTCTTAAGTCTTGGAGGTGTAGAGAGTACTGTGCTTTCACCAGAAAAAACTTCACATTCTTTATTGTCTCCAGAAGATAGAAAAGCTCAAGGAATTAATTCAAATCTAGTGAGGTTTTCTGTAGGAATTGAAGATATAGAAGACCTCAAAACAGATTTGGAAACTGCCTTTGCTTTAAGCTTATAACTTCTTAAGTAGTATAAATAGAACTTATCTAAGTATAAGAATAGATATTAATTTCCTTATGGTTAAACTTAATTTTATATCTATTTTTGCACTGAAATTAATAACCAACTAAAATTAAATAACATGTCAATAGTAGGAAAAAAATTCCCAGATTTAGCAGTTAACGCCATGGACGAGATGGGCGACACTTTTCAAATCAATATTTTGGAAAAAGCTCAAAAAGAAAACAAAAAAATTGTTTTGTTCTGGTATCCAAAAGATTTTACGTATGTATGTCCAACAGAATTGCATGCATTCCAAGAAGCTCTTCCAGAATTTGAGAAGAGAAACACACTTGTGATTGGTGCTTCTTGTGATACTGCTGAAGTACATTTTGCATGGTTAAATACATCCAAAGATAATGGAGGTATAGAAGGGGTGACTTACCCAATTCTTGCTGATTCCAACAGGAACTTGAGCAACAGATTAGGTATTTTGGACATCACCAACGAGCGTTTTGATGATGAAGAAGGACACATTACTGTAGATGGCGACAACGTAACGTATAGAGCTACTTATCTGATAGATGAAGAAGGTACAGTTTTTCAAGAAAGCATCAACCACATGCCACTTGGAAGAAACGTAAACGAATTTTTACGAATGGTAGATGCTTATACGCATGTCCAAAAGCATGGAGAAGTTTGTCCAGCAAACTGGGAAGAAGGAAAAGAAAGCATGAAAGCAGATAGAGAAGGTGTATCTTCTTACTTAGCTAAACAATAAATTCAGTTTTTAATTAGTTGAATTCATTAAAATCCAAAGAATATGTTTAAAGAATTAGATCAAGATAATCTTGCAGAAGCAGTGGGTAATAACGACAAAGTTATAGTACAATACTCCGCATCCTGGTGTGGAAACTGCAGATTGATGAAGCCAAAATTTAAAAAGTTGGCAGGTGAACATGAAGATATTCCATTCATAATGGTAGATGCAGAGAAGTATCCTGAATCTAGAAAATTGGCTAATGTGAATAATCTTCCAACATTTGCAACCTTTGAAAATGGAGAATTTAAAAACCAAGTGCAAACCAATAAGTTTGACTCTTTAAAAGAACTAGTAGATGAAGTTACCAATAATTAAGCATTTTCAGAAAAACAATGACGTTCAAAAATTAGAACATGCCATTGATGTCTTAGAATCTTTTTCTGAGCACAGATCTGTAAAAGAAGAAGAAATGGATGTTGTAGGCGAACTCATTACTAATATTGCCGGTGCTATAGAAATGGACAAAATGGTGAAAGATGGTATGTCTGAGAAAGATGCTGCCAATACTTTTGCAAAGCGTGTTTTAGGTTCTATAGACCAATAAATTTAGATTTTAAATTATGATTATTAAAGGGAATCTGTGAAAGCAGTTTCCCTTTTTTTATGCTAATTTTGAGCCTGTAATATTCACATAACCAGTTTTGATGTTCAGTCTTAAAACTATAAAGGAAAGGCTTCTATCTTTCGTCTATGCTTGGCGTGGATTAGTGTTTTTGTTTTTTAAAGAAGATAGCTTTAAGTACCAGCTCTTTTTTTCAATTTGCTTTATCATTGCTGGATTTTATTTTCAAATCTCTACTTCAGAATGGCTTGCTCAACTCTTAATCATGGCTCTTGTGCTTAGCATGGAAGGACTCAACTCCTCTGTAGAGCAGTTGTCTGATTATGTACAGCCCAAGCATGACAAAGCTATAGGCAAGATCAAAGACATTGCAGCGGGTGCTGTTTTAGTTTCTGGGATTTTTGCATTTGTCATCATGCTCATTATTTATATTCCTTACTTTGGAAAGATTTTTGATTAGCTAAAGCGGTTAATATTTGTATTTTTGTGGATTAGTATAAGAACTACATGGCCAAATCTAAACAGAGTACTACAAGCAAGCCCAAACACCAAAAACTACAGCCTCGCATGAAGGTTTCAAAACGTGCTAAAATTATTTTTGGGAGTTTTCTTATTCTTTTTGCTATCGGTCTCCTTATATCTTTTGTGTCTTTTTTAATCAATTGGCAAGCAGACCAATCCTTACTTGGAGATGTTTTGGACAGATCAGAACAAGCAAAAAACTGGCTTAGCAAATTTGGAGCTTTTATAAGCCATTCACTTATTTATAAAGGGTTTGGGATCCCCATGTTAAGTTTGCCTGTTATGCTTTTCATTACAGGAATTTACCTTTTTTTGAATTTAAAACTATTCAAGTTGAGGGCACTTTGGTTTTGGGGTTTATACCTTATCATTTGGTTTTCTCTTAGTCTTGGATTTTTTATGACTTCTAGCCCAATTTTAGGTGGAGTAGTAGGGTATGAGATGAATGACTTTTTGCAAGATTACATCGGGAAGCTAGGCGTAGTCCTAGTCCTAATGTTTATGCTTATCATTTACCTTGTATCTAGATTGAATCTAACACCAGACGCATTCTCTAAGTCTTTTTCTAAACAGAAAAACAGTTTCAAAAAAGACATTTCTGATATAGATTTTAATAAAAAACAGCCTTCTCACACTGATGAAAATCATGATGAAGTTGACTTGCACCAAAAAAACCATACTGAAGATGCTGACCAAAGTCTAGATCAAGATGTTAAAATTGAACATTCCTTTAGTGAAAGAACATCAGCAGAACCACCACATGAGGCTGATAAGATTGTGATTAAGTCTAAAGATGATGATGTAGAAATGGAAGTAGAGACAGTAGAAGATGAAGAAGAATCTGATACGCTTAGCCAAAAATTAGTAGAAGATTTTGGTGAATTTGACCCCACTTTGGAGTTGGCTAATTATCAATTCCCAAGTATAGAACTTCTGAAAGACTACAACTCTGGCCGTGGTATCACAATAGATCAAAAAGAACTAGAACAAAATAAAAATAAAATTGTAGATACCTTAAAAAACTACAAGATTGAAATAGCTCAGATCAAAGCTACCGTAGGACCAACTGTTACACTTTATGAAATTGTTCCAGAAGCGGGGATCAGAATTTCAAAAATTAAAAACCTAGAAGATGATATAGCACTTTCTCTTTCTGCCTTAGGCATTAGAATAATAGCTCCTATCCCGGGCAGAGGAACCATAGGCATAGAAGTCCCCAACCAGAACCCATCTGTAGTGCCTATGCGTTCGGTAGTAGCTTCCAATAAGTTTCAGAATGCAGAAATGGAACTCCCTATTGCTATGGGTAAGACCATATCCAACGAAACTTATACGGTAGATCTGGCCAAGATGCCACACCTCCTTATGGCAGGAGCCACAGGCCAGGGAAAATCTGTTGGGCTAAATGTGATTCTCACCTCTTTACTCTACCAAAAGCATCCTGCTGAGGTGAAATTTGTTTTGGTAGATCCAAAAAAGGTAGAGTTGACATTGTTTAATAAAATTGAAAGGCACTATTTAGCTAAGCTTCCTGATACAGAAGACGCTATCATAACAGATAACACGAAGGTTATAAATACGCTGAATTCTCTTTGCATTGAAATGGATAATCGCTATGATTTGCTGAAAGATGCTATGGTGAGAAACATCAAAGAATATAACGTCAAGTTTAAGGCTAGAAAACTGAATCCTGAGAATGGACACAAATTTTTACCTTACATCATTTTAGTGGTAGATGAATTTGCAGACCTTATCATGACTGCAGGCAAAGAAGTTGAAATGCCAATAGCAAGACTTGCTCAGCTAGCTAGAGCCATTGGTATTCATTTGATTATAGCTACACAACGTCCATCTGTGAATGTCATCACTGGGATGATAAAAGCCAATTTCCCCGCAAGAATGGCCTTTAGAGTAACGTCCAAAATAGACTCTAGAACAATTTTAGATGCTGGTGGTGCAGATCAACTTATAGGTAGAGGAGATATGCTCTTCACACAAGGTAATGACCTCATAAGGTTGCAATGTGCTTTTGTGGATACACCAGAGGTTGAAAAAATTACAGAATTCATCGGTGCTCAAAAAGCCTACTCAGATGCTCATTTATTACCTGAATATTCTGGAGAAGATTCTGGCATAAGTGTTGATAATGATATCGAAGAACGCGATAAACTTTTTAGAGAAGCAGCTGAAGTTATAATTACAGCACAACAAGGTTCTGCCTCTCTTTTGCAAAGAAAATTGAAACTCGGCTACAATCGTGCAGGACGAATTATAGACCAGCTAGAAGCGGCTGGCATAGTTGGTCCCTTTGAAGGTAGTAAGGCTAGACAAGTCCTTATTACAGATTTTGTGGCTCTTGAAGAACTCTTACAAAACGAACAAAATTCATAATATAACAATCATGAAAACTATAAAATCCCTTAATATACTTATTCTAGTCTTGATCTTTTCAACTTTTGGTTACGCTCAAGATGATAATGAGGCTAAAGCCTTGGTGAAAAAAGTCTTGGACAAGGTGGAATCCTACGATAATTTTGTAATTGATTTTTCTTACACCTTAGAAAATAAAGCCCAAAACCTCAAGCAGGAAACTCGAGGTGATGTAAGTATAAAAGATGAAAAATATGTATTAAAACTCATGGGAACTACTCAGATTTTTGATGGAAATAAAATCTACACCATTGTTCCAGAAGATGATGAAGTAACCATTTCAGCATACGATGAAAAGAATTCTGACCAAATCACCCCTTCCAAAATGCTCACTTTTTATGAAGAAGGCTATCGGTTCAAAATGGATATCTTGCAAAACATACAAGGTAGAAAAATACAATATGTAGAACTCATCCCAATAGATTCTGATAATGAAATGAAACAAATACTCTTAGGTATCGATAAACAAACAAATCATATATTCAATCTTATTCAAATACAACCTGATGATACGAGAATTGAATTTAGAGTTACAAAATTTAGAACTAACGAACCATTATCTGCCACTCATTTTGAATTTCAGAAATCAAAATACGCAGATTATTACATAAATGAATTAGACTAAATTAGTTGTATTGAAAATACTAGATCGTTATATTTTATTTTCCTTTATCAAAACATTTCTTTCGGTATTCACTATTCTGATGTTTATTTTCATCCTTCAATCAGTATGGCAATTTATAGAAGAATTTGCTGGAAAGGATATTGATTTAGAGATCATCTCAAAGTTTTTATTTTTCTTACTGCCCAACCTTATTCCTATGGTGTTGCCACTCACCATCTTGCTAGCTTCCATCATGACCTTTGGTAGCTTTGCAGAACAGTATGAGTTTGCCGCCATGAAGTCTGCTGGTATTTCCTTACAAAGAGCAATGCGTAGCCTTATAATTTTTATCCTAATCTTAGGAGCTGTGACCTTCTACTTCGCTAATTCTGTAATTCCCTATGCTGAAGGAAAGGTGCTAAATATGCGTAAAAATATTGCTCAATTAAAACCTTCTTTGGCTATCGTAGAAGGTGCTTTTAATGATATGGGTAATATCAACATCAAAGTCAACAAAAAAAGTGGGCCTGAAGGTCGAAATTTGGAGGATGTCATTATCCACAAAAAGTCAGAGAGTAGAGTGGGTAACTATACGGTCATCAAAGCTAAACATGGCGAACTTGTTTCTGGAGAAAATTCTAATGTCCTTTCCTTAATTCTTTATGAGGGAAATTATTATGATGAAATACCCACTAAAACCTACCAGGAAAAATTGAAATCACCTTTCGTAAAATCTGCATTCGATAAGTATGTTTTAAATATGGACTTATCAGATTTTAATGATGTGGATCTTGATGATGAAAGTCTTAAGCATCCTTACAAGATGCTGAACACTAACGAACTGAGAATTCAGCTTGATTCTTTTTCAACTGATTTTAATACCACTGTAGATAGTTATGATAGGGTTATTCAGCAAAGAAGTGGTGTGCAACGTGCCCTTACTATGCAGGCTAACCAAAAAAAGAAAACAGATTCAAGAAAAATAAATAGGTCTAGAAAAGCTAAAGAAGCAAAAACCCTTGACTCTAAGCAAACAGATTCAGCTAAAGACATCAAAACAATTGACAAAATTTCAGATACTTTAGCTGAAAAAACAGAGCTAGTGTTATATACAGATCAATCATTAGATAGTTTGTTTTGGGAGTATCCTTACAGACAACGGTCTCAACTTTTTAATGTAGCAACTAATTCTGTAAATAGTATTCTGCCACAAATCAGTTCAAAGAAAAATATAATAAAACAAAAAACAATTTTGCTCAACAAAATAGAAATGGCAATGCACGACAAATATGCCTTACCTTTTGCATGTGTTATTTTATTTTTTGTAGGCGCACCTTTAGGAGCTATTATAAGAAAAGGAGGTTTAGGTTTGCCTATGGTAGTGGCTATTGCCGTTTTTCTGACGTATCACTTTATAGGGCTTTTTGCGGGTAATAGTGCAGAAGGTGGAGCAATCTCAGCCTTTTTGGGATCTTGGTTATCTACTATGATACTATTTCCGCTTAGCATTTACCTTACCTATAGAGCTACTACAGACCAGGGGTTCGTGAATTTCGATTTTATATCTGCACCTATAGAGCGCCTCTTTAGACGTATTAAAATGAAAGTTTTAAATATTAGAAAACAACAAAAATGACAGAAGGAATGATCAAATTAGACTCCATCCAAGAAGCAATAGATGACATCAGAGCTGGAAAAGTCATTATAGTAGTGGATGATGAAGATAGAGAAAACGAGGGAGATTTTTTGGCAGCCGCAGAAAAGGTGACACCAGAGATGATTAATTTTATGGCGAAATATGGTAGGGGTTTGATTTGTTGCCCCCTCACAGAAAGCCGTTGCAAAGCTCTTCACCTTCATACGATGGTAAGCAATAACACCGACCCTATGGAGACAGCTTTTACAGTTTCAGTAGATCTTAAAGGGCAAGGAGTTACAACTGGTATTTCAGCCGCAGACCGTTCTAAAACCGTAAAATCACTTTGTGATGAGGATACAAAACCCCAGGACTTGAATCGTCCTGGACACATATTCCCATTAATTGCTAAAGAAGGCGGTGTCCTGAGAAGAACTGGACATACAGAAGCCTCTATTGATTTTGCCAGACTAGCAGGTCTAAAACCTGCAGGGGTTATCTGCGAAATTATGAATGAGGATGGAAGCATGGCAAGACTCCCTCAACTAGTAGAAGTAGCTAAAGCTCATAACCTTAAGTTGGTGTCTATTGAAGATCTTGTGGCCTACAGAATGCAGCATGATTCACTTATTGAAAAATGTGAGGATTTTGAAGTTAATACAAGATTTGGCCAGTACAGGCTAAGGGCTTATCATCAAACTACCAATGATCATGTGCATATTGCACTCACAAAGGGAAGTTGGAAAACAAATGAACCTGTACTGGTAAGGATGAATTCCACATTGATTAATAATGATATCCTAGGCACTCTTACCTCCAATGCCGATCATAAACTTGATAAAATGTTTAAGCAATTGAATACCGAAGGAAAAGGGGCTATTGTTTTTATAAATCAAAACATACAAGGCTTGAACCTAATATCTAGACTTAGCGAACTAAAAGAAAGTCAAACGGAGGGCATTACAAAAGCTCCAAGAGTAATAATGGATGAAAAAGACTTTGGCATAGGCGCACAGATACTTCACGATTTAGGTGTTCATAAGATAAAATTAATGTCTAATTCTCAACATAAAAAACGAGTAGGAATGATAGGTTATGGTCTTGAAATTATTGATTACGTCAATTATTGAATGCATTCAGTCAAAGTAAAAATGACTTGATGAGCATATGTTTTATTTGAACTTTTTCCATTTTTCTTCAATGTAATCGCCTTTGGAGCTTTTTCCTTTATGAAGCCAAATATCGTGTTCAATTTCTTTATCAAACGAAAGTGTTTTATTGGCCATGTTTGGATTTTTTGAGAAAAAGAGTATCATTTCATGATGTTTTTCGTCTTCATATTTCCATTTACCTCCACTAGACCCAAAGAACTCACCAGTTTGACTATTTAAAGCTAAAACTTGGTAGTAATTATCGGTAAGCATTTTTAGTGTTTTTCTTGGCTTATCTTCTATGGTTACCCATTCAGAGTTTCTATAGGCCTGATGAATTTTCCAGCAGGTAACACCTGCCTTATCAGCTGTGTCAATCCTTACCCAAGTTTCTTTGTTTCGAGAGTTTTT
>Ga0102930_1000245_pt1 | contig 18328 bp, 18 predicted proteins | sample SalPon1_B_H2O_MG_FD_84514 | JGI IMG/M metagenome (GOLD analysis project Ga0102930, IMG submission 84514) | Salt pond water microbial communities from South San Francisco under conditions of wetland restoration - Salt Pond MetaG R1_B_H2O_MG | ecosystem: Environmental > Aquatic > Non-marine Saline... | reverse complement strand
GATCATTATGGGAAAAATTATTGGTATTGACCTAGGTACAACCAATTCTTGCGTCGCCGTTATGGATGGTGACAAGCCACGGGTCATTGAGAACGCAGAGGGTGATCGTACCACCCCGTCGGTCGTTGCGTTTACAGACGATGAAGTGTTAGTCGGGCAGTCAGCAAAACGCCAGGCTGTCACTAATCCTGAAAATACTTTGTACGCCGTTAAGCGCTTAATTGGTCGGCGCTTTAATGAAGATGAAGTACAAAAAGATATTAAGTTAGTGCCTTATAAAATTATTGAGGCTGACAACGGTGACGCTTGGGTTGAAGCCAAAGATAAGAAAATGGCACCGCCTGAGGTCTCTGCGCGTGTTCTGATGAAAATGAAGCAAACCGCAGAAGATTACCTTGGCGAAGAGGTAACTGAAGCAGTTATTACCGTACCTGCTTACTTCAATGACTCACAGCGTCAAGCGACGAAAGACGCCGGCAAAATTGCTGGTTTAGAAGTCAAGCGTATTATCAATGAGCCCACGGCAGCCGCATTGGCTTATGGCATGGATAAGTCTAAAGGCGATAAGAAAATTGCAGTGTATGACTTAGGTGGTGGTACCTTTGACGTTTCCATCATTGAGATTGCCGATGTTGATGGTGAGATGCAGTTTGAAGTGCTCTCTACCAATGGTGACACCTTCCTAGGCGGTGAGGACTTTGATAATCGCTTAATTGATTATTTAGTAGATGAGTTCCGCAAGTCTTCAGGCGTGGATTTAAAAGGCGATCCATTAGCCATGCAGCGTCTTAAAGAAGCGGCAGAGAAAGCGAAAATTGAGCTGTCTTCAAGCCAGCAAACAGACGTGAATTTGCCTTACGTTACCGCTGATGCGAGTGGCCCTAAGCACCTTAATCTCAAAATTACACGAGCTAAATTAGAGTCTTTAGTGGGTGATTTGATCGAGCGCACCATGGGTCCTTGTAAAATGGCTTTGAAAGATGCGGGCGTGAGTGCGTCTGATGTCACTGATGTCATTTTGGTCGGCGGCCAGACTCGTATGCCGAAAGTGCAAGAAGCGGTTAAAGATTTCTTTGGCAAAGATCCACGTAAAGATGTGAACCCAGATGAGGCGGTTGCTGTTGGCGCAGCGATTCAAGGTGGTGTTTTAGGTGGCGGTGTTAAGGATGTCTTGTTATTGGACGTAACACCATTGTCTCTGGGTATTGAGACCCTCGGTGGTGTGATGACCAAGTTGATTGAGAAAAACACAACCATCCCGACCAAAGCGCAGCAAGTGTTCTCAACCGCTGAAGATAATCAGACTGCGGTAACGGTGCATGTCTTGCAGGGTGAGCGTGAGATGGCGCGTGACAATAAGTCATTGGGACGTTTTGATTTACAAGATATTCCACCCGCGCCGCGTGGCATGCCACAAGTTGAAGTCACTTTTGATATTGATGCGAACGGTATTTTAAACGTATCGGCGAAAGACAAATCGACCGGCAAAGAGCAATCTATTGTCATTAAAGCATCGTCTGGCTTGTCGGATGATGAAGTCGAGCGCATGGTACAAGATGCCGAAGCGCATGCCGAAGATGATAAAAAACAACGCGAAGTGGTCGAAGCACGTAATCAGGCAGAAAACTTGATTCACTCGACTGAAAAGTCTTTGAATGATTACGGGGATAAGATTGATAGCGCTGAGCGTGGCAATATGGAAAGCCTCATCAGTGAACTACGCGAAGCGGTTAAAGGCGACAATGCCGATGTAATACAGCGCAAGTCGGATGCTTTAGCCGAGGCTTCTGGCAAGCTTATGCAAAAGATGGCGGGTTCTGCTGAAGATGCTGCTAGCGCTGCAGCCGGTGCCGATGCGGGTGATAGCAGCCATAGTCAACAGCAATCTGGCGGTGGCGATGACGATATCGTTGATGCTGAGTTTGAAGAAGTTGACGACAAGAAATAAGACGATTGCAAACCTGTGATGATTCAAGTTTTTCATTGACAGCGATTATCTAGTGTTTAATGGTCTTTGAAAGTGTGCAGGCGCGGCGGGATAGAGACCCACGCGCCTGCTTTTGTTTGTAGTATGCTGTAGTTGGGGAACCGATTTTATGTCCAAGCGGGATTATTATGAAGTCCTGGGGGTTCAGAAGAATGCTAGTGAGGCTGACTTAAAAAAAGCCTTCCGCCGTCTTGCTATGAAATACCATCCAGATCGTATGCCAGGTGATAAGGAAGCGGAAGTTAAGTTTAAAGAAGCTAAAGAAGCCTATGAGGTTCTGGCTGAACCAAGCAAGCGCGCTGCCTATGATCAATTCGGGCATGCCGGTGTCGAGCAAGGCGGCATGGGTGGCGGTGGTGGCCACGGTGGTGCGGGACCTGGCGGCTTTGGTGATATCTTCGAGGATATTTTTGGCGATATTTTTGGTGGCGGTGGCGGCCGTCGCAGTGGCACACGTGCTTATCGCGGCAGTGACTTGCAGTATAATTTGGAGCTCTCCCTCGAAGAAGCAGTGTCTGGCACAGAAGTTGATATCCGTATCCCCTCGATGCAGACTTGTGATACGTGTTCTGGCTCCGGTGCGAAAAAAGGTTCACATCCACAAACCTGTCCGACCTGTCATGGCCAAGGCCAAGTACGGATGCAGCAAGGCTTTTTCTCCATACAACAGACCTGTCCACAATGTCATGGTACAGGGAAAATTATTTCTGATCCCTGTGATGACTGTCATGGTCAAGGTCGTGTTGAAATACAACGCACGCTCTCTGTGCGCGTTCCTATGGGTGTCGACACGGGCGATCGTATTCGTTTGTCAGGTGAAGGCGAAGCTGGTCTAAATGGTGGGCCTGCTGGTGATTTGTATGTGCAAGTGATTCTCAAAGAGCATGAGTTATTTACGCGTGAAGGCGATAATCTCTATTGCACAGTACCCATTCGCTTTACTACAGCTGCGTTGGGTGGCGATTTAGAAGTCCCGACCTTAGAAGGTAAAGTAACGCTGAATATTCCCGCAGAGACACAAAGTGGCAAGAAATTCCGCTTGCGCAATAAAGGGGTCAAGTCAGTACGCAGTGCGAGTGTGGGGGATTTGATCTGTACAACTGTGGTAGAAACGCCGGTGAATTTAACGAAGCGTCAGCGTGAGCTGTTAGCTGAATTAGATGAGAGCATGGACGAAGGAGGGCAGCGCCATAGTCCTAAACAACATAGCTGGCTTGATAAAGCTAAGAGCTTTATTGATGATGTGAAAAATGACTTCTTTGGTTCGGATAAGGACAAAGTGGATTAGGAGTACAGCATGGCTGAATTGACACGGATTGCCATAGTGGGTGCGGCCGGTCGCATGGGGCGTATATTGGTAGAAGCTTGCCAAGCATCTGATGACCTTGAGCTAAGCGTTGCCACAGAGCAGAGCAATAGTCCTTTTTTGGGGCAAGATGCGGGGTTGGTGGCTGGTGTGGGCGAAAGCGGAATATTGATTGCGCCTGGTTTAGCAGCAGCCACGCAGGATTTTGACGTATTAATCGATTTCACACGGCCTGAGTCAACTTTGCAGCATGTGCAGTGGTGTGTGGATCATCACAAGAAGATTGTCATTGGCACAACCGGCTTTTCAGAAGCTGAAAAAACACAGTTGCAAGCTGCGGCTGAACAGATCGCTATTGTCTATGCACCGAATTTTAGTGTGGGGGTTAATCTAACCCTGAAGCTGTTAGAAACGGCAGCGCGAGTGCTCGGGGATAGTGTTGATATTGAAGTGCTTGAAGCGCACCATCGCCATAAAGTCGATGCGCCTTCAGGCACGGCTTTGCGCATGGGCGAGGTAGTGGTGGAAACGCTAGGGCGCGATTTGAAAGATTGCGCAGTTTATGGGCGTGAAGGGCACACGGGCGAGCGCGACCGGCAGACGATCGGTTTTGAAACGGTTCGTGCTGGCGATATTGTGGGTGAGCATACGGTCATGTTTGCGGACATTGGCGAGCGGATTGAAATTGCCCACAAAGCATCGAGTCGCATGATTTATGCCAATGGCGCCTTGCGTGCAGCGCTGTGGTCGATGGCAAAAGCGAATGGTTTATATGATATGCAGGATGTGCTGGAGTTAGGTTAATGACTGCCTCACGCTCAAACGCTACGAAGGCTGTAAAAATCTGGGATATACCGACCCGTTTATTTCATTGGGCCTTGGTGGCCAGTCTTGCTTTTATGTGGTGGTCGGCTGAAGAAGGTGGCTTGTGGATGGATTGGCATGTCAAAGTCGGTGTGTTTGTGCTGGCTTTGCTACTGTTTCGTTTGATTTGGGGCTTTGTGGGCAGTGAAACGGCGCGTTTTAGTCATTTTTTGCGTGCTCCTCAAGCTGCATGGCAGCATTTACGTGCGCTCGGCAGTCAGCAGTCCGCTTACCATGCAGGCCATAATCCTTTAGGAGCTTGGATGGTTGTAGCCTTGCTGTGCTTAGTCGGTGCACAGGCGACTACAGGCTTATTTGCGACCGATGATATTTTGGTCGAAGGGCCTTTGTATGATTACGTTTCCAGCGCGTTCGCTGATCGTATGACAGGTTTACATCATCAATTATTCAATGGGCTATTAGCGTTTATTGCTGTACATGTTTTGGCGGTATTTTATTATCTTGTGCGCAAACATACGAATCTGATTAAGCCGATGGTGAGTGGCCGTGCTGATTGGCCGGAGCAACAAGCAGAAAAGCAGCCTAACTTACATTTTGTCAGTGCATGGTGGGCGTTGGCGATTTTTTTAGGCTGTTATGGCGGCTTAATGGGGTTATTGAACCCCTAATAAAAAACAGCCTGCTACTGAGCAAGCTGTTTTTCTATCAAAAGCATTTACGGCTTATGCACTAATTTTTCTCGCGGTAACTATCGTGGCACGCTTTACACGACTTGGCTACTGCGCCAAAGGCAGGGCGAATTTCTCCCATATCGCCAGATTCAGCCGTTTTAGCTAAGTCAGCCGCTTTAACTTGGAAGGTTTCCATCTTCTTATTAAAATCTTCTTTATTATCAGCAATATCGGCCTTAGCATCAGTATCATCTACGCCAAACGTACCGTCAATAAAGCCATTAATTGGGAAGTGGCTTAGTGCAGCAACGGCCTCTGCATTTTTTGTGAAAGTCTCTGCATCATAGTCAATATCACCTTTGACCATGCCTGCCATGGGACCAAAATGATGCTTAATCATTTTGAAGGCTGATTGGCGGTATTCAATAGCCGCTTCTTCGGGGGATTTGCTATCTGCTTGTAAACTCGTTGTAGCAAGGCTAAACAGAACTAAACTCAAAGTGAGTGTGGCTGGTTTAAGCTTTAACATGGGTTTTTCCTCAGTGAACTATAAGAAAATAAGCTTATACTAATTATAGTAGTCATCTGCTCAGCGTCAAACTGAAAAAAATAAACCACGCCCCGAAGGACGTGGTAATGGGAGACACTAGTCTTAACACAGGCGTTTCAATCATCATTATAGCTGTGCTGCACTAATGCACCCTGTCGAGGTCGGGAGCAATGGAAAGTGAAAGATGATGACCTATTGTGATTATTTTAACGCGGATGACCATTAACTAGGCGTACACAACGCTGCTGATGGCAGCGCGTGACATGACGATTAGCATGGCGGTTCGGGTGACGGTTCTGATGCCGTGAGTAGTGGCGCCAATTACGATGCACAACCCGAACTCTCGGTCTATGATAGCGATAGACAACGCGGGGTTGAGCATGAATCGTAAAACTATAGCCAATACGCACGGAGGCATTAGCGTTACCACCAGCCATTGCGCCGGTACTGCCTAAAGCAGCGGCTGTTACCACCATACTGAATAACAATACTTTAATCTTCATAACAGACTCCTATTCTGTACTAATGCTGCAACCGTGCGTCCTTGCTAGTTGCATAGGGATACTGATCGTATGCCTTAACGAAAGCTTAGCTTGCTTCATACAGAAAGGGGTACAGGAACTGTGCAAAGAATATGGAAGTTAGTTTGGTTTGAGGAAGCTTAATGAAAATAGGCGAAACCGTAGTTTCGCCATATCGCTGAGAGGAAAAGGTTTAGGTCAATCTTAACCACAAATAGCTGGTTCAAATTGCCATGTATCTTGTTGATCTGTTTCTTGTTCTTCAGCCATCTCACAAGTCCAAGTCATAGTCGCATCTTCTTCTGAGGCTGCAAAGGTTTGCTTAAAGTCATATTGTGTGTCGGCCATGAGACAATCCTGTTGTTTATTGTGCAATGAAGTTGATTTTTATAATAACGGACTGAATTAATGCCTAAAAGTGATATAATTAGATAATATTATCTAATTTTGAGATTTAAAGCGAGACGCTGTCATGAAGCTGATTCAATTACGCTTACTAAAAACCCTGCTCAATAATGGCATGAATGTGTCACGCGCTGCTGCTCAGCATTATGTCGTGCAGTCTGCGGTAAGCCGTCAGCTAGGCTTATTAGAAGAAGAGCTGGGCATGCCTTTATTTGAGCGCAAGGGCAAGCGTTTGGTTGAACCTACGCCGGTGTGCCACGCCTTAGTGCAAGAAATTGATCATATCGAGCAATCGCTAGCCAATATTCGCGCAGTTGCCGATGATTTTCGCATGGAAACCAGCGGCGAAGTACGCATTGCCACCACGCATACGCAAGCTAAATATTTTTTGCCAGATGTGTTGCAAGAGTTTCGGCAGCGTTATCCGGGTGTATCCATCCATTTATTACAAGGCTCACCCGTGCAGTTAGTGGATTTGCTGAATGAGGGCAAAGCTGATATTGCTATTTGTACGGAAGAGATTGGCAAAGCGGCTGGTTTAGTTAGCGAAAAATGTTATGACTGGAACCATGCCTTAGTGTTACCCGAGCAGCATCCGCTCTGTGAGGGTGAGCTGTCTTTGCAACGCATTGCCCAACATCCTGTATTGACCTATGTGTTTGGTTTTACCGGGCGTAGCAAAATACATCACACGTTTTTAGAGCAAGATTTAGATTTAGATGTTTCTTTTGCGGCAACAGATACGGATGTTATTTTAAGTTATGTACGCTTGGGTTTTGGGGCGGGCATTATTGCCAAAATGGCGTACTCATCTATAACGGATAATGATCTTGTATTGCGAGATTTGTCATCTTTTTTCCCCGTTTCCACGACTCTAGTCGCTTGGGCAAAAAACAAATACCTGAAACAGTACGTTGCAGAGCTGGTTGAGTTGCTATTGGAGTACGGTGACAGTGAAACGTGGTATGCGCAAGCTTAAGCCCTGCGTTATGATAGCGCATAATAGTAATAGGATAGTGGCATGAAGAGTCTAAAGGCATTGAAATGGAGCTTTAGCGGTTTGATACTGTTGGGACTAGCGGCTTGTGGGGAGCGAGTGACACAGCCAGACAATTTGCCTTGGCAGTCAAACATTAACGCGGCCGGCTATACGCAGGTTTTTCAGTTGGAGCTGGGTAAGACAACGCTAAAGGAGATGATTGAAAGCTTAGAACATTTTCCAGAGCTTGCGGTTTTTCAAAAAAAAGCGGAGCCGTTGCTCTTAGAAGCCTATTTTGGCAAACGTCGTTTAGGTGTTTTAGATGCACGGCTTATTGCGGAGTTAGAGGCGAGTCGCGCCCAATTAAAGCAATTTGTAGCAGAAAATACTGAGCGTAAACCGCAGCCTAGTGGTGCGTGGAAATACTCGCTCTCCGAGGATAATGTCAAGCAAGCCAATCAATTAGCCGTCAAATATGTCATGTACATTCCAGCGACCAACTATAGCCCTGATATTGTGCATAAGCATTTCGGTGAGCCAAATAGCGTACAGCAGATCAATACCCAAGCCGCTTATTGGCTTTACCCCGGCAAAGGCTTGATTTTATTAATGAATACTGAGGGCAGTGAAGTATTTCACTATAGCTCACCGCAAGACTATGCGGCGCTCAAGCAACGCTTGCTACAATCAATGGCGGAGGCCAACGAATAGAATATGACCGATAATGCAGATACACCATCCGAGCAGGCGCTACCGTGGTGGGAAGCCAAACCTTTAACAGCTATGAATCACGAAGAATGGGAAAGCTTATGCGACCATTGCGCGAAGTGTTGCCTGAACAAGTTGGAAGATGAGGATGACGGCGTAGTGTATTACACCGATGTAGCTTGTGATTTGCTCAGCGCCAACGATTGCCGTTGCAGTGATTATGCGAATCGTCAATGGCGAGTGCCGGATTGTGTGCGCTTAACGCCGGACAATTTGGATGATTTATACTGGATGCCGCCCAGTTGTGCTTATCGCTTATTGCATGAGGGCAAGCCTCTGCCGTATTGGCATCATTTAGTGTCCGGTAGCAAAACGACGGTACAAAGCGAAGGCCAGTCAGTGGCTGGCCGTTTTGTTTATAGCAAAAACGTGAATGAGGACGAATGGGAAGAGCGAATCGTGGAATGGCCACTGGAGTGGCTGAGTTAAGCGAATTACGTCTGGACAAGTGGCTGTGGGCGGCACGCTTTTTTAAAACGCGCCAATTAGCCGTGGAAGCCATTACAGGTGGGCATGTGCATGTGGGGGGCGAGCGTGTTAAGCCATCGCGCTCCGTCCGTGTAGGTGATGAACTGCGCATTCGCAAAGGTTTAGATACTTGGCAAGTGACTGTGCTAGGTTTAAATGACAAGCGCCGTCCTGCCAAAGAAGCGGCTGCTTTATACAAAGAAGGTGAGCATCAGCGCGAGCAGCGGGAACAGCAATTAGAAATGCGTAAATTACATGGTGTGAATGTGCCGGTGCGCAAACCGGATAAACGCGAACGCCGCCGCTTAGAAGCATTTAAAAAGTCGTGGTGACAGCGTGGTTTAAGCGGGGCGTATGGTCTCACCCGTGCGTGAATCGCGAATTTCACTCGGCTTATCACGACCCCCAAGCGCTAAGTCCAGAATGCAGTCCAGTTGCTGTCCAAAATAGGCTTGTAACGTGGCTACATCGCGTGCTGGCGCTTGATCGCTGGGATTGGCACTGGTCGAAATCAGCGGATGCCCTAGGCGCACACATAAGTCCTCACAGACAGGATGCGCACTAATGCGCACGGCTAAGGTGTCATGATTACCGCGCACCAAAGGCGACACGTCCGGCTGCGCGGGGAGCAGCCAAGTCACCGGCCCAGGCCAATCTGCGGCCACTGTAGCGTGTAAGTTTTCATCCAATGGTAAAATATAGTCGCTTAGTTGGGCGAGGTTAGCGGCAATTAAGATTAAGCCTTTGTGAGCCGGGCGCGTTTTGATGGCCAATAAGCGTTGCACCGCGCTCAAATCACGCGGATCGCAGCCTAAACCAAACACGGCTTCAGTCGGATAAGCCAGCAAGCCGCCTTGGCGTATAGTTGCAACAGCGCTATCGAGGTCTTGGGTAGTGACCATGCGGCTTAACTTCCTGATTTATTATTGTTAGCTGTTTTACGGGGAGTGCTGGTTTTTTTCGTGGTACCCGTTGTTGTTTTGCTTGTAGTCGTTTTTTTGCGACTTGTCGTGCTGGTTTTTGCGGCTGTGCCGCTGCCACTGCTTGTTTTGCGGCTGGTGGTTTTTTTCGCTGTGGTCGTTTTGTTGTCCGTTGAGTTAGTCGTCTCAGCCGTTGCTGCCGTGTCAGTTTTCTTGCTTTTTGCTCGACTACTGGTTTTCTTCGCAGGTGTGGCTTGTGCAATCATCTCGGCGGCTTCTTCTTGAGTGACCGTCATGGGATCGCGCTCTTTAGACAGCTTAACTTTAATTTTGCCTTTGGTGACAAAAGGCCCCCAACGGCCTTTGAGAATCTGTAAGCCATCGCCAAAATCTTGAATAATCTTGGCCAAGTCAGCGGCTTTCTTTTCTGCAACCAACTCTAGCGCCCGTTCCCGCGTAATGGTATAGGGGTCATCGTCTTTTTTGAGTGAAGCAAATTTGCTGCCAAAGCGCACATAAGGCCCAAAGCGTCCAATATTAGTCACCATCGGCTCGCCTTCTTCTGTTTCGCCTAAATCACGGGGCAATTTAAACAGTTCTAAGGCATCTTCTAAAGTGACATTAGCCATTTTCATGCCCGGACGCAGGCTCGCAAATTGCGGCTTTTCTTCATCATCACGCGTGCCGATTTGCACAAATGGCCCATAGCGCCCCATGCGCACCGAAATGGGCTTACCAGTTTTAGGGTCTGTACCAATTTCACGCGCCTGTAAAACATCGCTACGTTGGACGTTTTCCATTTTGTCATCGACTAATTCGCTAAAGGGCTTCCAGAAGCTATCCAGCACTGGAATCCAATCGGTCTCACCGCGAGAAATAGCATCAAGTTGGTCTTCTAGGTTCGCGGTGAAATCATAATCCACGTATTGCGTAAAATGCTCAGTCAATAGCTTATTGACAATGCGCCCAATATCTGTTGGGAAAAAGCGCCGCTGTTCAAGCTCGACATATTCGCGGGCTTGTAGCGTGGAAATAATAGAAGCATAGGTTGACGGGCGACCTATGCCGTATTCTTCCAGCGTCTTGACTAAAGTCGCCTCAGAATAGCGCGGCGGTGGTTCGGTAAAGTGTTGATTCGCGTCAATGTCATGCAGCTTAATCGCTTCGCCTTCCGTCAGCGGCGGTAGTGGGTTTTCCTTCTCACTTTTTTGGTCATCCAAGCCTTCTTCATACACGGCTAAAAAGCCTGGGTGGCGAACGGTTGACCCTGTGGCACGGAAAAAACTGCCTGCTTCCGCACTCAAATCCACCGAGACCGTATCAATAGTGGCATGAATCATTTGACAAGCCACCGTGCGTTGCCAGATAAGTTGATACAGCTTAAATTGGTCATCGCTCAAGAAGCTGCGAATCTCTTCGGGGATGCGCATGCTAGAAGTAGGGCGCACCGCTTCGTGGGCTTCTTGTGCGTTTTTAGATTTAGTTTTGTACTGTCGGGGGGAGTCAGGCACTTTGTCAGCGCCGTAACGCTGCTGAATTAATTCGCGCAGTTCGGCAATCGCTTCACCGGCCAAGCTGACCGAGTCAGTACGCATATAAGTGATTAAACCCACCGGGCCATTGCCCAAATCAATACCTTCGTACAATTGCTGCGCAGTACGCATCGCCCGTTGCGAGGAAAAGCGTAACTTACGCACCGCTTCTTGTTGCAAGGTTGAGGTGGTGAAAGGGGCAGCGGGGTTACGTTTGCGTTCTTTCTTTTCTATTTTTGCAACGTGTAAGCTGCCTTGCGCGGCTTGCAAAAGGCGGTCGCGTACACTGTGAGCGCTTTCATCTGTATTTATATCAAATTGCTCAAGACGCTTGCCATCTAAAGTATGTAATTTGGCGGTGAATGCATGTTCTTCCTTATCCAACTGGGCTACAAGCGTCCAGTATTCTTGCGGGACAAAGCGTTCAATTTCTTCTTCACGCTCAACGAGTAGACGCAAAGCGGGACTTTGCACACGGCCTGCTGATAAGCCGGGCTTAATTTTGCGCCATAATAAGGGCGATAAATTAAAGCCAACTAAATAGTCTAAAGCGCGGCGTGCTTGCTGCGCGTCGATTAATTCTATGGATAAATTGCGTGGATTTTGAATAGCATCCTGAACAGTACGCTTAGTGATTTCATGGAATACAACACGAAAGACTTCTTTGCCTTCCAATGCACCACGTTCTTTCAGCAGTTCATACAAATGCCAAGAGATGGCTTCGCCTTCACGATCCGGGTCCGTCGCTAAATAAAGTGTATGAGCTTTTTTTAACGCTTTGCTAATAGCATCGACATGGCGCTGATTACGATCAATGACCTCGTAACGCATAGCATAATTATTATTAGGGTCAACCGCTCCTTCTTTTGGAACAAGATCGCGCACATGGCCGTAGGAGGCCAGTACTGCAAAGTCCTTGCCCAAGTATTTTTCGATGGTTTTACCTTTTGCCGGTGATTCGACAATGACCAGATTTTCGCTCATTAGACCGCTTTTCAGTATGAATTTAATGTATTTTACTGGTGAGTATCAACCAGAGGACTGCATTTTAAACCTGAAAAGACGGGAAAAGTAAAGAGCCTAGTGCAGATTAATGGTAGACCGGCTGGGCATCATCTGTATTTAATTCCTCCGCCCAATGCAGACTATTATCGCCTTCTGGGCGATTGACTAGCACCATTAATACGACCCATTTTAAGTGGGCTAAATCAAAATCATCGTCTTCCAGCTCTAAAACGCGATCAATCACTTGCTCGCGTGTTTCTGCATTGAGAACGCCTGCTTGCTCTAGCAATAAAAGATGGCTTTGGCATTCGGTATTCAGCCAACGTTGTTCAATAGGTGAGAAGATGCGTATGGAATCAGGGCACACTGTTTCTAGCAATGCAGGTCCAGTGTTGCCTAAGCTTTCCAGCCAGTTAAAGGCTCGATCAATCTCGTTTGGCAAAAATCCAGCGCCTTGAAGATAAGCATCCATAGATTCTCTATCTTCAGCAGCGGAGTCATCAATCTCAGGATAATTGTCAAACAAGTAGAAAAGTACTTCCAGAGTGTTCTCTTTCATTTAAGTCAGTCTCTCGGCTCTACTCGCATCGCACATAGTGCCCGCCACCACATGCTGTTACATAGCCCTGTAGCTCCAACATAAGCAGCATGGATGAAACTGTCTCGGGGGTCAAGCCTGTTTGTAGGATAATCTGGTCAACCGGTAAGGGTGCCTGACTTAAGGCAGCTAATATGCGCTGTTCTTCCTCGTCTAGTGATTCTACAGCAGGCTTAGCTTGAGTCTGAGCCGTTGGGGTTGGTGTGGTTGTCTGGGAGGCGCTTGGGTTGGAGCCTGGGGGGTTAATCAGTGTTGCCTGTCCCAAATAAGCATTAAGCTGTGGGGCTAATTCTTCTAAAATATCATTAGCTGTTTCAACCAATTTGGCGCCTTGGCGAATCAAACGGTGACAGCCGCGTGCCATGGGATTATGGATGGAACCGGGGATTGCAAACACTTCGCGCCCTTGTTCATTAGCATGCTGTGCTGTCACTAAAGAGCCACTGTTTAAGGTGGCTTCTACGATTAAAGTGCCAATAGATAAGCCGCTAATAATGCGATTGCGGCGTGGGAAGTTCTGCGCTTGTGGTCGCACCCCGATGGGGTATTCGCTTACGATCGCGCCTTGTTCAACAATGCGTTCTGCGAGTGATCGGTTACGGGCTGGATAGATAATGTCTAAGCCAGTGGCGACCACGGCAATGGTTGCTCCTTGAGCGTCTAATGCGCCTTGATGGCTGTGTGCATCAATGCCTAAAGCTAAGCCACTGGTGATGCATAAGCCATTTCCTGCTAAATGATGTGCAAAGGCATGGGCGGTTTCTTGGCCGCTTTTAGTCGGATTGCGGCTGCCGACCATAGCAAGCTGTGGATCATTTAGCTGTTCGGGATGGCCGGCAACAAATAATAATGGCGGTGCATTGCGAACCGCCCGCAGCAGTTTGGGGTAATGTTCGTCTTCTTCAAGTAAAATATGACGATGTTCAGCGCCATATAGCCAGTCGATATCGCTTTGAATATCGTCTTCTGGAACCGCTTGTAAGGCCTGAGTCAGCTCAGGTTTAAAGCCTGCTTTGCTGAGCTCGGCCTGACTGCTATCTACAGCAATCGCGGCCGTACCAAAGTGGGCTAATAAGCGGCGCATAGCGGCTGCGCCAAAGCCAGGGGCGCGCCAAATACGTAGGCGTGCCCGTAGTTCATCTTCCGTTGTATTCACAATATTGGGGTCTGCGTTGTGCTTATGAGTTAAGGATTACCAATTTTATCGCCATTTTTTACTTCACGTTGGGAATCCATAATAAGCGCATAGCTCAGATTGTCCATAACATTATAAACAATGGCATTAGCAACTTTGGCGGGTGGCAGTCTGACTTCAGGCGTGCCTTTAGCATGTCCTCGATAAGGCTCGTATTTATCTTTTACAATGTCCCCATCTTTATAAACACCCAACGTATAGCCCGCCTTGATGCCGTCTTTTTTACCTTTGTTTAAGACTAAGATCATGTGATTGGCACTAATAAAGTTGGCTTCATACAAGTCAACAATGCGCGCCCGCACTTTATGCTTGGGAATTTGAATCGGGACACGCAAATTAGCTTGTATATCTTTAACGGGGAATAAGCGATCGCCATTGCGCACCGCATTCTCAACTTCCAGTAAAGTGCCGGTGGTGACAGTATCAACGCGATCAATACGCGCATAGCCGCCATAAGTGACTTGGTGGCCGAGTAATTCGCCTGTTTCTGGGTCGTGCAGCGGATGGCCGGGGTGATAAATAGCGTAACGCTCCCCTTTGCGTGCTTGCTGCAAGTTTTTAATATAAATCGTCTCACTGGGTGTCATGAGCATTTGACGATCACGTGAGGAAAGAATGTAAGGTGCCGCGCGAATAGTGGCTTCATCCATGACTCTTGGCCATTTTAAAAACGGCGCAATCGTAGTGAGTGGCCCACCGCGCCCAGTGGTTTCCACTCGAATACGGGGTACTAATTTATCAGTACGCGCGTCTCGCACATACCCAAAATGCAGAATATCACCAGGGCGAATGAGGTGCGGGTTTTGAATCTGTTGGTTTTTATCCCATATTTCCGGCCAGTGCCACGGTGTGTTAAGGTATTTTTGTGCGATGTCCCAGAGTGTGTCGCCCTTTTGAACGGTATAAGTTTTTGGTGCACGGGGATTGACTTCAATGCGGCTTTTGCCAGCGCGGATAGGGCGCTGAGCAGGTGGTAGTCCATAATAGTCGTCATACTGGCTTATTTGGCCGTCTGTCGCCTTTTTACCGTTAATGTAGAGTTGATCATTGTTATGTTTGGCAGGTGCGCAGGCAGCTAGTATAACGGCAACACTGCCAACACAGGCAATAAACCGTATGGTTGCAAAGCGAAACATGTTTTTATCCTTGTTGTTTTGGCGTGTTGTTATTATTTCGTCAGCTCACTTTAAGATATAATAAAGAAGGCGCTTATGCGTCGCACCACTTTCTGATTTTCGGTAATTTTAAACTATGGCTTTACTAGATATTTTACATCATCCTGATCCCCGACTGCGCAAGAAAGCAGCGCCTGTGGCGGCGGTCGATGACACGATTCGCCAACTCAGCGACGACATGCTAGAAACCATGTACAGTGCGCGCGGTATTGGTTTGGCTGCTACCCAAGTTAATGTGCAGCAGCGTGTAGTGGTTATTGATTTATCGGAAGATAATAATCAGCCACTGGTATTGATTAACCCAGAGATTCTGCACAAAGAAGGCAGTATTGAGTATGAGGAAGGCTGTTTGTCAGTGCCTGAATACTACGAAAAAGTAACGCGCGCAGAGCGTATCCGTTTTGCGGCTTTGAATCGCGCTGGCGAGCGTTACGAAATGGATGCGGATGGTTTATTGGCTGTTTGTGTGCAACATGAGCTGGATCACCTGGAAGGCAAGTTATTCGTCGATTATTTGTCGGCTCTTAAGCAACAACGCGTGCGTAAAAAGCTAGAAAAAATGGCACGCCAGCAGCCCACGCCGCGTGCAGAAACCCCAGCACAGGCCAACGCTGAATGACAGGTGCTTTGCGTATTGTCTATGCAGGGACACCGGACTTTGCTGTACCAGCCTTACAAGCATTATTGGATGCGTCGCATGAAGTTGTGGCTGTGTACACGCAGCCTGACCGCCCTGCTGGACGGGGGCGCAAGTTGCAATTTTCCCCTGTGAAGCAACTGGCTGTTTCTGCGTCCGTGCCGGTTGAGCAGCCGCTTGACTTTAAGTCAGCAGAGGCTATAGATACTTTGCGCGCTTATGCACCGGATGTCATGGTGGTTGCTGCGTATGGCTTGATTTTACCGCAGGCTGTGTTGGATACACCGCGCTACGGTTGCTTAAATATTCATGCTTCCTTATTGCCGCGCTGGCGTGGAGCTGCGCCTATTCAGCGCGCTATTCAAGCCGGCGATGCTGCAACGGGTGTGACCATTATGCAAATGGCCGCCGGTTTAGATACGGGCGATATGTTGCATAAAACTCACTACGCATTGCAAGCCGGTGATGGCGGGCAAGTCGTACACGATCGCTTAGCGGCTGATGGCGCTCAAGCTTTGCTAGACGTATTAACACAATTAGCCAATGGTCAACTGCAGCCAGAGCGTCAAGATGAAGCCCTCGCCACTTATGCCTATAAGCTAAGCAAGGCTGAAGCTGAACTAGACTGGTCGCAAACGGCAAGCTGTATTGAGCGCCAAATTAAGGCTTTTGATGCTTGGCCGACGGCTTTCAGTCGCTATGATGGTAAGCCTCTACGCTTTTTTGCCGCAACGCTGGCTGATGAACATTGTGACGCGCCTGCAGGTAGCGTGGTAGCGGAAAGCCGAGCAGGGATTGATATTGTTGCTGGGGACGGGCAAATCGTGCGCATCTTGTCTTTGCAAATGCCCGGCGGCAAACGTTTAAGTGCTAGTGACTTTGTGAATGCGCGTTCTTTACAAGGTGTGCGTTTTGCACATTCGGAGTGTTGCTCTTGAATATTCGCGCAGTGGCTGCTCGTACGCTGCAAAAAGTCAGTTATCAAGGTGAGTCGTTAAGCGATGCCTTGCAGCACAGTAGCGTATTGGCATTAGCACCCGCCGATCGCGCTTGGGTACAAAACGCTTGTTATGGTTGTGTGCGTTGGCATGGTCGTTTGGGGGCTATTTTGCGGCAGTTACTCGCCAAGCCCATGAAAGCGAGTGATCGAGATATAGAATGCTTATTGCGCCTTGGTTTATACCAGTTACTGTATCAGCGCACACCGGATCATGCGGCTGTGCATGAAACGGTACAAGCGGTACGCGGTCTGAAAAAACAATGGGCGAGTAAATTAGTCAATGGCGTACTACGTGGCTTTTTACGTCAGCGCGAAAGCTTGTTGGCTGAGATTGAGCAAGTGCCGACGGCGCGTTATTCCTTTCCGCCGTGGTTAACAGCCGCTATACAGCAAGCTTGGCCAGCGGATTGGGAGGCGATCTTGCAGGCGAGTAATGAACATCCGCCGTTGACTTTGCGCGTTAATACGCTGCAAACGCAAAGTGCTCATTATCTGCAAGTCTTACAAACGGCTGGATTGCCTGCAACCGCGACTGTTCATGCAGCGCAGGGGGTTGAGTTACAAACAGCGGTACCCGTGAAGGAGCTACCTGAGTTTGATGCAGGGCATGTGTCCGTGCAGGATGCTGCTGCGCAACAAGCGGCGGCTTTATTGCCGTGTCAAGCTGGTCAGCGCGTGTTAGATGCTTGCGCAGCGCCCGGCGGCAAAACCTGTCATTTATTAGAGCGCTATCCTGATATTGATTTAGTGGCTTTAGATAGCAGTGCCACTCGTCTGATACAAGTGCATGAAAACTTAACACGTTTGGGCTTGGAAGCGACTGTAAAAGCGGCCGATGCGGCTGAATTGGATTGTTGGTGGGACGGGCAAGCCTTTGATTGTATTCTATTGGATGCACCTTGTTCCGCCACAGGCGTGATTCGTCGCCACCCCGACATCAAGTTATTACGCAAACAAAAAGATGTTGCAGTTTTGCAACAAGAGCAGGCAAAATTATTGAGCAAGCTCTGGCAAACATTGCAACCAGGTGGTTATTTGTTATACGCCACCTGTTCTATTTTGCCGGAAGAAAACAATCTTCAAGTGGAGGCATTTTTACGTGATCATACGGATGCTATCCACTGTAATATTGATGTGGCGTGGGGACGCGCGCTGTCTGTCGGACGCCAGATCCTACCTGGGGAAGCGGGTATGGACGGGTTTTATTACGCCTTGCTGCAGAAAGTGGCAAGGTCGGACTTTGTATAATGAAAAGAGTGTGGCTAACCCGTTTATTGGGTGTAATAAGTATATGTATGCTGCTGTCTACGAGTCTCTTGGCAGCTAGAGACGCGATTGTGCTAAAAGAATTCGCTGTTTATCCCAGCGAGGAGCCAAAGGTATTAGTCGCTAATTTACGTTTTGATTATGAATTGAGTAGTTATTTGCGCGAGAGTTTGCTTAATGGGGTGACTTTGCGCAGTGAGGTTAGGTTTGATCTGGTTTGGTATAGTGAATGGTGGTTTGATAGAAGAGAGCCCTTGACCAGTATTGTGACTGAGTTGAAGTACCATGCTTTAAGTGGTCAGTATCAGTTGATTCAAAAAAACTCGGGTAACAGTTGGAACTTCTCTAGTTTAACCGTTGCTTTAGAGCATTTAGGCGATATTGGGCGCTTTCAATTGCCTCCTTTACCTAAAAAAGCGTATAGCAATGAAGCTGCTTTGTTTACTGAAGCTATTTTAGAGCCAGAGTCGCCTGATTCTCCCCTAAACCTGCCCTATTTATTTTCTGATAAACACCGTCT
>Ga0102930_1000244_pt1 | contig 18346 bp, 15 predicted proteins | sample SalPon1_B_H2O_MG_FD_84514 | JGI IMG/M metagenome (GOLD analysis project Ga0102930, IMG submission 84514) | Salt pond water microbial communities from South San Francisco under conditions of wetland restoration - Salt Pond MetaG R1_B_H2O_MG | ecosystem: Environmental > Aquatic > Non-marine Saline... | reverse complement strand
GTTTGCCAAAGTGGGAGAGACTGCTCGTAGGCTTGATGTTCGTGTTTCAATGCATCCTGGTCAGTTTACTGTTCTTGCTAGTGATACGCCAGACATTGTAGAACGTTCCATCGAAGAATTTGAATACCATGTAGACATGATTCGCTGGATGGGGTTCGGCAAACAGTTTCAAGACTTCAAATGTAATGTTCATATCTCAGGTCGGCAAGGTCCAGACGGTATCAAGCGAGTTCTGCCTCGACTGTCGCCAGAGGCACGCAACTGTATCACAATCGAGAATGACGAGATGTCGTGGGGCTTAGATGCTTCCCTTGAACTTCAAGACGATGTTGCTCTTGTGCTAGACATTCATCATCACTATATCCGAACAGGAGAGTATATAGAACCCACAGACGACAGGTTTAAACGAGTTGTAGATAGTTGGCGTGGTGTTAGACCTGCTATGCACTATTCTCTATCTAAAGAAGACCTGTTAGAATGGCATAGCGATACTGCGAGGCCTGATCTAGATGCTCTTATAGAACAGGGATACAAGCGGCAAAAACTTCGTGCTCATTCTGACTACATGTGGAATGATGCTTGTAATGAGTGGGCTCTTTCATTCCTTAACCATGCGGATATTATGATTGAAGCAAAAGCAAAGAATCTAGCTTCTATTGACTTATACGATCGCTGGCAGAAATTATCTAGAGCAGCTTGAAGATAGCAGCTTAACAAACAGAAAATTAGGATAAGGGCCGGGATGATTGTGTTCTTCCTGCCATTCTGCTTGTAACACATAAGCTCTTTGTTCAAGACTTGCTATGCACTCTGTTTGTGCTGTTATACCATTAGTGTTCTGTAAAAAGTGTACCAGTTCATGCACTACAATATAGGCAGTATCATCTGCTGTAATGTCCATGCCTTCTAAAAACATTAGACTGTTGGTTCTGTGATTGTATAACGCTTTAATCCTAGGCAATGGTTTTTCTGCTATTTCTGCCTCACGAATTTTTTTACTGCCATAAGCAATAATCTGTAAATCTTCTGTGCTGTGGTAACTTACAGAAGGATAGGTTTCGCCATAGTATTCGAATTCACTGTTCTCAACAAGCCACGCAATATGTGCATCAAAGGGATGAGGTTTTTCGGACGAAGTAAAAAAAATAATTACAAGACACACTGCCGCAAGGAATAAGATAGTGTTCACAGTGTTGCCCATACAGTATTTATTTGCTTAAATACTAATATGAGTTACTTGAATAGAATGTACAATCAGGCAGCAAAATCGACAAAGGCTGCTGAAGATTCAACTAAAAATCCAAACAGAGTCGCCGGCGGGCTCAGAGCGCAGGGTGTAGATACACTTTCTATACTAGGCGAGGATGGACAGGAGAGACAGATACCGTCGCAGCGATATGTTCAGAGTCTAGAAGAGCAGGTCAAAAAACAGCGGGCGGCTATAGACGTCCTAGAACGCAAGCTCGCCCGCGTGGAAAGAACGCAGGAACAGTTAGCTGGTCAGCTTACCCGTTTTTTATCTTCTTAACAAGATCTGCTTTCTTCAAGCTGGCATTTACTTTGATGCCTTTCTTTTTAGCGTGCTCAAGCAGCTGAGGCTTTGTCATTGATCCAAAATCTGCAGTTTTACTAGTAGTCTTTCTGCCAGTAGTTACTGTAGTCTTTTTCCCAGTTGTTTTTGGTTGAGATACTGTGGGCGAAACTAGAGGCTTCTCTAGCGTAGCTTGATTATTCTCACCAAAAAGCTTTTTTAACCATCCAAACATTATTTTTATCTCCTTTTAATAATGGTAACCTATTTAATGATAAATATTGAAAAGGGGTAGATAAAATGAAAAGCCTTAAACTGGATAGAGTTGTAGGAACTAGAGCAGATAAAAAAAATAATTATCTTCAGATAAAGCCCGAACTGCCTGCAAATAGGAATATTTTTAAGAATCCTCAACCTTCCGTAAAAAAGAAACATAATATCAAACAAGGGAAGTGGAGGCACTGATGACTAAATTAAAAACATGGATTGCAAACAGGCTTCAAGAAAGAACTTCTATAGACGGTTTATTTTTAATCGCTGTAGGCATCGGATTTATTGTGTTCAAACCTCTAGCATCTATAATAGCATACGCTGCAATTGGATACGGAGCATACACACTTATTAAGAAGCACTAAAGTTTTGAAATTGGAATTGAACTGCTTGCTGTCATATTCCACATCTGCTTCTTCTCGACCCCTTTCTTTTGTGCAAATTTCTTTGCATCGCAACTTTCACAAACATGAAAAAAATTGTTGTTCAGCCTGTTAGGACTCATAGAACTTCTTGATCTCTCAAATAGAGTATTACAATCATCACAGCGAAGTTGTACAATAGACGAGCCGCGGGAATACGTATGTTCTTTGCCATACTTTGAGTGCCGTTTATAATAGTTTGTCTTTGTGTATTCACCTAAATACATAAAGTTATTTACATTAAGATTACAAAAATTGTCGATAAATATATAAGGAGAACGCAATGCAAATTCCAAAAATTACTGAATCAGCAAAGCAGCATATAAACAAAATCTGTAAGGATTACGATGTTTTTGCAGTTTCATTAAATCTTAAGGGCGGCGGATGCGCCGGATACGAATACGAATGGCAGACAGTCGAAAAAGATAGCATTCTAAAAGAAGACACTGTTATCTCGACAGGAAGTGGCAATCTTGTAATAGGATCTTTTAGTACAGCTTTTTTAGAGCGTACCGAAATTGATTACGTCACAGAAATGCTAGGATCAAAACTGACAATTAATAACCCGAATGTTCAGTCATCATGCGGTTGCGGCGAAAGTATAGGATTTTAATCGGAGTAATAGATGGCAAGACAAGATATTGATATAGGCGTAGAAGGTAACGACGGCACCGGGGATAGCATAAGAGAAAGTTTTCGAAAAACTAACGAAAATTTTAATGAATTATATGCTGTGTTTGGCGAAGAAGGGACTATTAATTTTACTTCTTTAGGCGATACCCCGGACAGTCTTATTCCTAATGGAATTCCGGTTGTAAATGATACAGCTACACTGATTAATATTTTAGAGCTTGCTTCCAACAGCGCTCTTGACCAAGACGAGAGCGATACTATTACATTTGATTTTTCAGCTGATGGCAAATTAGTATTAAAAACAGCCTTTGGCCAGCTCGCAGATGATGCAAGTCCTACATTAGGCGGACCTTTAAATGTTCAAAACAATGCAATTGCAAAGGTAGCAATATCACAGTTCGCAGTAGACGAATTTAACACAAGACACAACGACAGTATTAACATAGACGATCTTGTAATTACCAAGGGATACGGAGATAGACGTTACATTACAAGCGGGCTTCCTATAAGAGTTGCTGATGAACCTGCAAGCATAGATCAATTTAATCTTGATATTAATAGGTATGTAGACGGAAACATTGAAGTTATAGATCACGGTTTTGACAGAACTATAAACGGTCAAGCATTTACATTCAATGCTAGATATAACGATCCGACAGGTCTTGAAAGCGAAATTAGTGCTGAAAATATTATAGAAGGTAGGAGTTACAGAGTAACTGAAATCGATGGTGTAGATTGGACTTCATATGGCGCGGAAAAAAACGAAATCGGTAGGATATTTGAAGCAAATAAAAACGGTGAATCACAGGACGGAGCCTCTAGTGTAAAACCTGTCTATTTTTTACGATTTGTAAATTCTGATCAGTTATCTGTATTTTTATCAGAAGACGACGCAGAAGATCCTAGTGATATAAGTGCAGAGCAAAATAAAATATTTGCTAACGGATCGATATCAGATGACGAAGTTCATACTCTTACAGACGCAGGTTTCGACCCTAATATTGAAGGCAATTACCTTGCTAACGCTGCTGTGCCTAGAAAAGGTATAGTCAGAAGGCAAGGTGATACAATGACCGGGGCTCTTACACTACATGATCATCCTGGAGAGCTACGTGGATTTGGTGAAGTAAACGGTGAAGATGATCTTCAAGCTGCAACGAAACTTTATGTTGATACAACTACATTTACATCTCCAGAAAACCTTTTTGTAAGTCGTTCAGGCGACGATTCTATGCAAGGCGTACCTCCGGGACGTGAAGGGACTGCGCTCGACTATGCATATCGCACAGTCAACGCCGCAGCAAAGAGAGCACAAGAGATAATCGCAACAAGTCCATCAGAGCCAGGTCCGTACTTTCAAAAAATTACTATAGACAACGGTGCTGATTTTTCAACCGTCATTGACGCCGGTATAATAAATCCTAGCTTTACTCTTACTGCACAATTTATTGACGACAATTTAGATTATATTGTTAATGAGACAATAGGTTACATTGCATATACCTATCCCGATACTGTTTTTAATAAAGAAACTTATTCCGGATATATAGAATCAATACTGAGTGCAACTAGCTTTGATATACGCAGAGGCACAAATGCTAATACACTTACTAGACAAGCAGCACAGCAGTTTTATGCAGATGCAGACGGAATTAGTGCTATCACTACGCAAAAAACACAAACGACCGATGCTCTAGATTTTGCAAATGTTGCACTCGATGCCATCTTTCAGAATGAACTTTTTAAACAGAAAGACATCACTGCTATTAATGTAGACTTGGGTACTACAATTCCTAGAGCACGAGTGACAACTGCAAGCCCGCATGGTTATAATGACGGCGAACAAATTATATTCCAAAATGTAGGCGGAATGATCGAAATAGAAGGTCAAACTGCATACATTCGTGTAATTACTGATACCGAGGTAGAATTATATGAGGATAAAAATCTTATTAATTTCTTTGATATTAGTTCGTATAGAGGTTTCACGTCAGGCGGCGAAGTAGGTGTAGTTTATCAAGAAAGACAATCTTATCTAAAAAGTGTCAAGCTTAAACCTGACTTTAAAAATAATACAGCAAGTGCAGGCGGTGTGTCTGCGGTAGCATCTAAGTTCAATCTTGTTGACACAATCATTAACAACGGAATAGATGCTGGACCAGATGTTGGATTCGGTGAAAATTATAAAATTGTTTTAGAAAATGGTTCCGAGTCTTATATTGATCAAGGCAACCCAAACAATCTTGATACCCGCCAAGGCAAGGTAATTGTAGGTGATCAATCCGGAGCAAGAGGTAGGATTGTTAGGTATATCAATGAAGACCCTAACGAAAACGACAAAGATACATTTGAGCTCCTTCCTTTAAATCCAGTAGAGTTTATTGAAGGAGAGACTCTTACTTTTGGTAACTTCGTAAAAAACAAGCAGGTAACAATTTTTGTTGAGTCTGGCATTTATGAAGAAGATTTTCCAATTAAGCTTTCGAACAATGTTTCTCTAAAGGGCGACGAATTTAGAAGAGTAATAATTAGACCAAAATTAAGAACATCTCAGTCAAAATACGCGACTACTTATTTTTATAGAGATCTAGAATTTGATGACATTCAGCTGCTAGACAAGAAACATTCTACGGTTACTGCTCTTAATGGGCTGGAAGTTTTTGTGGATGATACTTCCTGGATGTCAGTTGATCAACCTGTAAAATTTGCAGGTTCAGAACTAATAGGTAGCGATGCAGAGAGAAATACAACATATTATATCACAGAAATTATCGAAGATTCTGCAGGGAACACTATAAAACTTTCAGACGAAGAAGGCGGAATCGATATTTCGTGGGCCTCTGCAGAAGGTAAAATGTATGTTGTTGCAGAGGAAGTAGGTTACTTCTTAAATCAAACAGATGACATCCAAGGATATTTTGGCAAATTCTATCTTGAAAATCCGCATGCAGACAAAAATGTTGGCATACTACCCACAAACAATGGCGGATTTTCGACCGCTGCTCTTATACTAGAACGCAATCGACGTTTAATCCAAGAAGAAATTATTTTGTTCATTAACGAAGGTATTTCTACAGGATCACCATCAGAATTTTCAGGTTTCAGTTATGATATTGAACAATTTCGTAACCAAATAGCCAATATTGTAGATGCTTTGATAAAAGACTTGGAACTAGGAGGAAGCGAGTTTGTTCTTGAACAACAGGGCGAATTTTATGTGAATACCGAAGAAGCAGACCGTAGTGCTGTGTCAACTGCAATCGAACAAATCAGTGTATTAGCATCAGATCTACTTAACGGCGATCTTCCCGATCAAGAAGGAGACATTGTTCCTGATACATCTCTTGGTCCAGCAGAGTCAAACACTATTGGATTAGTTTCTAATTTAGTTGCACTTATAAATTTTGCATTTAATGGCGACTACAATCCGCCCAAAAGAAATGATGCAGACGGTGTAGATGTTTTCCAAATGTCAGACGCCACTATTGTAAGAAATGTTACTGTGCAAGGCCATGGCGGATTTATGGTTGTTCTTGATCCGGATGGACAGATACTTACAAAATCCCCTTATATTCAAACAGGCTCTAGCTTTTCAAAGAGCAATAATGCGAAGCGATTTAGAGGTGGAATGTTTGTTGATGCATTCGTAGGTAATATTCCTGTTAGAGTAATTAACAAGCAGGACAATTTTACTCTTGATGTCGAAAGTGACTTAGGACAAGGTCTATTTATAAGACCTCCGCAATTACCGGCTCCGTTCTTTTTTGAAGGGGTAAGATATCAGGTTAATGCTATATCAGGCTACGACAGCGGAAACGGCATTGCTACCTTGTTACTGGATAGGACTTCTAATCCAGATCCTTCTACTAACATAGGACAAGGATTTACAAAATCTGCAACAGCATCTGCCCCGCAAGAAATATTTGTGCAGACTGCTGGCAATCGTTCTATGCTAGGTAACGATTTCACTCAGATTAACGACCTCGGATACGGGTTGGTTACAAATAATGGTGCTGTTTCAGAGATGGTGTCCATGTTTACATACTACTGTCAAGCAGCTTACTATGCAAAAAACGGATCAGAGATTCGTTCACTAAACGGTTCTAATGGTTATGGTAATTTTGGTCTAGTAGCAGAAGGTTCCGATCCTAACGAAATACCGGACCAGGTCACCCTTGATATGCCTTTGGTTCAGCCGGCAAAGATTTATACCACAGCTACAGAAACCAACGAAACAGGCGATCAGACAATTTACTTAACTGACCTGAAATTTCCGCCAACTGCCAACAGCATCATAAGAATAGATCACGGTGGTAGTGTAGGTATTCTAAATTATAGAACTTCGAATATTCGGAGTCTAAGTGATAGCGATCAAGACGGGCAGATTGGAGATTCTGGAGAAGATATAACAGCAACAGGAATCCAAATTAACAATGCAGTCTATGCTCTCAACATTACAGCTGATGCAAATATTCAAGGTGACTTCTTTGAAAGTCTTCAGGCAGATGTCCCAAATGGAACATTAGTAGAATATAGAAACGGTCCTAATCTGTTATTTGCTGGTGTACGTAACCAGGATGCTCTTGAAACAAGACCAAGCACTGCAATAAACTTCGACGAGTCTGATGATATTACCTACAGGACACTTGCATTTTCTCCTAGAAATAGTGTAGGAGTAGAATTAGATTCTGAACAAATACTTACTACTGCTGAAGTAGACTACAATTACATTACATTAACAACCGACATCGGCAACCTTAGCGGAGGTTTCGGTAGCACTGCAGGTGACACTGCAATTGCGATAAAAGATATCACAGATGAAAGATTGATTGACCGATTAACGAGAGATATTGCAGGCAGAAAACCCGGAGACGCTGATTATTCCGGCGGCATGATTTTTTCTTATGCAGGTAAGACTTACAAGATCGTAGAATATAATAATACAAGCGAAGATTTTGATTATATTGTTTTTGAAGATGTAGACGGCACTAATATAGACGGCACTAGTACGGGCACAACAGGATTAAATGCTGCTTTGCCAGTAGACGAACTAAGAATCTTTATAGGTTTGCCTCGAAATACCACGGCGGAAATAACTATTGCAATATCTCTACTTCGCGCAACAGGACATGATTTTACTCAGATAGGCGCAGGCGGATACAACGATTCAAACTATCCGAACGTAATTTTTGGCCAACCGGTTAATAGCGAAGCTGAAGCTTATGTTGATAGTACCACGGCAACAAGCGCACAAGTTTGGGAAAGGCGAAAAGGTAGAGTTTTTTACGTATCTACTGACCAGGACGGATTTTTTAGAGTAGGAAAATTCTTTTCAGTAGATCAAGGCACAGGCGATGTATCCTTTAGCGGTTCTATAGGTATAACAGGAGCAAATGCGCTTGGCTTTACTAGAGGCGTTACAATAAATGAATTTTCAGCAGACGATAGCTTTAATGATCAATCTGGCCAGGCTGTGCCAACAGAAAGAGCAATATTTAACTACATCAACAGAACACTAGGTTACAATGTTGACAGCGGTAACCAGATACAAGGGGCACCTGCAGGAATTAGATTAGGTCCCGGTTTCCTTCCTCTGAATGGCGACTCATCAATGGAGAGTAACCTCAATCTCGGTAACAACAGAATTCAGAATGTGTTTGCACCAGTAAACAATAACGATGCTGCTAACAAAAATTATGTAGACACAGTATCTCAGACATTCGATGATCTATTCAGTATGAGAGATACCGAGATTAACTCTCAATCACAGAATGATTTATTAGTCGCAACTGGTAAGAAAAAAATATTTCTCGAAAATGGCTTAGGTTTAACCGTTGGAGATACTGTTAGTGCTCTAAACGATTCTAAAATTGGAACTGTTATAGACGTTCAAGACAGAAACGATTCTATTCTTGGCGACATTGATGAAATTACATACACGCCTGTGTCAGGCGGAGACTTTGAGAAAGGTGAAATTGTTTATCGTAATTCTGATTTCTCATTGGGATTTGAATTGATAGATGCTCCAATCGATGAATGGGCCAATGCAAGTGAAAAATCCGATAGTGTAATTAATGTCTCAATCGAGAGAAATGAGAATTCAACGACATACGATTTACAGATTCAGAACGGTTCGATTATAAATGCTGATGTTAATTCATCTGCTGAAATTGCACAAAGTAAACTCAACATGCAGGCTGCTGACACGTTTGATGAAGATGACGCCACTTCTGGATATAACGGATCTGCTACAAAAGTACAAGCCGATTTGGGACTTGCTAAATTCTCCGACGAAAACTTCGAAACAGACTCTGGTTATGTTCGCATTAAAAACAACGGAATTGTATTTGCTGAAATTCCAGATATCGGAGTAAGACAGGTTTATGGCAGGACTGATACTGGCACAGGAGATGCTTCTGCAATAGACTTTTCCACTGTGGTAGATCAAGGTAAAGGTTTAGAAGACAGCGATTTCACAAATACTATCGTAGACAGCGATACAGGATCACCCGGTAATGCTTTAACACAACTGCAAGAAGACGACGGCAACGGAGACTCTGTATATGGAATTACAGAAATTTCAATCTCTTCTAACAATAATTCAATTGTTAAAAGAAGTGCAACTGGTAAAATTGATGCTAGCGCTCTACAATTAAGCGGCAACGACATTATTGAAACATTAAGTAATACTGTAGTCTTCAACACACCTAATGGCGCTGAAGTGTTTAGTGCCGGAGGCGAAACAGACGCAACGCTTGTTACGAAATTTCCAGGAAGATTAGACGTAGGTGACACTGGGATTTCTTCTGACAGCACCTTCCATAGCAGGTCAGCTTTAGCCGGTGAAGGATATATTGCAGCAGATTGGCTTTATACTAGTTTTATCGAAGCTGTCACAGAAAGAGGTTCGCAGTCAACAGGAATAGGAATAGGAGACAACATAGGGTTCGATGAAGGCGGCGAAAATGCTATAATTTTAGTGACTGGCGGATCAACAAGGTTTCGTGTTAACAACACAGGCACAAAAATTTACGGAAACTTGATAGTATCCGGCGGTCTTTCTCTAGATTCAAACGTAACTATAGGCGAAGATAGTGACGATGACCTAGTAATAAATGCCGATATTGCAAGTAATATCATACCTAAATCTACATCTACTTACAACATAGGATCAAATGGTGCTAGATTTGACACAATGTACGCAAATGTGTTCAATGGTGTTGCTACAGAAGCAAAATACGCGGACTTAGCAGAACTTTATATAGCAGATTCGAATTATCCTGAAGGAACAGTCCTAGTATTTGGCGGCGATAAAGAAGTTACTGTTACTTCTGAAAAAGGTGACAGACGAGTTGCAGGAGTCGTATCTACAAATCCTGCTTATTTGATGAACAGCCAATTAGACAAAGAAAACACAGTGCCAGTGGCTCTGCAGGGACGTTTGCCTTGCCTTGTTCTTGGACGCGCTAGAAAAGGCGACATGTTAGTTTCCTCCGCAATATCAGGCTACGCTGTTGTAAACAACGAAGCTAAGATAGGCACTGTGATAGGAAAAGCCCTAGAAAATAAAGATTCTGACGGTAAGGGTATAATAGAAATTGTGGTAGGAAGAGTATAAACATGACAAATAGATTCCCTTTAATAATAGACACAGATAACGGAGCTGTTTTTAAAGAACTGCCTGCTGGTGACAGTTTAGATCTAACCGACAGCAGCATAATAAATGCTGCAGGACTGGAAGTAAAAGGAGAAGCTTTAATAGATAAATTAACGATCGGTAGTCAAACAATCGACCCTGCCGGAACACCCGGAAGTACTAATAATGCTCCGTTGTCTACTGTGGCATTTACAGGTAATTACAACGACCTTTCAAATCTACCAAATGCAGGCTTTACCGGTAGTTATAATGACCTAAGCGATCTGCCTTCTATTCCTTCTAATATAAGAGACTTAAACGAAGTAAGCACAGATACTCCTGATACTAATCAAGCATTAGTGTGGAACGATAATGCCAACCAATATGAACCCAGAGACGTTGTGCTTGAACTAGACCTATCCGATAAATCTATCCGCGATCTTTTTGATGTTTCATATATTGGATCCCCATCTCAAAATAGACTGCTTAAATTCTCAAATGGTGCCTGGCGTCCTGCTAATGTCCAATACTCAGAAATTCAAAACAGACCAGTTAATGTAAGTTTCTTTAACAATGATGCAGGATATATCACTAGTGCAGACATCGGTGAAATAGAAGGTGACTTCAAAGGTTCGGTGTTTAGTGACGATAGCACGCTTTTAGTCGACGGTGTTAATTCATTGATTAATCTTAAAGACACAGTAGACGATGATGTTATCCCTAAAGAAGCTAATACTGTCGACTTAGGTAGTCCAGAAAAGCCTTTTAGAAGTTTGTATCTCTCCGATAATACACTGATACTGGGCGATTATGCTTTAGGAATAAACAATGGCAAATTAAAATTAACTAATCCAGGAGTAGATTCCAGCGCCGAAGGTTTAGAAGTTTTAGACATTGCTGCAGAATTTGTGGGTGTGCTAGACTCGTTGTATGTTGACAGTAATGCTAGGATGGACTTAGGAAGGTTTATCCAATTCGAAGAAATCGAACAATTTGGTACTGACATAGGCAAAATAGGAACATTTGCAGACAGTTTTATTGGATTTACTCAAGCCGGTAGCATGATACTTTACACGGGAGAAGGAGTGCCAGCAACCTCTATAGGGGATCCCGGTACGCCGATAGGCGCAATTGCCATTGACAGCAATTACATTTATTACTGTGTTGCAGAATATGACGGTGTAACAGATATTTGGCGCAGAACACCTTGGGCAGAATCAAGTTGGTAAATATACTAAACGGGGCATAGAATGGCAATAAACACAATAAATGTAGGTAACTTACCTAACGATGGCACGGGTGATGACCTTAGAGAAGCGTTTATCAAAGTAAACAACAACTTTGTAGAATTAGATAGTGCAAAAAAATCGCTAGAAGTCGAAGGCAACAATCTCGGAACTTCGGTTACAGCAGAGGGCGTTTTTGCAAACAAAACAGAGAACATTTTAAACTTTAAGAGTCTACAAGCAGGCTCTGGAGTAAGTCTAAATGCCAACTCCACATCGATAACCATTGACGCAGATGTAGGAATATCCAGTTTGATGTTCCTTACAGATTCAGGCAGTGTTGTAATTAATGATACAACATCCAGCACTGTGTCTTTTGAAGGCGGATCAGGTATTGTGGTGGAAAAACTTGCTAACCCTTCTAACACAATAAGAGTAAGATCAACAAACGGAGTTCTTGCTGCTGATTCCGCTCCAAAATTGTCTGAAAATCTTGATGTTGATTTCAATAACATCACTAGAGCAAATTCTGTAACCGCAAATAATTTCTACGGAGATTTAACAGGATTAGTTCATGGAGTCGATGTAAGAGATATCAACGAATACCTTTTTGAGAATACATTTGACTTCGGCAAATTTTTACCTGTTTTCACTAATATCCTTGATTACATAATATACTTTACAGAAGTAGATTTAGGTACATTCGATTCAGAAACTGATTTCGAAATTGAATTAGGAACTTGGTAACCATGTCAGTTTGGACCGAAGCTTCCGGAACTAGATTAGCAACTATTTCAGAAGGTGTTGAGAATACAGTGCAATTACCAAAAAGTGCAGGGTCAGATCCTCAACTGATAAGCGGCCAAATTCCTAAAGGTATGCAGTTGACAGAAAATGCGATTGCGGGAGTTCCAGATGAGGTAGTAAGGCTTACAGATTATAGATTTGTTTTACGATCATTTCTAGATGGTGTACCGTATGATAGGACTTTTACAATCACAGTACAAGGAGCAGATACACCAGTTTGGCAAACTCCTGAAGATCTCCTACCTGTAGGAAAAAATGAAACCTATTATATACTAGATAGTGCTTTTGTAGATTATCAACTTGTAGCGATCGATCCAGACGAGATGGCTGGTCAGAAACTGCGGTATTTTATTGCAAGCGGAGACGGTGAACTCCCTCCGGGAATAAGACTCACAGAAGACGGCAAACTACAGGGAGTTGTTGACCCTATTCTTGCCTTAGAAAAGGATGCTGCAAAAGGTTATTATGACGAGTCAAGCTACGACAAATATCCTTACGATTTTTCCATTCTCAACAGTGCAGGATTTGATAGTTATTTCTATGATACGAGAGTTTTTGATTTTTCTTCTCCTGTACGGACTCCAAGAAAACTGAACAGGTATTATGAATTCTCAGTTACGGTTTCGGATGGCAATACAACAAGCAAAAGACGATTTAGAATATTTGTAGTAGGAGACGATTTCTTTAGAGCAGATAACACTATCTTGCAGGTAGGCACAGGCGTATTTACTGCAGACAACACCTACGTAAGGACTCCAATTTGGTTAACTCCTGCTGCATTGGGATTTAAACGAGCAAATAATTTTACTACTATATTCCTTGACGTGATAGATCCTAATACGCTGCAAGGAATTGTGGTATACAGATTGCAAGACACTAATCCAGGAATCTATCGCGTAAAAGACTCGGACAAGGAAATTCAAGGAAGATTTGAAATTTCAGGCAAGCCGCCGGTTGATCTAGAAACAGAAACTGTGTATGCAGACCCTGATGATTATGAAACTGTGACACCCGAAACAGAAAGCGAACTGCCTTTAGGATTAGAACTTGACGAAAACACAGGCGAAGTTTTTGGTAGAATACCCTATCAAAAAGCAGTTACTGAATCATATACATTTACAGTAAATGCTATTAGACAAACCGTAAACACAACCGAAGTTGCTGCAAACGAAAAAACATTTACAGTTCGTGTTATAGGAGAAGTTGACAGCACTATTACATGGTTAACTGATCAGAATCTAGGTACTGTGAGCAGTAACTATGTTTCTACTAAGAATGTAGAGGCAAGAACTAATGTGCCTGATGCATTTCTTTTGTACACTATTGTAGACGGAGAATTACCTCCAGGTTTGAGGTTAAATTTCAATGGTGCAATATCAGGAAGAATTAATAATGACGGAGTAGAATCAGACAAAACATATCAATTTTCTGTTAGGGCACAGGATCAATTTCAATTCAGTGCTATTACAAGAAAATTTAGTCTAACTGTTAAAAAAGAAGAAACTGATTATACAAATATTCACTATAAGGTTTTCTTTTCACCTTCTGTAAAACAAAGGTTCAACGATTTTGTGAGTAATCCTGCAATATTTGACCCTAGTTCTATATACAGGCCGTTTGATGAAAATTTTGGTTTAAGACGAGACAATAAAATTCTAGTTTACGCAGGGATAGAAAGATTAGAAGCATCACAATATGTTGCTGTCGCTGCAAAATATGCCAAAAGAAAAACGCTGAAGATAAACGATGTAAAAACAGCAGTCGCACAAGTGCCAGGAACCAAAGAAATACTATATGAAGTAGTATATCTTGATCTAATAGATGAATTTAATGAAGGGTCTTTAGAAAAAGACAAACGTATAAAGACAGAAAAAACAATTACAGCAGATATTTCAGATTATAATAAACAGTACAACCTTCTTCCTAATGAAGACCTTAACAATCTCACGGTAGAAACACGTGACGGATCTATTGAAACGTATTTTGGTTCACAAGTACCTGTGATAGGGCGAGACAACAGAATAAATGTGGATATTTTGAAATCTTCTCTTATAGGTAGAACGCAAGATGTAGACGTTTTTATTAATCGAGCAAATAGCACGAATATCACATTCAGACCTGACAACACAAACACAATATCCGTTGATTCGACTCTTGTCAACATTAGTGATCCTAATCGAATTTTTAAATATATAACAAATATAGGATCTCTAAGAGAAAGCATAAGATCTCTAGGAAAAACAGAAAGTGAATTTTTACCCTTATGGATGAGAACTGCACAGTCCGGAGCAAATGCCTTAGGTTACACACTCGCATATCCTCTCTGTTTTTGCAAACCAGGAACATCAAAAACAATTGAAAGAGCGATACGACTCAGCGAGTTTGATATACGAGAGTTCGAAATGGATGTAGATAGATTCGTAATTCTATCAACTGAGAACAATAGACAAGAACAATATGTGCTTTTTGCAAATTACGAATTTAACATATAACAGGTGGAAACTTAAATGTCAGATATAAACACAAACGGTATTGACAAAGATTATCCTAGGCCAGGTCAAGACAATGATTCAATAGGGTTTAGAAATAATTTTTCGGAAATAAAGAATAATCTAGATACTGCAAAAAATGAAATACAAGATCTAGAACTAAATGTAGCGCGTACAGACGAATCAATTGACTTTAATTTAAATGTTCTTTCAGACCTAAGCTTGCGTAATTACAGCAAAACGGTTTATGATTTCGGCAATGTATCTAATGATCAAACAGTTGATTATAGAAACGGCAGTTATCAGACAATGGTAATTGATTCAGACGTCTCGATAACTTTAACAGGATGGCCCGAAGCAGATAGATTTGCCGTTTTAAAACTGCAGATAATCAAAAATTCTCAGTCTACAAACATTTTATCATTTGACGAACTATCAGGACAAACAATTAGAGTAGATGCTACGTGGCCTGAAAGTTTTACTATAACAGATAATGAACAACCGCTTGTTGTGCAATTTTCTAGTTATGACAACGGTGAAAATATCTATGCTACATATCTTGGAAAATACACTACAGGTTTTGATTCTACTATTGCGAATAACCCTTTGTCTGTTCGAGATATTTCAGTTGAAAACGATGCAATTATAAACGGCGACTTGACAGTAAACGGCATTATTAATTTTCCGGAACTTCAATTGCCTGCTGATTTAAATTCTCTAAACGATATAGAAATAGATAGTACAACGCTCGCAAATGCCCAAATTTTAAAATACAATAATTCCCAATCTCAGTGGGAAAATGTAGATGATCCTCTTTCAAATGTCGAAATTGATAACATTGCAGATAATCAAATTTTGAGGTTTGATATTACCAGCGGTAGTTGGCAAAACGAGGACGATCCTCTTGCAAATATCGAAATTGATAACATTGCAAATGATCAAATTTTGAAATACGAGAGTAGTTCAAACACATGGAAAAATGTTGATGATCCTTTTCCGAATGTTGACATAGAAAATCCGTCAAACGATCAAATACTTCGATATAATGATCAAAGCGGAAATTGGGAAAATGTAAATGACAATTTATCAAATGTTAATCTTACTAACTTAGACGACGGTGAAATCATAAAGTTCAACAGTTTCGATCAAGAGTGGCAAAATGAGTCTTTGAAATTTCAAAATGTTGAAACAGACAGTGCGTTAGATAAACAAATCCTGCGATACAACAATGATACAGGTAATTGGGAAAATAAAGATTTTGGTAAAATAGAAGAAATTACAGTAACTATTGCCGACAATGATGGGCAACAAGAATTCAGATTTGACGGTCAATTCCTTGGAAGTCTTGACTTCTTTTGGCAGGTTGGAACAATATACAAATTCGACGTTTCTGATTCTTCAAATCAGTTTGGTCCTTTAAGATTTAGTACAACTGCAGACACAGATGTTCCTAACAGTATTACAGAATACACTGACAACGTCGAAATAATAGGTAGTGCAGGGGACGGCGGTGCCTATATCCAAATTAAAATCACAGAAGATACTCCTACTCCTCTCTACTTATATGGCAAGAAGAATGATCCCCAAGTCGACGTTAGTCTTTTAGGAAGGGGAGAAAACGGAGATATAGATGTAGGTATCAAACGTAAAATAGGTAGCTTTGATACTTTAAAGAGTGATGTTGTTGGAGAAAATGGAGACACATTAATAAATTATGCAAACAGTGAAATAATCGGAACACAAAAACCAGATGAGTTAATTATACCTGTTGTCGACACCGTAGAAAGAGACAATTTAGGAGGAAGCTCCGGGGTTCCTTTTGTAGGACAATTGGTTTTTAATACTGATGTTTCTCCTAACGGCGCGTTACAGGTTTATGTAGGCGGCGGCGCCGATAACTGGCAGACTTTGGCATATAATGTTTAATCCCTTAGCAGATGATTTTTCTACTTTGTCTGACGACGAGATAAACCAAAAAATAAGTGGTTTAACTCGACGCTACAATCAAACAAGTAATCATGATTTACAACATCAGATTGCTGTAATGATAGACATGTTTAGGCAAGAATATACCTTGAGACTTGCTAAAAAGTCTCAAGATTTCAAAGACAACGACAATGATTCTGATCTTGACAATCTAATCAATATCAATTAAAATACATAATGCTTATGAAAACTGACGATCTCGGTATTCCAAGATTCTCTAATCGAGATCTTGTCGATATGATTTACTCTGGTAACATCGACAAGATTCATGTGGTTCTCTGCGACGAGTCTGAAGATATAGACAAGTTTAATCACGCAGCACAAGAAAACGGCTTGCCCGAATTACAGAAATATATTGCAATAGACACAGACAAAACAGAATTTGATTCAGTATGTCAGTCAGAATGGCTGATGCCGGAAAAATATACTAAAATCGATCTTTCAGAATATTTGATCTATCGAGTAGCAGAAGAACTAGAAATAGATCCTAGTGAAGTTTGGACCAATCGAGATTTGCCTCAAATCGAACGAATAAACGAAGAATTAGAAGCATACTATGAGCACAACTTGTTTAATCTGTTGCGCTATATGATATACCTTGTAGATTTTATGCGTGAGAATGAGTTAGTATGGGGAGTTGGAAGAGGATCTTCAGTGGCAAGTTACGTGCTTTATCTGATAGGCGTACATAGAATAAACTCAATCCAATATCAACTGGACTGGCGAGAGTTCTTGAGATAAGTACTACTATTATAGGAGGCTAAAAATGGCTGGAAGAAAAATTTATAAGACAATGCAAGGTAAGCAAGTCGATATGGACATGCTAAGACAAAGAAACGAACTTACTCCTGCAGTAGGGAATGCAAAAGTAAATGCGAGGGGAGACCAGTTAGGGCCAGGTGGAAAGATCGCAAAAAAGCGCGAAGATATGGTAAACGAGTATTATAACAACAAACCTGTACCGGATGAAGTTCCGGTGTCTAAGAATAATCAGAAAAAAGATCTAGTAGACGACTGGCAAGATCCAGAGCCAACAGGCGGCTGGGTCGAAGATGAAGATGGCAATTTTGTTAAGAAGGAGGATGAATGAGCCAGAATTTTTCAGCAGTTGAAGGCGACCTTCGCGCTGTAGGCAACAGAGTGCTTGTAACAGACATGTACTTTGGTGAACAGACTACAAAAGGCGGCATTATATTAAGAGACGACGACGGCACTACTAGAGGTGTATATCCTCGCTGGGGACGTGTGTATCGCAAAGGTCCGCACAATGATGATCCTTATGCAGAAGGTGACTGGGTGCTAGTCGAACACGGTCGTTGGACACGTGGTATTACAATCACAGCATC
>Ga0102930_1000243_pt1 | contig 18356 bp, 16 predicted proteins | sample SalPon1_B_H2O_MG_FD_84514 | JGI IMG/M metagenome (GOLD analysis project Ga0102930, IMG submission 84514) | Salt pond water microbial communities from South San Francisco under conditions of wetland restoration - Salt Pond MetaG R1_B_H2O_MG | ecosystem: Environmental > Aquatic > Non-marine Saline... | reverse complement strand
GTAATAAATTCTTGAGCATTTGTAAAATAAGTGATAAATAAAAAAAGCAAAGTGAATCTCCTTAGTAACATACTGAGCGTATTAATTTTTATTATATAAATTAACAGGATAAAATTTCATTTTACAATTATTTACAATAATTTTAATAAAACTTCAACAATATGCAAAAAAGATGCGACTGGGCAAAACATCATCCACTACTTATTGGTTACCATGACAACGAATGGGGAATTCCAACTCATGATGATCAGCAGCTATTCGAAATGTTAAGCTTAGAAGGCATGCAAGCTGGATTGAGTTGGCTGACTATTCTAAAAAAAAGAGAGAACTATCGTCAGGCTTTTAATCATTTTGATATTCAAAAAGTAGCGCATTATGATACCAATGATATTCAACGTCTTTTATCAAATTCCGGAATTATCAGGAATAAGCTAAAAATCCATTCAATTATTTCTAATGCCAATTGTATTTTAAAAATTCAAGATAATCAGTCTTTTAGCGATTATTTATGGGCATTCGTTGATCACCAACCTATCAAAAATCACTTTGAAAAAATAGATGATGTTCCCGCGAAATCCGCTTTATCTGAAAAAATGAGCAAGGATCTTAAAAAACAAGGATTTAGGTTTGTTGGTCCAGTGATCTGTTATTCTTTTATGCAGTCTATCGGGATGATAGATGATCATTTGACGGGTTGTTTTAAATATAACGAAGACTAATAAAAAATCACTTATAACTTCATCAAATTTGTAGTTATTAAAAATTTAGAATAAACCTTGAATGTTTTCTTAATCATATTTCTAAAATGAACAAAGCCCTATATTTGCAACTTTTTAAATGAAAATACAGATTATTTGCAACCACCTATAGCTAAAAAAGAAAGAAAGGAATTAGAGATTCATAAAGATATAAGAGTTGATGACTATTACTGGATGAATAAGCGTGATGATAAAGAAGTGCTGGATTATCTAAAACAAGAAAATGCTTATTTTGAAGAAAAAACTAAACATCTTAAACAACTTCAAAACGACATTTTTCAGGAAATAAAATCCCGGATTAAGGAAAACGATTCCTCTGTTCCTTATCTATTTAATGATTACTGGTATTGGGTAGAATATGAAACCGGTAATGAATATCCGCTGTATTACCGGCAAAAAGATGAACAAAATGCTAAAAAAGAGCTGCTTTTTGACGGCAATAAAATGGCTGAAGGTCATGATTATTTCAATATAACCGGCATTAGCATCAGCCCGAATAACCAATTTGTAGCATATGGAATTGATACTATTGGTCGGAGAAACTATACATTATATGTTAAGAATTTGTTCTCGGGCGAAAAATTATCGGCTGAAATAGAAAATACGGTTGGCTGTTATGCCTGGGCCAATGACAACTCTACCTTGTTCTATGCAAAACGGGATGCAGAAACTTTACGATCGGATAAAATTTTTCGCACGGATGTACACGATGAAAATTACGGCGAAAAAATGGTCTATCGCGAAAAAGACGCCAAATTTGATACCTTCGTTTATCGGTCAAAGTCCCAGTCTTATATCATCATCGTTTCATCGAGTTCGATATCCGATGAATACCGATTGATCTCTACCAATAGACCTAAAGATGAATTCCAAATTTTTCAGCCACGAGAAGATCATCTGGAATATAGCATTGAACATAAGGATGATACGTTCTACATCTTAACTAATGCAGATGGTGCGGAAAATTTTAAGCTGATGACCACTACAATTGACCAAACATCAAAAGAGAACTGGCAGGTTTTTCAAGATCATGATGAATCGGTTTTACTAGAGGATGTTGATGTTTTTGCTGATTTCATTGTATTATCAGAACGCTTGAAAGGATTAAATCATCTCAAGGTAGTCCCCGAGCATCAACCTCAACAAGCTTACTACATTCCTATACAAAGCGAGACTTATACCTTAGGTACATCGGCCAATCCTCAAATGAACACGGATCAATTGCGCTTTGTGTTCAATTCCATGACCACGCCAACACAGGTCATTGAATATGATATGAAGCAAAAAACGGAAAAGGTGCTTAAACAACAAGAAGTTCCGGATAAGAAATTTGATCCGCAAAATTATCAATCAAGAAGAATTTGGGTAAAATCACGCGATGGTGAGTTGATCCCGGTTTCAATGGTATTTCATAAAGACACAGATCTGAGTCAACCACAAAAATTACTATTGATGGGTTACGGAAGTTATGGTATTACCGTTGATCCTTACTTTTCTGTTTCCCGATTAAGTTTATTAGACCGCGGATTTATCTACGCAATTGCGCACGTTCGCGGTGGCGAATATTTAGGCAGACAATGGTATGAAAACGGTAAGTTCTTACAGAAAAGAAATACGTTTAATGACTTTATCGATGTCAGCCAATTTTTGATAGATAGAGCTTATACGTCTTCAAATTCACTTTGTGCCTTAGGCGGATCAGCCGGTGGAATGTTGATGGGTGTCATTTTGAACGAAGCGCCACATTTATATAAATCTGTAGTAGCAGCCGTTCCATTTGTAGATGTTTTGACCACGATGTTAGATGATAGCATTCCTTTGACAACCGGTGAATATGATGAATGGGGAAATCCTAAAGATCATAAATACTATCATTATATGAAATCGTATTCGCCTTATGATAATGTTAAAAAGCAAGATTATCCGCAAATATTGGTCACCACTGGTTATCACGATTCGCAAGTACAATATTGGGAACCGGCTAAATGGGTAGCTAAACTACGCAAGTATAAAACGGATAATAATAGGCTATTGTTTTATACAGAAATGGATGCCGGCCATAGTGGATCTTCTGGGCGTTTTACATCTCTAAAAGAAACGGCCAGAGATTTTGCTTTTATTATAGATTCTGTAAAAATGGAAGAAAAATAAAATTTATTGTAGTTTTGTTTTTTTAATTAGATTTTGATGAGTGAACATGAAGCTTTTACAACAGAAGGAATAACCGAAAATCTAACTGATTTGGTCGGTAATACACCAATGATCAGATTAAAGAAAATCACGGCTCATTTGCCGGGCGATTATTTCACCAAATATGAAGCTGGAAATCCGGGCTTAGCTGCAAAAGATCGCATCGCTAAATACATTTTAAAAGATGCTGAGGAAAGAGGTAAATTAAAACCCGGCTCCACGGTAGTTGAAACCACTTCTGGAAATACCGGTTTTAGTCTTGCCATGACTTGCGCAGTTAAAGGTTACCGATGCATTTTAGCGGTTAGCGACAAGTCATCAAAAGATAAGATCAACTTACTCAAAACCATGGGTGCAGAGGTACATGTTTGTCCGGCAAAAGTCAAACCGGATGATCCGCGCTCCTACTATGAAGTAGCCAAGCGCATACATAAAGAAACGCCTAATTCCATTTACATTAACCAATATTTTAATGAAATGAATATTGATGCACATTATCATTCTACCGGAAAAGAAATTTGGCAGCAAACCGATGGACAAATAACACATCTGGTATGTCCAAGTGGAACCGGTGGTACCATTTCCGGAGCTGCGAGATATCTAAAAGAGAAGAATCCGGATATCAAGATATTAGGTGTTGATGCTTATGGATCTGCAATTAAAACTTATCATGAAACTCGGGAATTTGATGAAAACCAGGTTTATTCTTATAAAATTGAGGGACTAGGAAAAAATTTGATACCAACATCCACAGATTTTGACAGCATTGATTATTTTGAAAAAGTAACTGACGAAGATAGTGCTTATATGGCAAGATATATCGCTAAAAATGAAGGTATGTTTGTTGGATACACCAGCGGTGCCGCCATGATGGGATTATATCAGTATGCGCAGAAAGGTTTTTTTGATAAAAACGCTAAAGTAGTGGTGGTTTTTTCTGATCATGGTTCGCGCTACATGAGCAAAATCTATAGCGATGAATGGATGCAAAAACAAGGATTTACAAATGAAAATAAATTTAAAATACAGCCTTTGCTAGAAAAGGTTAATGATGAAATATAAACTATGAAAATTGATGTAGTATGAAAGATCTATTTAGTAAAATTTACCGCGATAAAGGGCCTTTAGGAAAATGGGCTGATCAGGCAGAAGGTTACTTTGTTTTTCCAAAATTAGAAGGTCAAATCAGTAATAGAATGAAATTTCAGGGGCAAGAAGTTATTACCTGGAGTGTAAATGATTACTTAGGTTTAGCCAATCATCCGGAAGTACGAAAAGCGGATGAAGAAGCGGTAAGAAAATACGGAAATGCTTATCCGATGGGAGCTCGTATGATGAGTGGCCATACAGATTTACATGAGAAGTTACAAGATGAATTAGCAAAATTTGTTAGTAAAGAAGCTGCTTATGTATTGAACTTTGGTTATCAAGGCATTTTAAGTACAATTGATGCTTTAGTAGGAAAAAACGACGTGATTGTATATGATGCGGATGCACATGCTTGTATTATTGATGGCGTTCGTTTACACCTGGGTAAGCGTTTTACTTATAAACATAACGATTTAGATAGTATTGAGCTCAATCTCGCACGAGCTGAAAAAATCGCAGAACAAACCGGTGGTGGAATCCTTTTTATATCAGAAGGCGTTTTTGGAATGCGAGGTGAGCAAGGTAAACTAAAAGAAATTGTAGAACTGAAGAAAAAATACAACTTTAGATTACTCGTTGATGATGCGCATGGCTTTGGCACCTTAGGTAAAACAGGCGCCGGTGCCGGTGAAGAACAAGGTGTTCAGGATGATATCGATGTATATTTTGCCACCTTTGCGAAATCTATGGCCTCAACCGGTGCTTTTATTGCCGGAGATCAGGAAATCATTGATTATTTAAAATATAACTTACGTTCACAGATGTTTGCTAAGTCCTTACAAATGGCTTTAGTAGAAGGTGCATTGAAACGATTAGATATGATCAGAACCATGCCTGAGTTAAAAAACAAACTTTGGGAAAATGTTAATGCCTTACAAAAAGGATTAACTGACAAAGGTTTTGATATAGGGACAACACAAAGTTGCGTAACGCCGGTTTACCTCAAAGGAAGCATCCCGGAAGCCATGGCTTTAGTAAAAGATTTACGGGAAAATTACGGCGTCTTCTGCTCAATTGTTGTTTATCCGGTTATTCCTAAAGGGCTGATACTTTTAAGAATGATTCCTACGGCTACTCACACTATGGATGATATTAATGAAACCGTAAAAGCTTTTTCTGCTATTCGAGAAAAGTTGCATGATGGTTCTTATAAGAAAATTGCTCAAGCGGTTATGCAAGAAAATGAGTAAATAACTTAGATCTGATTAAATTATAGAGTGCGCTATTTCTATGGCGCACTTTTTTAATTTAGATATTAATTCATTGCTGTCCGATTTAAAATTCATAAAACCCACGCTTTGTACTTATAATGAACGATTTGAGATCTTAATTTTATAATAACTTGCTATAGTACAAGATCGATAGAACGCTAATAAATTACTTTTTTTTATATTTATATAATTGATAATGAGATGTTTAAATTTTATCTGAAATCTTATATCTAAAATCTCATATCTTAGTCGGACACGACTAATATTAATTATAAAATTGAAATTACCCAGACAAAGCTTATTTTTTTCATTATTATCCGATTAAAATCAATAAAATCCATGCTTTGTCCTATGATAAGTGACCTGAGCTGCTTAATTTTATAACGCCTTGCTAAAGTAGGTGTATGATAGAAGCCTAATAAATGGCTTTCATAAGATTTATTTAGTTGATATAAACTTACTTAAATTTAATCTCATATCTCATATCCCATATCTTAGTCGTACACGAATAATTTTTATTTTAGATAAGCGAAATAAATTAGACTTTATCTCATAAAATTTAAGTTGACCTGTTAACTAAATCTTTTAAGCTATTCGGTAACATTAGTATAAGATAAACCGATTTTTCCTTTAATCGCATCAATAATTTGTGAAATGGCCAAACTAATTTCTAAGTTAAGTTGAGGATGTTCTTTGACCTTTTGATCTAAGCAATGATGAACAGCAAGGATTTCATGTACATATCCATGTCCACGATATGGAATGTTAAATTCTTCCTTTTCACCGTCATATAAATAGCATTCAATTTGTTGAGGATGATGAAAAGGTGCTTTAATTCTTATATTTCCTTTAGATCCATATATATAGGCTTCATTTGTTGTATCCGCTTCAAAAGTTGATGATAATTGAGCTTTGCTTTCATTCTCAAAGTTAAAAAGCATATAACAAGATTGGTCAACCTGTGTAGAAGACATTCTGGCAATTGCGTTTATATCAAATGGAAAGCCAAGTGCCAAAAAACTTAAATAAATGGGATAAATTCCAATATCTAATAATGAACCGCCGCCTAATTGTTTATTAAACAATCGACTTTCTGCATCAAACTCATTATAAAACCCAAAATTCGCATCTACAGAAATAAGCTTCCCTATAAAATTAGCCTCTAATAATGCTAAAAGTTTTTCAATAGCCGGTATAAACCTTGTCCAAATGGCTTCCATCAAAAATAAATTTCGGGATCGAGCTTTATCAATCATGCTTTTAACTTCATGCGAATTGACGCCCATAGGTTTTTCACATAAAACAGCTTTGTTGTACTTAAGACACATCATGGTATGGCTAAAGTGATAGGTGTTTGGCGTAGCGATATAAACGATATCAACATTAGATTTTTCCACTAACAACTCATAATCAGCATAATACTCATTCGCGTGATACTGATTAGCAAATTTTTTAGCTTTATCTACAGACCTGGAAGCTACAGCTTCTAAAACGGCATTATGAACAATTTGTAGGTCAGCTGCAAATTTGTGAGCAATGCTACCCAATCCAATAATCCCCCATTTTACATTTTTAGTCATTTTATTAGCTGAATTTGAACAAATATAATCGATTGAGCAAGGTAGGCATCTATCAAAGACAAAAGATTATAATTCTGACTTGAGTTTATCATAGAGATTTTCAGGACAGCGGATCGATTTACGTTTAGTAGAACTCATAAAGACCAATAAGGTACTTCCGGTAGTAATTACTTTTTCATGTTGATTTAAAATTCGATAATTAAATTTAACTTTAACGGGGTGCAACTCACTTAAAGTGACTTCTACCAATAATGTATCGCCATAGTAAGCCGGAGCATGATATTTTATTTGAAGATCATAAACGGGTAACATTAAGCCCTGTTTTTCTACTTGATCATAATTAATATTAAATTTTTTAAACCAATGCGTACGAGCTTCTTCAAAATAAATAGGATAATTACTATGATGAACTACACCCATTTGATCTGATTCTACATACCTAACTTGAATTTTATGTCTGAAAATCATGCAAATATTTATTTTTAAGTAAGCGCCTTATTTATTAAAAAAAAATCATAAATCCAATAGGAAAAACATTTTTTTATTAGCTAATATGTTCACATATTTGTAGCCTCTTTTGAATAAAAAAACAATAACAAAAATTAATACTATATGAGCGATACTGCTAAATCGGTATGGAAAAATTGTCTAAAATTCATTCAGGACAATATAACACCTCAAGCCTATGATACTTGGTTTGAGCCGATAAAAGCAGTTAAATTAAACAACAATTGTTTAAGTATTCAAATTCCATCAAAATTTTTTTATGAGTGGCTAGAAGAGCACTATGTCAAATTGTTAAAAACTGCTTTACGAAAAGAATTAGGACCTAATGCGAAATTAACCTATATCATAGAGATGGAGAACACTTATGGAAGTAAAAAACCATTTACAGAAAAGATACCAAGTTCGCAAAGAGGAAAAATAAGCGATCAAAATGTAAGTTTTCCCACTAAAGAGAAAAAAACTGAATTAAAAAATCCTTTTGTCATACCAGGTATTCGAAATTTAAAAATCGATTCTCAACTCAATGCTAATTATAATTTTGACAACTTCTTAGAAGGAGAGTCAAATCGTTTAGCCCGATCAGCCGGAAATGCGGTTTCAAATAAGCCAGGCGGAACCTCTTTTAATCCCCTTTTAATATATGGTGGAGTTGGTTTAGGGAAAACACATTTAGCACATGCTATCGGGGTTTCTGTTAAAGAAAAATATCCAGACAAAACAGTTCTATATATATCTACTGATAAGTTTACACAACAACATATTGAATCCGTAAGAAACAACAATAGAAATGATTTTATTCACTTTTATCAGGTCATAGATGTATTAATTGTTGATGATATTCAGTTATTATCCGGAAAAAGCGGAACGCAAGATGTGTTTTTTCATATTTTTAATCACCTTCACCAAAATGGCAAGCAGGTGGTTTTAACCAGTGATAAGTCACCTATTGAGATGCAAGATATTGAACAACGGCTACTATCTCGATTTAAATGGGGTTTATCTGCTGAACTACAAAAACCTGATTATGAAACCCGCTCATTGATCATTAAAAACAAGCTGTACAGAGATGGTGTTGAAATGAGCGATGAGATTATAGACTATGTTGCCAAAAATATCAGGAGTAATATTCGCGAATTAGAAGGAGCTATCATTTCCTTAATCGCTCATTCTTCATTTACAAAAGGCGAAGTCAACCTTGATTTAGCAAAAAAAATTGTAGAAAATCATGTCAAAAAGACAAAAAAAGAGCTCTCCGTAAAAGATATTCAAGATAGTGTAAGCGATTATTTTCAAATGGATGTTGACACTTTACAATCTAAAACGAGGAAACGTCATATTGTTCAGGCCAGACAAATCGCTATGTATTTTTCAAAACAAATGACTAAGTCATCTTTAGCCAGCATAGGTAAACAAATAGGAAATAGAGATCATGCTACCGTTTTACATGCTTGCAAAACAGTAAATAATTTAACACAAACGGACAAGCAATTCAAAAAGTTTGTAGAAGATATCAACAAAAAATTAATGTCTTAATGGCAAAAGTTAAAGTATTAATGGTTTGCTTAGGCAATATATGCCGATCACCATTAGCAAAGGGAATATTAGACAGCTTAGTTGATCATGATCTGGTAGAAGTAGATTCTGCAGGTACCGGTGACTATCATCTTGGAGACAGACCTGATCAAAGAAGTATAGACGTAGCCAAAAAAAACGGTTTAGATATCACCAATCAAAGAGGTAGGCAATTTACAGCAGCTGACTTTAAGCGCTTTGACTATATTATGGCTATGGACAATTATAACTATGAAGATATTATATCCTTAGCCGAATCTGAGGAAGATAAAAGTAAAGTAAAACTAATATTAAACTATGCACTCCCCGGAGAAAACCTTGATGTTCCAGATCCTTATTTTGGCGGTTCATCCGGTTTTGATGATGTTTATGATATGCTTACAAAAGCTTGTCATAACTTTGTGGACAAAGAATTAAATAATGGGTAAATATGCTACACAAGGGAGAATATTTGTTATACCTTCCCAATTAGGAGAGCAACCACCTCTTGAAGTTCTACCCTTATCCATAAGAAAAAAAATTATCGATATCAATCATTTTGTGGTTGAGAATGAAAAGGTTGCACGAAGATATATCAAAAAGATTGTTCCTGGCAAATCTCAAAATAATATCAACTTTTTCATACTCAATAAACACACTGAAGATTCAGAAATACATGAGTATTTAAAGCCTTGTTATAATAATTTTGATGTTGGTGTTTTATCTGATGCCGGTTGTCCTGGAATTGCAGACCCAGGTAGTAAATTAGTAAAATTAGCTCATCATCAGAATATACGCGTTATGCCATTAGTAGGACCTTCTTCCATCTTTTTAGGATTGATGGCAAGTGGTTTAAATGGACAGAATTTTGCTTTTAACGGATATCTACCTATAGATAAAAAAGAATGTAAGACTAAACTCAAATCTTTAGAAAAACGATCTGAGAAAGAGTCTCAAACGCAAATTTTTATAGAAACACCTTATCGTAACCAGCAATTGTTTAACCTATTGATCAAGACATTATCACCTGACACCTTGTTGACCATAGCCTGTGATATAAGCATCTCAGGGGAATATATCAAGACAAAAACTGTTCATGATTGGAAAAAAGAAAGCATTGACATTCATAAACGCCAATGCACTTTCTTGTTTTATAAAGCTTCCTTTTAGGATTTATAAGTAGGGAGAAGTTGGGATTTACACTCTCCAAATCCAACTCTTACTTCATGGTTTTGACAAAATCCTCTTAGGGTAATCGTATCATAATCTTGAACAAATTTTCTTTCCTCTCCATTTTTTAATTTTATAGGATTCTCACCACGCCAGCTCAATTCCAACATAGAGCCATAAGATTCCGGTGTAGGCCCTGAAATTGTGCCGCTGGCCATCATATCTCCACTATTAACAGGACATCCATTTACCGTATGATGTGCTAACTGTTGACTCATATTCCAATACATATATTTAAAGTTTGACCGAGAAATCGTGTTTGGTTTCCCATTTTGAGGAGTGAGTTCTACTTCTAAATTAACATCAAAACTTTTCTTTCCGGTACTTCTCAAGTATGGCAAGAGTTCTTTAGTTGGTTGAGGGCCTTCTACCCGAAATGGTTCCAGGGCATCAAGCGTAACAATCCACGGAGAAATAGAGGAGGCAAAACTTTTAGCTAGAAATGGACCTAAAGGAACATATTCCCATTTTTGAATATCTCTGGCACTCCAATCATTGAATAAAACCATACCAAAGATATGATTTTCCGCCTCCTCTATTGGAATAGGTTCTCCAATATGATTAGCAGCAGTTGTTACAAATGCCATTTCTAATTCAAAATCAACTAATCTGGAAGGTCCAAAAATAGGCTCTTCATAGCCTTGAGGCAATTTCTGACCTTGTGGTCTTCTGACCGGCCGTCCACTTGGAATAATAGATGAACTTCTTCCATGATATCCTACCGGTATATGCAGCCAGTTAGGTAATAAAGCATTATCCGGATCTCTGAACATTTTGCCTACATTGGTGGCATGTTCTTTACTGGAATAAAAATCTGTATAATCACCTACCTGAACCGGCATTTGCATTTCTATTTCATCAAGATCAAAAAGCACCCTTTCTTTATGTTCCGGATGATTTTGAAGTTTATTATTGTTAACATCAAATATATGAGCGATTCTATTTCTAACAGTTCGCCATGTTTTTCTTCCATCTGCTATGAAATCGTTGAGCGTATCTTGCAGAAACATATCATCCGGTATTTCTACACCATCTAAATATCCTAATTGGTGTAAAGCTCCCAAATCAATGGCTTTATCTCCTATCCTGGTTCCTATGGTGATGATATCATCGCGTGTAATGAAAACTCCAAAAGGAATATTCTGTATGGGGAAATCACTATTTTTTGGTACATCAATCCAGGTTTTTCTAGTGGGGTTATTAGCGTCTAATGACATATGAGTTATTGTTTAATAATTATTAATTAAGTATCAAATATATAATTATATTATAATTCTTAGAATCTATTTATTATTTTTGAGGTAGATTTAACGTTGAAAAATAAATATGAGAGATTCAGAACTTAAACAGTTAATTGACAAAGAAGAAGATAGGCAAATTTCCGGCTTGGAATTAATTGCAAGTGAAAATTTTGCCAGTGATGATGTGTTAGAGGCTGCTGGGAGTGTTCTTACAAATAAATATGCAGAAGGATATCCGGGAAAAAGGTATTATGGCGGTTGTGAGATAGTTGATGAAGTTGAAAGATTAGCTATTAGCCGTTTAAAAAAACTATTTAATGCGGATTATGCGAATGTTCAGCCCCACTCTGGCTCACAAGCTAACACGGCTGTATTCTCCATGTGTTTAAATCCTGGTGACAAGATATTAGGCTTTGATCTGGCTCATGGTGGTCATTTAACTCATGGATCTCCGGTAAATTTTTCCGGTAAATTATATCATCCGGTTTTTTATGGTGTTGATAAACAAACAGGTTATATAGATTATAATCAGGTAAAAGAGCAAGCTATAAAAGAGCAACCAAAGATAATCATAGCTGGAGCTTCTGCATATTCTCGAGAAATTGATTATAAAGCATTCAGAGAAATTGCCGATCAGGTTGGTGCTATCTTATTAGCAGACATGGCACATCCTGCTGGATTGATTGCGGCTGATCTTTTGCAAAGCCCCATCAATCATTGTCATATTGTAACCTCTACTACACATAAAACTTTACGCGGTCCAAGAGGTGGAATTATTCTCATTGGAAATGATTTTGAAAACCCTTTTGGACAGAAGTTTAAAAGCGGTAAGCTTAAAAAAATGTCAACTTTGATGAATATGGGTGTGTTTCCTGGTAATCAGGGAGGACCTTTAGAGCATGTTATCGCTGCTAAAGCGGTAGCTTTTGGTGAAGCTTTAACCGACGACTTTAAGCAATACATGAAGCGGGTTAAAAATAATGCACAAGCTATGGCTGAAGCTTTTGTTAAAAAAGATTATCATTTAATATCCGGTGGAACAGATAATCATATGATGCTGATTGATCTTAGAAATAAAGGTATTACCGGTAAAACAGCAGAAAATATTTTAGGAAAAGCAGGAATTACGGTCAATAAAAATATGGTACCTTTTGACACGGAATCACCTTTTGTAACCTCCGGGATTAGAATAGGTACGCCAGCTGTGACAACCCGTGGCTTAGAGAAAGATGATATGCTTACTGTTGTAGATTATATTGATCAGGCTTTAATCAATCATGAAAATGAAGATCAATTAGCCGTAATTAAAAAAGAGATTAGCGAATGGATGAGTAAAAAACCATTATTTTCACAAGAATCGGTTGAAATTTAATCCTCATCATCAAAATTAATGCTTTGATAAGCTCCGGCGTCCGGATTGGTTGTTCGATCTTCACCTAACAAATCCAGTGGTACATCATTAGCAGTTTGCTGATTGCCAAGACCATTGGCTGCACTTTCTTCCCCTATTATGAAATTATTGTCGTTAGGTGCTTTAAAATTAGGATCCTCATTAATAATAACAGATTCATAAATTGAAGCATCTACAAAATCATAAAGTGGATTATCCGTAAATTGATTTTCAAAATCCTGAAATTTGATCAATGTATTTTTAAAAGAAACTTCAAAATCAGTATCATCAATCTTATTCATGATTAACTCTCTTCTTTCATTACCATAAATGATGCTGTTGTTAAATGAAGCCTCTACTAGATCATTAGTTAAGGTGTCCTGTTCAGCTGTAACAAAATAGTTATTGATCAACACACTTGGAAACTGTCTAAAAGATTGTTGCCAATAATTAGCAATGGTGGTATGTTTAAACTGATACTTACCTCCGTATGACAAAAACAAAGAGGCCTGGCCACAATTATTAACAACTAAATTTTCTGCTTGAATATGAGCAGTTCTTCCTAAAATTCCAATGGTTGAACAATTGTAAATTTGTGTATTATCTATTGATAAGGTAGGCTCTTGATACCCATCATTAGATTCCATAAGTATTCCAACTGTTGCATTTTTGATAGTGGTATGCTTAAAATGATGGTCATTACTACCTGCGGTAAGCCAAATTGTCCCCCATTGTCCGGGAACATTTGAAAATTCTGGCTCTAAACGATCACTTTCAAATATGATTTCATTTTCCATTAGTTCTTCATCCTGACTTGGTAAACCATTAGCCTGAACAGATGCCTGATCAGCGGCAATAATTCCGCTATTTTCATGAAAATGAACCCTGGCACCGGCTTCAATACTTAGTGTTTCACCGGGTGGAACGCCGGCAAAGCCATAGATAATGTATGGCTTTTCATCCGTAAAGCTTAAATGCTCATCATCTAAGAAAAAACCTTCAATTCTTATTTCTTCACCATCTTCATTCGTTCCTAATAGCAAGCTTTCAGTGGTTCCGTCTGCAAAACGATCGGGATAAAGGAAAACTGCATCCTGAATCAAACTCACCAAATTGACATCCTGTAATCTGTCGCCTGTATCAAAATTAATTCGATCTTCATAAATAAATTGCGTTTCTGAGTTAGTTAAATCTTCGATATCAGCCGTTACTTCAACAAAGACAAAAAGACTGTCATTAGCTAAGATTGGAATATCGGTAAATGTTTTACCGGGCACACCATCAACGTTTAGCCTATAATTTGAATTTTCTCCTTGTGCTAAAGCAATTTGTGGTATATTAATATCTTGATTACTTCTGTTATAAACTTTAAATTGATAAGTGCTTGAGGCAATATCAGAAAACACCGTATCTAAAAAAAGGGTGTCCTTAGAGAATTCTAATTGCCCTTGACTAGGACGGGTTTCAAAATTATCTCTACAAGCAGATAGAAAAGACACCCCAGTTGCGAGAAGGAATATAACTATTAATAAATTTAGTTTTTTTAGCATGAAATTATTGTTCAATACCATATTCAGAAAGAATTACATCCCAGTCTTTAGTTTGGGTAGCTCTTAATAAAGACAACGACAGTTGATGTTTAAAATTATCCGGTAGGCTTCTATTAATGCCTAATGCATAATACTGATAATTGTATTGAGTAGGTAATAATTTAAATTGATCTAGACTGTCCTTTTTAATTATAGACTGTAAAACCGGCCTATCATAAGCAATGGCATCAACTTTATTATTTAACAACAAGTCGTTGAATTCTGAAGAACTTTCTACGGATGTACGATTTGTAAAAAAGTTTTCTTCTAACCACTTTTCAGTAACTGATGCCTCTATGGTAGCTAATTTCTTATCTTTAAAATCATTCATTTGACTTTTACCAGAGTCGATTTGATTCACTGTCAGAGAAGATGCAATGCTGGCAGTAAAACCTGATATAATGATAATAGCGGTAAACATCCAAATAAGTGCGATCACTCTACCACCGGTTGTTCTAGGGGATTTATCTCCGTAGCCTACCGTAGTCATGGTAACGGCTGACCACCAGAATCCTTGCCATAAACCTTTGATACCTTTATCAAATTCTTCTTCATTAGCCTTTCTCTCAAAAAGCCATTCTAAAAAGCCAAAAATTAGAATCACAATGGCCAGACCGCCCATAGCCTTAAAAAAATTGATGGAGAAAAAAGATCTTAAAAATTGTATCGCTTTTTCAAATGCTGATTGCTGCTCAACCATTATACCCGATTGAACCGATTGAAATGGAACAGTAAAATCAAAATTTTCTAAGCGTTCATCGTTAATAGTTAAAGGTGACATACTTATATCAACTTCACCTGTTTTTAATGCCTTTAGCAGTTCTTCATGTGACATTTCTTTATAGTTAAATGCTATATCTTTATCAGCAAAAACCTCTTGCCAGAGCCAATAAGATGGCCCAATAAGTTGATCATTTTTTTTATTAAGAAATGGAGGTGATAAGGTATAGCCTACTTGAAGGGTATCTTTTTCAATATAGCTTTTTGATTCTTTAGCAAAAGTATCGGCTGAAAACGAACTTGCTACACTTAGTAATAATAAAATTAAGCATGCTTTTGTTTGTAAGATTCTGATGTTTATCATAATATTTTATTTTAGTTGTATTTCAAATAATTTATCCCAATTTTTACCTGTAATAAAAATTTGGTTGGTAGATTTTTTATAAGCAATTCCGCTCAGTACGCTTTCCGGTGAATTAATATCTACTTTATCTTTTAATTTTCTAAAATCTATCACGCCTTCAACAGCGCCGTTGTTAGGATTGATGATCAGCACCCCATCTTTTTGATACATATTAGCATATATCTTACCATTAATCCACTCTAATTCATTGAGTTCATCAGCAATTTTATTGTGGGTTGTAGGTTGTATATAATCTATTTCTTTTAAGGATTCCGGATCTAAGCGCCATATTTTAGGCGTGCCATCACTTTTGTAGAGATATTGACCATCGTTGCAAATTCCCCAACCTTCTTTGCTTTTATAATAAGAGAAACTACTTTGTTTTTCTAAGTTTGCTGGATTATATATAAATCCAACATTTGATCGCCATGTTAATTGATAGACCTTATCATTCATAATGGTGATTCCTTCACCAAAAAAACGATCTTGTAAACGATTATATTCATAGGTTTCACCGGTTTTATAATTAATTTTCATTAATTTAGAGGCGCCTCTTTGACCAGTACCTTCATATAAAGTGTCCTGATAAAACTCTAAGCCCTGGGTGTAGCTCGACTTTTTATGTGGATAAGTATTAAGAATTTCATATTGATAAAGCTTGGGCTTTGCCTTATTATAAATTTTGATCCATCGCTGAATATTAATTGTTTTATCTCCTAAATCAATTTTTGCTTTAAGTTGATGCTTCCCTAATTTTAAATCAGAAGTTAGTATTTGAAAATCAGTATTAGAAGTTAGCTTTTTGCTACTCAATTCCTGAAATTGAAAACTTACATTTTTATAATCAATGGGTTCTAATGTTTTTAAATGAACATTTATAGTGTCACCTAATTTATATTGAGATTGATCTGTTGAAATTTTGAATTTCTTAGCTAATTGCTGGTTTCCACAAGATGAAAGCAAGTGCAATAGAATCACAAATGATAAGCAATTTAGATACTTCATAGATTTTATTTAAATTGGCTAAATTAAAAATTTAGTTTAAAATATGCTTGTTTATACTAAATAAGAAATTATATTTGCAGCGGCAAGTCCTACACAACCAGCTCCTGTTGAATCCTCCAGGGCAGGAATGCAGCAAAGGTAAACGGTCGTAGCGGTGTGATGTAGGTAGCTTGCCATTTTTTATTTCCTTTAAATAAACAACTTTCATTTACCACTCGCCGGATACAACTCTTTAAGAATTCCATTGTTAAAATAGCGATGAATTATGACCATACATTTCTATTAGTTAAAATATTTAATAATATTAAACGTTAACATTAAAAATCTTTTACTATGTTAAAAATCATCAAAGTTTTAGGAATTTGTTTATTGCTGGTTAGTTTTTCTCAACCTCCATCTAATCAGAAAATTATTGTTATTGATGCCGGTCATGGCGGGAAAGACAGTGGCGCTAAAACAGATTTTGTAACTGAAAAGGATTATACCTTATCAATTGCTAAAAAGGTCAAAAATTTAGCCGATGGATCTGATGTGAAAATAGTATTAACAAGAAATGATGATACATTTATAAGTTTACAAGATCGCCTTGAAATTATAAATGATGTTGATGCTGATCAAATAATCTCATTACATCTCAACAAATCTGATCGTTCTGAGGAAAACGGCTATGAGTTTTATATATCTAATGAAAATGAAAAATTCAAAGAGTCATTAGCATTAGCAACAGAGTTATTACAAAATTTACCGAATGACATTGCCTTTAGCAAAATAGCTAATGCTGATTTTTATCTATTGCGCCATGTAAATAAACCCGCAACACTAATAGATTTGGGATATATTTCTAATAAAAGGAATTCTCATTTCATTTCTTCAACAAAGGGGCAAGAGAAAATTGCTCAGTCAATTTGGACGGCTTTAGCTAAATAGTTAAGGAATTCAATCATTTGAACTTTCATTTTTACTACTTTCGCCATTTCAGTTAATTACTTATTTATGGCGTTAAGGATATTAATTACCGGTGCTTCCTCCGGAATAGGTAAAATTACTGCTGAGTACTTAGCTAAACTTGGTTATCAAGTATATGGAACAAGCAGGAATCCGGATAAACAGCAAAATGATCTAATCGATTATTTGCCCTTAGACCTGACTGATGAAGCGAGCATTTACAAATTAGTAGAAACCTACTTTGAGTTAGAAGATCAATTAGATGTTCTGGTAAACAATGCCGGAATAGGTATTAGTGGAAGTGCTGAAGAATCTCAAAGCCATCAATTTAAAAAGGTTTTTCAAACTAATTATTTTGGCGTTTGTACGTTAATTAATGCATTTTTACCCTATTTAAGAAAACAAGAACAAGCTAAAATCATCAACATTACTTCCATTGCCGGATATATGGGATTACCATTTAGAGCACATTATTCAGCTGCAAAGTCTGCCCTTATAAGATTAACGGAAAGCTATCGATTAGAATTAAAACCTTTTCCCATTCAGATATGTCACTTAGCGCCGGGAGACTTTGCAACCAATATAGCTGATGCTAGAGAAAAAGTAAGTTTAAATGAGTCTTCTCCTTATTATAAAAACTATAAACATTCGCTAGAGCTTATGGACGCTGATGTAGACAAAGGAGAAGATCCTATTTTAGTTGCTAAACAAATTAAAAAGATTATTTCACAAAAAAAAATAGTTACATCTTATCCGGTTGGCAGTTTTTTACAGAAATTTGCCATACAATTAAAAAACATATTGCCAGCTTCCTGGTTTGAAGCCTTACTGGCGAATCATTATAAACTATAAATCAAAATTTTATGAAATTTTTTATTGACACAGCC
>Ga0102930_1000242_pt1 | contig 18476 bp, 14 predicted proteins | sample SalPon1_B_H2O_MG_FD_84514 | JGI IMG/M metagenome (GOLD analysis project Ga0102930, IMG submission 84514) | Salt pond water microbial communities from South San Francisco under conditions of wetland restoration - Salt Pond MetaG R1_B_H2O_MG | ecosystem: Environmental > Aquatic > Non-marine Saline... | reverse complement strand
TTAACATTTCTATATTCAAGACCAGGTAAAAGATAATTATTATTTTTTAATTTAATTGGAAAATTGATAAAAGACCTTATTCTTCTAAAAGAATTATTTGAACTTTCTTGAGGAAAATAAGTAAATTCTAATCTGGCTAAATCAGTATTTTGTGCACTTAGCTGATACGTTGATATAAAGATTAAAAATACAACATTCGAATAAAAAATATATTTCATCATGAATTAAAACGATTTTGACAATCGATTAGTGTAATGAAATAAAAAATAATTACAGGTACAAAAAAACATCACTTATAAGTGATGTTTTTTTTTGTTTTAAGATATATTCACAATCAAGAAAACATATCTTTTACCTTGTCAAAGAAAGATTTATCAGACTGTTTTGGCTTTGGTCTAAAGTTTTCATGATCTTTCATTTGCTCAAAGAAATCTTTCTGCTCTTTATTGAGTTCCATTGGAGTCCAAACATTTAAGTGAACAAGCATATCACCTGAACCATATCCGTTTAACTTAGGAAGACCTTTGTTTCTTAATCTTAATATTTTTCCACTTTGTACGCCGGACTCAATTTTAATCCTTACCTTAGAAGTGACGGTTTCAATTTCTTTAGAAGTACCTAAAGCCGCTTCAGAAAAGCTTAAATAAACTTCCTGGTGTAAGTTTTCCCCATCACGCTGAAATTTTGAAGATTTTTCATCAACCTGAAGTAAAACAATGAGATCACCGGCAACGCCACCAGGAGCTTCATTTCCTTTACCCGGAACTTTTAATTGCATACCATCTTCAACTCCGGCAGGGATATTAATAGAAACAAGTTCTTCTTCCATTTTTAATCCATGCGCATCTGTACCACTTCCTCTTTTATCTATTGTCTTGCCGGAACCACCGCAAGTACCACAAGGAGCTGCTGTTTGCATTCTACCTAAAATAGTATTAGTTACTTTAGTGACCTGACCGGTTCCTTTACATTGTGGACAAGTTTTGTAGGTAGTTCCTTCGGCTTGTTTTTTTCGGGAAACTTTTACTTTTTTATCCACTCCATTGGCCACTTCTTTAAGATCTAAGGTAACTTTTATACGTAAATTTCCGCCTTTACGCTGCCTTGTTTGTCCACCACCAAATCCGCTAAAACCAGAGAAACCACCGGATTGACCGCTAAATGCGCTGCCAAAGATATCGCCAAACTGACTAAATATATCATCCATATCCATGCCACCGCCTCCAAAGCCACCTGATCCGTCAAAAGCAGAGTGACCAAATTGGTCATACTTTGCCTTTTTATTAGGATCACTCAAGACTTCATAAGCCTCAGCTGCTTGCTTGAATTTTTTTTCAGCTTCCTCATCATTGGGATTTTTATCAGGATGGTATTTTACGGCCATTTTTCTGTAGGCTTTTTTTATTTCCTGTGCAGAGGCATTTTTGTCTATGCCAAGAATATCATAATAATCTTCTTTCATTTCTATCTTATTTTATCAGACTAAAATTTGTTGTCTAATACTTTTCAGTTAATATTAATTTATTTTCCTGTGACTACTTTAGGGAAACGCAATATTTTGTCTCCTAAGCTATACCCTTTTTCAACCACATCAACTATTTTACCCTTAAATTCAGGTTTTGGAGCATCTATTTGCGTAACTGCTTCGTGTATATCAGCATCAAATTTATCTCCTTCCTTAACATTGATTTTTGTTAAGCCTTGTGCTTTAAGCGTGTCATTAAGTTTATTATGAATAAGTTTTATTCCTTTATATTGATCATCATCTTCTTTCTCTATTTCTTTAATGGCTCTATCAAAGTCATCAACAACAGGCAATAAAGCCTGCATTACCTCTCTATTGGCACTTTTAAATAAATCTAAACGCTCTTTGCTGGTTCTTTTTTTGTAGTTTTCAAATTCAGCAACAAGTCGCATATATTTATCTTTTTGTTCCTGTAAATCATCTTGCAGCTTCTCTTTTTCGGTCTTTTGGGTTTCTTTTGAAGATTCACTATTTGCTTTTTTTTCAGTGTCTTCTTTACTATCAGAAGTTGCAGATTGATTTTTAGCACTTTGATCTTCAGTTGCCGCTTCTTCTTGTGTTGTTGTTTGGGGATCAGCTTGTTGCTCTTCTGTAATGTTATTATTGATTTGTTTACTATCTTTTTGAGCAGAATCTTTATTTTGAGTTTTAGTCATAATTTACTTTTTATAATTTTAATCAATTACAAAGCCACACTTTTATCGGTGTCAAATTGTCACATAAGCATAAGTAGCAAAAAAAAACTAACCTATCAACAATAATAGATTAGTTTTTTTACATTTTATAACTTAATTATTAGGCTTGACCTGTAGGGCCAAAGTTAAGCGGAACATTAGGTTTTTCAGGTTCTTCAATGCTACCATGAGCTTTTTCATAACGCTGAATATTATCGTTTAATGCCTTCAATAATCTTTTGGCATGGTGTGGAGAAAGAACAATTCTGGACTGAACTTTACTCTTTTCCATACCTGGCATTACACTCACAAAATCAACTATAAATTCAGTAGGCGAATGATTTATTACAGCTAAATTACTGTATACACCTTTTGCAACATCTTCATCTACTTGAATATTAAGCTTTTTTTGTTTGTCTTTATTTTGTTCGCTCATAGATATTAATTTAAATTAACTTTTGCTTCTTGTTTTTTATTCATCATTTCTTCTAATTTTTCTTTAGAACCAACAATGACATTATCAAACTCGCGAAGACCGGTACCAGCAGGAATTTTATGGCCAACAATAACATTTTCTTTGAGTCCTTCAAGTTTATCAATCTTTCCGCTGACAGCTGCCTCATTTAAAACTTTTGTAGTTTCCTGGAAGGATGCTGCAGAAATAAATGATTTAGTCTGTAAAGATGCTCTTGTAATACCTTGTAATACAGGTTTTGCTGTTGCCGGCACAGCGTCATTAGCTTCTACAAGTTGCTTATCATCTCTTTTTAAAGATGAATTCTCATCACGAAGTTCTCTAATGGTCACAATTTGACCAGGCTTAAGATTCACACTATCTCCAGCATTAACAACTACTTTTTTGCCAAATAAATTGTCATTTTGTTCTCTAAATTCAAGTTTGTGGATTAATTGATTTTCTAAGAAAGTGGTATCTCCTGGATCAATGATTTTTACCTTTTGCATCATCTGACGAACAACAACTTCAAAATGCTTATCATTAATTTGAACACCTTGTAATCTATACACTTCTTGAACTTCATTTACTAAATATTGTTGAACGGCACTTGGTCCTTTAATATTTAAAATATCTTCTGGCGTAACCGATCCGTCAGAAAGTGGCATCCCGGCTTTAACATAGTCATTTTCTTGTACCAATATTTGGTTAGATAGCTTGACTAAGTATTTTTTAGTTTCACCTAACTTAGATTCAACAATAATCTCGCGATTACCTCTTTTAATTTTACCAAATGAAACAACTCCATCAATTTCACTGACTACAGCTGGGTTTGAAGGATTTCTTGCTTCAAAAAGCTCTGTTAACCTTGGAAGACCTCCAGTGATATCACCAGCTTTAGAAGATTTTCTTGGTATTTTAACTAATACCTTACCACGATTTATCTCTTCTTGATCATCTACCATTAGGTGAGCACCAACAGGTAAATTATAAGAACGTTGTTTATTACCCGCATTATCAGTTATATGTAATGTAGGTATTTTTCTTTTACTTTTAGACTCAGTAATTACTTTTTCTTCAAATCCAGTTTGTTCATCACTTTCTACTTTATAAGTTTCCCCGTAATTGATGTTTTCAAATTCAATTTTACCGGAAAATTCAGAAATAATTACACCATTATAAGGATCCCATTTGCAGATAACATCGCCTTTACTAATAGTCTTACCGGATGTGACGAATAGTTCTGAGCCATAAGGAATGACATTTTTACTAAGTACAATACCCGATGCCTTATCAATAATTTGTATTTCAGAGGTTCTGGAGATGACAATATCAGTTTCTTTACCTTCATTATCAACACCTTTAACTGTTTTGAGGTCTTGAATTTCAATTTTACCATCAAATTTAGCCTCCATTTTGTTTTCTTCAGAAATGTTACCGGCAATACCCCCTACGTGGAATGTTCTTAGGGTTAATTGAGTCCCCGGTTCACCAATGGATTGAGCAGCAACAACTCCAACGGCTTCCCCTTTTTGTACGGTTTTACCATTAGCTAAATTTTTACCATAACATTTAACACAAATTCCTTTTTCCGCTTCACAAGTAAGCGCAGAACGCACCTCTATAGAATTTAAAGCAGAATCTTCAATTTTTTGAACGGCATTTTCATCTATTTCATAACCTGCAGCTACAATTAAGTCTTGTGTAACCGGATCATTTACATCGTTCAACGCTGTTCTTCCTAATATTCTTTCTCCTAAAGTTTCTACAACTTCTTCATTTTTCTTTAATGCAGTTACTTCAATACCTCTTAAAGTACCGCAATCTTCTTCACGGATGATCACATCTTGAGAAACGTCTACTAATCTTCTGGTCAAATACCCGGCATCTGCAGTTTTTAATGCGGTATCCGCAAGACCTTTTCTCGCCCCGTGAGTTGATATAAAGTATTCTAAAATAGATAATCCTTCTTTAAAGTTAGAAAGAATAGGATTTTCTATAATTTCACCACCACCGGAGGTTGATTTTTTAGGCTTTGCCATTAAACCACGCATACCTGTTAACTGCCTTATCTGCTCTTTTGAACCACGAGCACCAGAGTCTAGCATCATGTAAACTGAGTTAAACCCTTGTTTATCCTCGCGAATCCTTTTCATGGCGAGTTCCGTCAAGTTTGTATTGGTTGCTGTCCATATATCAATCACCTGATTATAACGCTCATTATTGGTGATCAATCCCATATTATAATTATCAACGATGCTTTCAACTTGTTGATTAGCATCTTCAATTAATTCATTTTTTTCTTGAGGAATAATAATATCTCCAAGGGAGAATGAAAGTCCGCCTTCAAATGAATATTTATATCCTAAATCTTTAATGTTATCTAAAAACGCAGATGTTTCAGGAACACTAGTTTTTTTAAGAACTACACTAATAACGTTTCTTAGGGCTTTTTTATTAAGAACTTTATTTACGTAACCCACTTTATCAGGAACAGATTGGTTAAATAAGATTCTTCCTGTTGTAGTTTCAACTATTTTGTTTTCATATTCATCCTTATCCTCGTTATAAATTGAAACTCTTACTTTGATTGAAGCATTAAGTTCTAATTTTTTCTCGTTAAATGCAATGATAACTTCATCAGGGGAAGAAAAGGTTAGACCTTCACCTTTTACGGTGTACTCATCATCTGATATTCGTTTTTTAGTCATATAATAAAGACCTAAAACCATATCCTGAGAAGGTACTGTAATTGGTGAACCATTAGCAGGATTTAAAATACTGTGCGAAGCTAGCATTAACATTTGAGCTTCTAAGATAGCTTCCGGACCAAGTGGTAAGTGAACTGCCATTTGATCACCATCAAAATCTGCATTAAAAGCGGTACATACTAGTGGATGTAATTGTATAGCCTTACCTTCTATTAACTTTGGCTGAAAAGCCTGAATACCTAGTCGGTGAAGCGTAGGCGCACGATTTAATAATACTGGATGGCCTTTCAATACGTTTTCTAAAATATCCCAAACTACCGGCTCTTTATTGTCTATAATCCGTTTTGCAGATTTCACTGTTTTTACTATGCCTCTTTCAATTAATCTTCTAATCACAAAAGGCTTATATAATTCGGCTGCCATATCTTTTGGCAGACCACATTCATACATTTTCATTTCAGGACCAACAACAATAACAGATCGCGCTGAATAGTCAACACGTTTACCTAAAAGGTTTTGACGGAATCTACCTTGTTTACCTTTTAAAGAGTCTGATAGTGATTTTAAAGGTCTATTAGAATCTGTTTTAACTGCTGAAGCTTTGCGTGTATTATCAAGCAAAGAGTCAACTGACTCTTGAAGCATCCTTTTTTCATTTCTTAAGATAACTTCTGGAGCTTTAATCTCCATCAGTCTTTTCAGACGGTTATTTCTAATAATAACTCTTCTGTAAAGATCATTTAAATCAGAAGTAGCAAATCTACCACCATCAAGAGGTACTAAAGGCCTTAATTCAGGCGGTATTACCGGGATGACTTTTAAAATCATCCACTCTGGTTTATTTTCTCTGTTTTGTTTTGAATCTCTTAAAGACTCAACAACCTGAAGTCTTTTAAGCGCTTCAGTTTTACGCTGTTTTGAAGTTTCATTATTTGCTTTATCCCTAAGTTGATAAGAAAGATCATCTAAATCAATTCTTCTTAAGATCTCTATCAAACATTCAGCACCCATTTTAGCGATAAACTTATTAGGATCTTCATCATCTAAATACTGATTATCTTGAGGCAAAGAATCTAAAATATTGAGATATTCTTCTTCACTTAAAAAAGTCATTTTTTCAATAGACTCACCATCTTCATTTTTAGCTATTCCTGGCTGAATGACCACATATCTTTCGTAATAAATGATCATATCAAGTTTCTTAGATGGAATACCTAATATATAACCGATTTTATTAGGTAAAGATCGGAAGTACCATATATGAGCAACAGGAACAACAAGATTAATATGCCCAACTCTTTCTCTACGTACTTTCTTTTCAGTAACTTCTACTCCGCATCGATCACAAACGATACCCTTATAGCGAATGCGTTTATATTTACCACAAGCGCATTCATAGTCTTTAACAGGACCAAAAATACGCTCACAGAACAAACCATCTCTTTCCGGTTTATGCGTTCTGTAATTAATCGTTTCGGGTTTTAAAACTTCACCTTCTGATTTGGCAAGCATGCTTTCAGGTGATGCTAAACCAATTGAGATATTATTAAATTGAGAAGGATTGTGATTATCGTTATTTTTATTCATAATTTCAGTTGCTACTGCGTGTTAATAATTTTTTATTACCATTTTTGAAGATGTTAGTCTTCAAGTCTTATATCTAAGCCTAAGCCTTTTAATTCATGCATTAAAACATTAAATGACTCTGGTATTCCCGGTTCAGGCATTGGTTCACCTTTTACAATTGCTTCATAGGTTTTAGCTCTTCCAATCACATCATCAGATTTTACGGTAAGCACTTCTCTTAAAGTACTGGAAGCCCCGTAAGCTTCAAGTGCCCAAACTTCCATTTCACCAAAACGCTGACCACCAAACTGAGCTTTACCCCCCAATGGTTGCTGCGTAATAAGGGAGTATGGGCCAATAGAACGTGCGTGCATTTTGTCTTCAATCATGTGACCTAATTTCAACATATAGATAACCCCAACAGTTGCCGGCTGATCAAATTTTTCACCTGTACCACCATCGTATAAATTTGTATGACCATATCTTGGGATGCCTGCTTGATCTGTTAATTCGTTAATTTGGTCAATAGAAGCACCATCAAAAATAGGCGTTGCATATTTCTGTCCTAATTTTTGACCGGCCCAACCTAATACGGTTTCATAAATTTGACCGATATTCATTCGAGATGGTACACCTAATGGGTTTAGTACAATGTCTACTGGTGTTCCATCAGACAAAAATGGCATATCTTCCTGACGAACTATTTTAGCAACAATACCCTTGTTACCATGTCTACCTGCCATTTTATCACCTACTTTTAATTTACGTTTTTTAGCAACATAAATTTTAGCAAGCTTTAATATACCTGATGGAAGTTCATCACCTACGGTGATTGTAAATTTTTCTCTTCTTAAATTACCTTGTAAATCATTTAATTTTATACTGTAATTATGTAATAAATCTTTAACTAAGGCATTTAAATCTTCGTCTGTAGTCCACTTCCCTTTGGTAAGATGTGCATAATCATCTACAGAGTTTAGCATTTTTAAGGTGAACTTTTTCCCTTTAGGTAAAATCTCTTCCTCTAAGTCATTTTGAACACCTTGAGCTGTTTTCCCTCCAACGAGTTCAAATAATTTTTCGATTAAAATTTCACGGAGTTCATCAAATTTAACCTGATACTTTTGTTCTAATTTTTCAATTTTGGCCTTATCCTCGGCTCTCTTTCTTTTGTCTTTTATAGCTCTTGAGAAAAGCTTTTTGTCAATGACAACACCATTAAGAGATGGAGAAGCTTTTAAAGATGCATCTTTTACATCACCCGCTTTATCACCGAATATGGCTCTTAACAATTTTTCTTCGGGTGTTGGATCGCTTTCCCCTTTTGGCGTGATTTTTCCAATCATGATATCACCCGGATGCACTTCAGCACCTATACGGATCATTCCGTTTTCATCTAGGTTTTTAGTTGCTTCCTCTGATACGTTTGGAATATCAGGTGTTAACTCTTCATTACCTAATTTTGTATCTCGAACTTCAAGAGAGAATTCGTCGATGTGAATTGAAGTTAGCGTATCATCTCTCACCACTTTTTCAGAAAGAACGATAGCATCCTCAAAATTATAACCTTTCCAAGGCATGAATGCAACTTTCATATTAGTTCCAAGTGCTAATTCACCTTTTTCAGTAGCATAGCCCTGACAAAGAACCTGACCTTTTTTAACACGATCTCCTTCATTTACGATAGGTTTTAAGTTGATGCTGGTTCCTTGGTTTGTCTTTCTGAATTTTACTAATTTGTATTCTTTTATGCTAGAGTCAAAACTTATTTTTTCTTCTTCTTCACTTCTATCATAATCAATTTTTATTCTTTCTGCGTCAACATACTGAACAACACCATCACCTTCAGCATTAATTAGTACTCTTGAATCTTGTGCAACTCTCTTTTCAAGACCTGTACCTACGATAGGTGAATCTGTTTTTAATAATGGAACTGCCTGACGCATCATATTTGAACCCATTAAGGCTCTGTTTGCATCATCATGCTCAAGAAATGGAATTAATGAAGCTGATATTGAAGAAATTTGATTTGGAGCAACATCTGTATAATTAACATCATTAGGATCAACAACAGGAAAATCACCCTCCATACGTGCAATTACTTTATCAGCTTTAATTTCACCGGAATCATGATCAACATCAATATTAGCTTGTGCAATTAAACTACCTTCTTCTTCTTCAGCGGATAGATACTGAGGTTCGCTTTTATAATCAATTACTCCATCAGCTACTTTTCGATAAGGCGTTTCAATGAAACCCATACTATTAACTTTACCAAACACTGATAAAGAAGAAATCAACCCAATATTAGGACCTTCTGGTGTTTCTATTGGGCAAAGCCTTCCATAGTGTGTAAAATGAACATCTCGCACCTCAAAGCCAGCTCTTTCTCTAGATAAACCTCCTGGTCCTAGTGCTGATAACCTCCTTTTATTTGTTAATTCAGCAATTGGGTTGGTTTGATCCATAAATTGAGAAAGCTGATTGGTTCCAAAGAACGTATTAATAACAGAAGATAAAGTTTTAGCATTGATCAAGTCAATAGGTGTAAAAACTTCATTGTCTCTAACGTTCATCCTTTCTCTGATGGTTCTGGCCATCCTTGCTAAACCTACACCAAACTGTTGTGAAAGTTGTTCACCAACTGTTCTTACACGTCTGTTTGATAAGTGGTCAATATCATCAACTTCTGCTTTTGAGTTGACTAATTCAATAAGGTGTTTTATTATGGTAATGATGTCATCTTTCGTAAGGACTTTATCATCTCGCCCATCATTAAGTTCTAATTTTTTATTCATTCTGTAACGACCTACTTCTCCTAAATTATAACGTTGGTCGCTAAAAAATAACTTTTCAATAATGCCTCTTGCCGTTTCTTCATCAGGCGGTTCAGCATTTCTTAGTTGTCTATAAATGTGTTCTACTGCTTCTTTTTCAGAATTAGTAGGATCTTTTTGTAAAGTATTATAGATTATTGCATAATCACTAGTTTGACTATCTTCCTTATGTAGAAGTATAGTTTTTGTACCGGTGTCAACAATTTCATCAATATGTTCTTTTTCTAAAATGGTATCACGGTCTAAGACAATTTCATTTCTTTCAATAGAAACAACTTCACCTGTATCCTCATCTACAAAATCTTCATACCAAGTATTAAGAACTCTGGCTGCTAATTTTCTACCTAAAACTTTTTTAATACCGGATTTAGAAACTTTAACTTCTTCAGCTAAATCAAATATTTCCAGGATATCTTTATCTCTTTCAAAACCAATTGCTCTAAATAAAGTGGTGACCGGCAATTTCTTTTTTCGATCGATATAAGCATACATGACACTATTGATATCTGTAGCAAATTCTATCCAAGAACCTTTAAAAGGTATTACTCTAGCTGAGTATAATTTAGTACCATTAGCATGGAAAGACTGACCAAAGAAGACACCTGGTGAACGGTGAAGTTGAGATACAACAACACGCTCAGCACCATTGATAACGAAAGTACCGCTAGGTGTCATATAAGGGATAGTACCTAAATAGACATCTTGAACGATTGTTTCAAAATCTTCGTGCTCAGGATCAGTACAATATAATTTAAGTCTAGCTTTTAATGGAACGCTATGTGTTAAACCGCGTTCAATACATTCTTGTATCGAATATCTTGGCGGGTCAATAAAATAATCTAAAAATTCTAATACAAACTGATTTCGGGTATCAGTAATAGGGAAGTTTTCTTTAAATGTATTGAATAAACCTTCATTATATCTATCATCAGATTTAGTTTCTAACTGAAAAAAATCTTTAAAAGATTTAATCTGAATATCCAGGAAGTCAGGATAATCAGATTGATTGACTAATGATGAAAAATCTATACGTTCTTGAGTTTTTGATAACATCTACAAAATATTTGACTATGGGCGAATAATTAATGTCTAATCGACATATATAAATAAATAGCTAAAGACCAGTTCCAATGATGGAATGGTCTAAGCTATATCGGTATGTAAGGTGATTCTTACTTAAGTTCAACTTCTGCTCCGGCTTCTTCTAACTGATTTTTTAAAGAATCTGCTTCATCTTTAGCTACTCCTTCTTTCAAAGTTTCTGGAGCACCATCAACAAGAGCTTTAGCATCTTTAAGACCAGCACCGGTAAGTTCTTTAACTAATTTAACTACTGCTAATTTTGAACTTCCTGCGGCTTTAAGAACTACATCGAATTCAGTTTGTTCTTCTGCTTGCTCTTCACCGCCTCCGGCTGCCCCACCTGCTACTGCAACGGGTGCTGCTGCTGGTTCAATTCCATATTCTTCTTTAAGAATGTCTGCAAGTTCATTAACTTCTTTAACAGTTAAATTAACTAATTGTTCTGCGAAATCTTTTAATTCTGCCATTTTCTATCGTTTTATTTATTTAGTATATAGTGTTTCTTTATTCTTCTTTTTCTGATAATGTTTCTAATATTCCAGATAATTTACTTCCACCTGACTGTAAAGCTGAAATAACATTTTTAGCTGGTGACTGAAGTGTAGTAATTATATCTCCTATTACTTCTTCTTTAGATTTAAGATTAGATAATGATTCTAATTGCTCATCACCTAAATAAACATCTTCATTTATATATGCACCTTTAAGGATGGGTTTCTCATTTTTCTTTCTAAAATCTTTTATAATTTTAGCCGGAGAATTTCCAGTATTTGAAAGAAAAATAGAGGTATTCCCTATGAGCGTAGATTTTAAATCTCCAAAATCTTTCTCAGTTTCATCCATTGCTTTAGCTAACAATGTATTTTTAACAACCATAAGTTTCACATCAGCTTTGAAACAAGCTCTTCTCAGTGAAACAGTTTTTTGGGCATCTAAACCCGATATATCTGCCAAATAAATCGCGTCTGTTTCAGATAGTTTATCTTTCAGCGTATTTATTAGTGTTAATTTATCTTGTCTTGTCATGATTTTAGATTATTGCTGTGCGAATTTTTTTGTATCAACTTTTACCGCAGGACTCATGGTAGATGATAAATTGATACTCTTAATATAAGAACCTTTTACAACTTGAGGTTTTAGTTTAACCAAAGTAGATATAAACTCCTTAGCATTTCCCTGTATCTGCTCAGGCTCAAATGATACTTTACCGATTGCTGCGTGAACAATTCCATATTTATCAACTCTAAAGTCAATCTTACCAGCTTTGACGTCTTTAACTGCTTTTGCAATATCCATTGTTACTGTACCTGTTTTAGGGTTAGGCATTAGACCTCTAGGACCTAAAACTCTACCCAATGGACCAAGTTTTCCCATAACACTCGGCATTGTCACAATAACATCTACATCTGTCCAGCCGCCTTTGATTTTTTCTAAGTATTCATCTAAACCTACATAATCAGCTCCAGCACTTTTAGCCTCTTCCTCTTTATCAGGAGTTACCAAAGCCAATACTTTAGTTTCTTTACCAGTTCCGTGTGGTAAAGAAACCACTCCACGAACCATTTGATTGGCTTTACGAGGGTCAACATTTAACCTTACAGCTAATTCAACTGATTCGTCAAATGAGGCATTAGAAATGTCTTTAATTAAACTTGATGCATCTTTTAAAGTAAATACATCCTGATTGTTGTATTTATTAAGAGCCTCTTTTCTATTTTTTGTTTGTTTTGCCATAACTGATTAAATTAAAATGGAGATTTTCCTTTAACATTAACACCCATAGAACGAGCTGTTCCAGCGACCATTTTCATTGCGGACTCAACCGTAAAAGCATTTAAATCCTGCATCTTGTCTTCTGCAATGGCTCTTACATTATCCCATGAAATGCTACCAACTTTCTTTTTATTAGGTTCTCCTGACGCGCCTTTAATTTTAGCAGCTTCCATTATTTGAACGGCTGCAGGTGGTGTTTTAACAACAAAGTCAAAAGATTTATCTTTATAGACTGTAATCTCAGCTGGTAAGACTTTACCAGCTTTATCTTGTGTTCTAGCATTGAACTGCTTACAAAATTCCATTATATTTACACCAGCTGCACCTAAAGCAGGTCCGACCGGTGGAGATGGATTTGCAGCGCCTCCACGTACTTGTAATTTTACAATTTTACTTATTTCTTTTGCCATATCTTGTTTTTATTCATTAATTAGTTTTAGAGGGAAGCATAAAACTAATAGGTTATGTTATATTTTTTCAACTTGCATATAGTTAAGTTGTACAGGTGTTTTTCTACCAAATATCTTAACCATTACTTTTAACTTTCTTTTGTCTTCATTTATTTCTTCAATTGTACCGGTAAAACTATTAAAAGGTCCATCTACTACCTTTACATTTTCACCAATATCAAAAGAAATTGCAACTGTTTCAGGCTGAGTTGCTAATTCATCAACTTTACCTAACAATCGGTTTACTTCATGTTTCCTAAGGGGAACTGGTTCTCCTCCTTTTGTTTCCCCTAAAAAGCCTATTACACCATTAACGTCTTTAATTATATGAGGTAATTCACCTTCTAGATTAGCATTAATCATAATATAGCCTGGAAAAAATACTTTTTCTTTATTGATTTTTTTTCCATTTCTAACTTGCATGACTTTTTCTTTTGGCACCAATATATCATCAACATAAGAGTCAACTCCTTGATGAGTTAATTCTTTTTCAATATAATCCTTAACTTTGTTTTCAGAACCACTAATCGCTCTTACTACATACCATTTTTTTGAACTTGTTTCAGTCATAACATGCGATTATTTAACCCAGTTAAAATATTGTTCTATTGCCGAACTAAAAATATTGTCAACACCAAAAACAATAAGCGCTAAAACAATAACAAAAACAGCAACTACAAGCATCAACCTTTGACTTTCAGCATAAGAAGGTAAAGTGACGTTATTTTTTAACTCGTAAAATGATGCTTTAATGTAATTTTGTAAACCTGTCATTTTTTAAATATTGCACGGGTTGAGAGGCTCGAACTCCCGACACCTGGTTTTGGAGACCAGTGCTCTACCAACTGAGCTAAACCCGTAGGTTATGATTAATATTTTTATTAAATCAATATTAGTTGAGGTGTTTTAAAAAAAACACCTCAACTTTAAATATAAACTTTAAATTAATCTAATATTTCAGTAACCTGACCCGCACCAACTGTGCGTCCACCTTCACGAATTGCAAAACGCAATCCTTTGTTAAGGGCGATAGGTTGTATTAAGTCAACTGATATTGTTAAGTTATCTCCCGGCATAACCATTTCTACGCCATCAGGTAAATTAATAGTACCTGTAACATCTGTAGTTCTAACGTAGAATTGCGGACGATAATTTTTATGGAAAGGAGTGTGACGACCACCTTCTTCTTTCTTCAAAATATATACTTCAGCTTTAAATTTAGAATGCGGTGTCACAGAACCAGGTTTAGTAATAACCATACCTCTTGATATCTGATTTTTCTCGATACCTCTTAAAAGAATACCAACATTATCACCAGCTTCACCTCTATCTAAAATTTTTCTAAACATCTCAACACCAGTAATAGTTGACTTTAATTTTTCAGCCCCCATTCCTATTAGCTCAACAGGATCACCGGTATTAGCAACACCAGTTTCAATTCTTCCTGTAGCAACAGTACCTCTACCAGTAATAGAGAACACATCTTCAACAGGCATCAAGAAATCTTTTTCAACATCTCTTTCCGGCATTTCAATCCAGCTATCAACTGCATCCATTAATTCAACAACTTTATTTGCTTGTGCTTCATCACCATCTAACGCACCTAATGCTGAACCTGAAATCACAGGAGTATTATCACCGTCATATTCATAGAAGCTTAATAAATCTCTAACTTCCATATCTACTAACTCTAACAATTCTTCATCATCAACAAGGTCAACTTTGTTTAAGAAAACAACAATTTTAGGTATCCCTACCTGACGTCCTAGTAAGATATGTTCACGAGTTTGAGGCATTGGTCCATCAGTAGCTGCAACAACTAAAATTGCACCATCCATTTGAGCAGCACCAGTTACCATGTTTTTTACATAGTCTGCGTGCCCCGGGCAATCAACGTGAGCATAATGCCTTTCTTTGGTTTGATACTCAACGTGAGACGAGTTAATTGTGATACCTCTTTCTTTTTCTTCAGGAGCATTATCTATTTGCTCAAAAGCACTAGGCTCTGAATAACCTTTATCAGCTAACACTTTAGTAATAGCTGCTGTTAATGTAGTTTTACCATGATCAACGTGACCTAGCGTACCTATATTCAGGTGCTTTTTGGATCGGTCGAAATTTTCCTTTGCCATAATTAATTATTTAATCTTAGTTTATATTAGTGTCATTTAACGCTATGCTTGAGCCAACGACGAGAATTGAACTCGTGACCTTTTCCTTACCAAGGAAACGCTCTACCCCTGAGCTACGTCGGCTAAGACATTGAGCGGAAGACCGGATTCGAACCGGCGACATTCAGCTTGGAAGGCTGATGCTCTACCAACTGAGCTACTTCCGCAATTTTTTTGGGAAAAAATTACCTTATACAAAGAATTTAGAATTTTAACATCTTATTAAAATCTATTCAATGTAAGGAAAAACCACCTTAAAGTTAAAGAAAAATTCTATTGTTTTTTCTTTAGCTTTAAATTCAAGTGGGGAGAGCAGGATTCGAACCTGCGAAGGCAAATGCCAACAGATTTACAGTCTGTCCTCGTTGGCCGCTTGAGTATCTCCCCTATGTTAGAGAACTAATCAAAACTCTGATTGATCTAAAATTATGAGCCGATGGAGGGACTCGAACCCACGACCTGCTGATTACAAATCAGCTGCTCTAGCCAGCTGAGCTACATCGGCATGAATTATTCAATTCAGAGTTTGCAAATATAGATAGATTTTTTTATTTGAAGAAAAAATATTTAAATTATTTTATATCATCTTATAACTTGATCATTATTACTAAAATTAAGATTTAAGTTATTGTCTATCATCTTTTTTTCCTCGGGGGTGACTATTATGATATGTCTTTTTTAACATAGACAAATCATTTTTTACGTAATTTTCAGTAGCAGCTAAGCTCTCATGACCTAACAATTCTTTAATAGAATTAAGATCTGCATTTTCTTCTAACATATGTGTTGCAAAAGAATGTCTTAAAATATGTGGACTTTTTTTATGCTTAGTCGTAAAGTTACGAAAATGTTTTTTTACCAGTCTGTAAACAAAACTATCATAAATTTTACGTCCTTTTTGTGTTATAAATAGATAGTTGTGCTCCTCGCTTTTTTCTTTTCTAAGTTGAATATAGTTTTTTATAGTAGGCACTATATCTTCTATAAGGGGTATATATCTCTGTTTGTTCCCTTTACCTTTCACTGTTAAGGTCTTTTTGTAAAAAGAGATATCAGAAATTTTGAGATTAATTAATTCACTTCTTCTTATACCTGTAACATATAATAACTCAATTATTAATTTATCTCTAGCTCCTTCAAAATTACTGTCATCTATGTGACCAATACTTACCTCAATCTCTTCTTTTGAGAACGGAATTGATTCTTTTTTTTCAAACTTTAACAAACTGAAATCATCTATTGGATTACGCTCCAGACAATCTGTTTCCCATAAGAAATTAAAAAAGCCCTTTATTGCTGATAACTTTCTATTAATGCTTCGTGTTGATAAATCATTTTTGCTCAAGCATACCACCCATGAACGCAGTATATTTTTATTAATAGCTGTTATCTCTTCAATTTCAAATTCAGTTTTACAATAATCAGAGAATTGTTGAATATCCTTTTGATAAGCCTGAGTGGTAAGGCGCGAATAATTTCTTTCCAGCTTTAAATATTCAATATATTGATCAACTAAATGCATTTACAAACAGGATGAAGCTAAGTTACTGGTTTATATTCCTTTTTATCTATAATGGTTTTAGATATGATTTCTCTAAGGATTTCTGATGTCCCTCCTCCAATTGGACCTAATCTACTATCTCTAAGCATACGAGCTAAAGGATAATCTTCTATATAACCATAACCTCCTAAGAATTGCAAACAGTCATAAATTACCTGATCTGCGATTTTAGTAGAATTGAGTTTAGACATTGTTGCTTCTTTCACAACGTACTCCCCTTTATCTAATCTATAACCTACGTAATAGTTAAATTGTTTACACATCTCAACTTGACTTGAAAGATCTGCAATTTTATGTCTTAAAGCCTGAAATTCTGTAAGTTTTTTTCCAAAAGCTTCTCTGTCATGCATATATTGTAAAGCATATTCAATAGCATATTCAGCTCTGGCATGTGCATTGATACCCATAATTAACCTTTCTAAAGCAAAATGTTGCATGATGTAAGAGAAACCTTTATTTTCTTCTCCAAGTAAATTTTCTTTGGGTACTTTTAAATTATCAAAAGCTAACTCAGCTGTATCTGACGCTCGCCAACCTAATTTATTGAGTTTATTGGCAGAAATACCATCATATAAATGTCTATCCACTAAAAATATACTTATACCTTTTCCCTTTGCATGTGGATCTGTTTTAGCAGCTACTATTAAATAATCAGCATAAACACCATTTGTTATAAATGTTTTTGATCCATTTATCAGGTAGTGATCCCCTTTATCAACGGCAGTGGTTTTCATTCCGGCAACATCTGAACCGCCAAATGGTTCTGTTATACACAAACAACCTACCTTCTCACCACTAATACTTTTAGTTAGATACTCTTGCTTAATTTCATGACTGGCTTCTGCATTCAAATGTGTCATTGCTAAATATGCATGCGCCCAAACAGCAGCGGCAAAGCCTCCTGAATTAATCCGTTGAAGTTCTTCTAGCAAGATAATCGTATAAAATAAATCAAGGTTCATTCCGCCATATTCTTCCGGATAAGCTATCCCTAAAAAGCCCATCTCTCCTAGCTTTGGCCAGATAGAAGAATCTATTTTACCTTCTTCTTCCCATTTATCAACATAAGGTACTACTTCTTTTTGTAAAAAATCTCTTAAACTCTGACGGAATAAATCGTGTTCTTCTGTGAAATACATATAAAAATTGTTTATCAATTATAACAAAATAAAGATGAAATTACCTATCTATTATTTATTTTCAAATATAATTTAATTCTTTCAACCTTATCAAACGGAAATTCTTGTAATTTTCCTAATTCTTTAAAACTTTTGATGCCCTCTCTAACTTTTATAAATTGAAATATCTTTCGGCTTAATTCATAATCAAAATAAGGTATTTCTGATAATTGAATAATTGATGCATCGTTTATGGATATTAATTCGTAATTTATATCAACAAAAAGATTTTTTTTTAAGCGATCTCTCACTTTGTAATCAAGCCCCCAAATATCTTTTAGCTGAACTAAAGATCTGTAATGATAGATTTTATTTCTATAATTTATAATTCTTTTAGAAAGTGCAGGGCCAATTCCTTTAATTTCTTGTAGCTTTTTTGTGGTTATTGTATTTAAATCTCTTTTAGGCCTCCAAATGATATCGCTTTTAGACCTCTGTAATGTTTTCTGTTGTTCTTTTACCCACGCAGGAAATTTAAAATAAGGTTTAATCTT
>Ga0102930_1000241_pt1 | contig 18483 bp, 19 predicted proteins | sample SalPon1_B_H2O_MG_FD_84514 | JGI IMG/M metagenome (GOLD analysis project Ga0102930, IMG submission 84514) | Salt pond water microbial communities from South San Francisco under conditions of wetland restoration - Salt Pond MetaG R1_B_H2O_MG | ecosystem: Environmental > Aquatic > Non-marine Saline... | reverse complement strand
ATAGACTTGTCATATTTATCTTCAGCCAGCTTTCTTGCGTTTGTACCCATTTGTATTATAGTTTGAGGATTTCGTTGTAAAAATTTAATTTTTTCTACTAATTCTTCAGGATTATTAGGATTGACATAGTAACCACAATTATATTTTTCAACCATTTCTTTAGTCCAACCGGCTGAGTTAACAATTATAGGTTTTCCAGCAGATAGTGAATCAAATAATTTGTTGGGTGAGTTTGTATAAAGAATCGGAAGGTCTTTAAATGAAACAATGGATACATCACATAAATTTACAATTTCAGAAGTTTCTTTCATGGGAAAACGACCTAAAAACTTGACGTTGTTTAATTTGTGCTTTTGGCACTCTTGATGTAGTTGTTCTTCAGTTGCACCACCACCAACAAATAAAAATTCTACAGTGTCATCACCTTTAAAAAATTTAGCAGTTTCAACAATAGTGTTAGCTCCATTAGCTAAGCCTAATGCACCAAAATGAATAATTTTAAAGCTGTCTGAGTTTAACCCTAATTTCTTTTCTAATTCCAAATTTTTTTCTCTCGGCCAAAATTCATCTTTTTTAGCCATGTTTGGTATCATCGATGTTTTTTTTTGAGGCATATATTTTACTACACCTTCTTGCATACCTGGAGATAAGGCAATAATATGTTTCGCATTTTTATAAATGGTTTTTTCAAATAGCCTTGTGAGCCAAACTAGCAAGGGGTTTTTGATAGCTCCCATTTGAATAGGTACTTCCGGCCATAGGTCTCTTACCTCAAACACATAAGGTATTTTTCTAAACCATTTTAAAAATAAAGCTGGAATTCCAATAGATAAAGGTGTTGAAGTTGCTATAACTAAATCAGTATTTTTGTATATTTTAGCCTCAAGTGAACTCTTCCAAACAAACCCTAAAAACGATTTTAAGCGTCTAAAAATAGACATTTTTTGGTCATATTTTTCATTAAGATATACCACTTGAATTCCATCAATATTTATCACTTCTTTTTTCTTATCTTTTAAATCTTTTGAAGATATCATGGTTACTTCATGACCATTATTAATCAATGCTTTTGCCATCCAATAAGACCGTGTGCCTCCTGGTTCTGATGGCGTTTTGAAGTATTGGTGGAGATAGAGTATCTTCATGGTCGAAAAACCTGAATTATTAATTTCATAATTGAAGAAGATATATAACTCATTCTAGTAATAAACATTTTATCATTCGTTAATAAATAGGAATACCAAAACCGATCTTTGATATTATAAACTGATTTCTTCTGGAACAGAAGTGTAATTCTTTTAATAAAACCTCCAGATACGCTCTTTATACCTGTCGTACTATAATCTTCTGCAATAGAAGTATTGGTATCGATACACCATCTTTTTCCCGAAAGCTTCCCTATCCTATATGTAAATTCAAAATCCGAAGAATAATGAGGCAATCTATTAAATATTGGGATTATTCCCCAAATAGTTCTTAAAATGTGTCTGGGTATAAAAATAAATCGTGTTGGGACAATATCAACTTGACTGTTAGAGGTTCTTTTAAAATTCTCACCCAAAAATGGATAGTAATGTTGACCAAGTAACCAGTTGGAAATAGTATAACCCGATCTTATGACTATACCATTATTAACGGTATAATATGTTAAAAGTCTGTTCTCATCATGTAAGCCTACCCATTCATTTAATCTTACATCACAATTAAGAATAATAAGATCAAATATAACTTTTGCATAAGTTGAGTAAATATACTCAAGACCAATAGCATTCGATTTTGCCCAAAATGAACTATAATCAGTTTTTAAAACGATGAATTTTGGATGATTTATCAATTTACTTTCAAAAACACTTTCTCCAGACTCCACTACTATAAAAGAAACTATGTCATTGTAATTATTTTGTATTTGATAAAAAAGATCAGAAACCTGTCTTGACTGATTATGACTGGTTGTTAAAAATATTTTCATTTTTTGTGCTTATTATAAACATAACGATATAAAACCAAATCCAAGGTTTCCCTATTGCACCGTCGATTTGGACTATCAACATAAAAAATATGAGGAACTTAAAATAACTCCCTTTCGGTATTAACTTGTAAAATAGCAGACTTATAAGTAATATATATACCAAACCATATCGTAAAGTTATTTCAACTAATCCATTTCCAACAATATCACCCATTAACGGATCAACTCTATCTACTCTAAACTCATTTGAATCTGTGTTTTTTAACCCAAACAAAACTGTTATTACGTCTGTTTTAAAAAACTCTTGCATTGACTCAAATTCATTTGCTACTCTTATTTCACCACTTCTGTCTAACTCTACGCTTTGAGGCTGTAGAAGACTCAGTATTCTAGCTTTTGGAAGATAGCTTAGCGTTAAATAAACAGTAGTTGCGATTATTGAAATCACTAAAACGATTTTTTTTAAAACTTTTATTCCATTTCCCTCCTTAAATGCCAGATAAGTGATAAAAACAAATATTGAAAAAATAGCACCTGCTGATTGACAGAACAATAAACATACACCAATTATAAGAACTCTATATATGTCTTTTTTTAGGTCTCCTAGGTTATTATAACTAATAAAAAAATATGCTGTTACCATTTGACCATAAAGAGCTGGCTCGGAAAATATACTTGATAATTGTCTAGAATTGAGCCAAACACGACCAGATGTGTAGGGAAATATATCGATACCAACAATTAATAATAAAAAGGCAATAATTCCGATTATGCTTAAAATAAAAACACCTTTTCTAAAAATTCTTATTGCATAGGCTTTTAAATGATTACCACCTAAACGTTTGTCACTATCTAACACTATCGCTAATAATAAAAGTGGATATGAGGTTCTTACAAGATACTGGCTATCTCTTAGAAAGGAATCTATAGAACCTATTATATTAAATAAAAGATTGAGTATTAAATATAATGGAATAATTATAAAAGCTAGTATATGCCATTTTTTAAAAGATTTGCTTTTCAAATAAGAAATAAAAACTATTGGTAATAATAAATCATTTAAATAAACAGAGCCATCGTATAGAAACTTTACCTGAAAATCAAAGGTTAAAACTGAAACTATTGAGATAAATATAATTAGCTTTTTAATTTTAAAATTCATTGAATAGAATTGTATACCTGAATATATCTTCTCACGCCATTTTCTATACCAAAATTAGTCTTTGCAAAATTACTAAGGTTATTTTTTATCTCTTCTTTTTCGCCCACTGACAAATCATTTATGAATTCTATCTTTTCACAGATGCCCGCAACGATATTATCAAGGTTTATATAATACACACCTTTTCCAGCTTCTATAAAATCTTTCAGACCTGGCGCCTCTGAAAGAATGCATGGAAGTCCAACTCCGATCGCTTCAATAGCTGCTATTCCAAACCCTTCATACAAAGATGGCATTAGATATATATCTGAAGCTTTCAAATACTCATCGACATTGTTTACAGAACCCAAATAAAAAAATCTATCTCCTACTCCACTCCTTCTTGCATAATCTGATTCAGGTACATTCGGATCTTGATTACCTATATATATATATATTATATTTTTATCTAATTTTTGTAGTGAATCAATTATACTCCAATAATTTTTAACTTTAGAACCATTTCCAACCGTAATCAAAATTGTTTTATTGACGGGTAATTTTAAGCTCTTTCGTAACCGTGACTTCTCATTGTAATCAACAGGCTCAAATTTTTTATCATTATACCAGTTGTCAATTATGACCGTCTCATTATTAAATTCATTTTTTTCTGATGTATGTACAGACTCACTAATACTGTAGTGTTTTACATCAAAAATTCTCGCAATTTTTCTCTCAATATAGTGCTTAAAATATCTTATTCCATTCAAATAAAAAGCATTATGCACAGTTCGTATAATTTTTTTAGCATTGGATAATTTAGACGCTATCAGAACCCAAAGATAGTTTGATCCGGTATGTATATGTATTACGTCAATTTCATTTCTATTGATATATCTGACCATTCTAAACATATTAAATACCACCTTATATGCTGGTTTGAATGAAATATGAGAGGTTTTATACCCTTCTTCTTTTAAAATTTTGGCGTAATTGCCTATATATTTTCCCTTACTAACAATATGGCTTTCGATATTTGATTTGTTGAATTCTTCTAAAGCAACTTTTAACATCACTTCAGCACCCGAATATTTGAGTTCATTTAAAATATGGAGAACCTTCATGTATACAATATTTTTTTATATTTTTTTATATGTTGGCTTATAACTACTGGTAGAATAAATCTATCTTCAACGTTCTTTATTCCTTTTCTAGAGTATTGTTCCCAAATTTTTTTATCTGTTAATATTTTTTCAATACCATCAGCAATATTAACAGGGTGTCTCACATTAACTAGCAAACCAGCTTTACCATAATCTAAAACCCAGGGTACTGCTCCAGAATTTACACCCCCAATGCATGGCGTACCTTTAATCATAGCTTCTATCAACGGATTACCAAAGGATTCTTCTAAAGATGGGTGAACCAGTAAATCTGATTTGGAAATAATTTCTAATACTTCATCATTAGTTTTTCTGCCGATAAATTGTACCCCATCATCAAATCCCTCTTTTCTTGCCCAATATTGAGCCTCTTCATTTTCTCCATATTGTTTACCTATTAAAAGAAGTTCACATTCAGGTAACTTTCTTCTTACTTCGAAAAAAGCAATAATTAATAATTTTACGTTTTTTAATTTACTAAAGCCATTATTTACTGATACAATGTCTTTCCTACCAGTGTTATAAACCCTTACATCACTGTCTATTTTTTTGTCGTCAATTGGATTGGGTATAACATCAACATCTAACCTGAAAGTCTCATCTAAATATTTTTTAATATAATCAGAGTTAGCAATAATATTATTAGCATTCCTAATTACATAACTATTCAAAAAATAGCGTAGTAGTCGATACAATTTATCATTATGAGTTTTTAAAATTGCTTTTGCATTGTCTCGCACAGTAATTAAGTGCGGTTTATCACTTTTTAAGGCAGCTAAAGCATATTCGTAGGACCAATGGGCGTGTATAATATCAATATTTGAATTATTAATTGATTCTTTTAAAAACTTTATCTCTTTCCTGAAAACATCTAGGCCTCTTATCTTACCTCTAAGAGGAAATATGTTTATTTTTAAATTATCACCACTTAGTTTAATGGAATTTTTAATGGATGGATCTAATGTAAAAATTTCAACAATGTAGCCTTCTTCGAGTAACCCCAAAATAATCCTATTTACTGCATGTCCACCTAAGCCTAAATTTAAATGATTTTTATTAGGCTTATTCAGATAATCTTTAAATTTTAAAACTTGTATTGGAGAACAAACACCAATTTTAAATCCCATAGCAGCAATGTTTTTATTAATCCAATTAACAATTATATTTACTTTTTGTATCCAATTAAGTCATTTAAAAAAGTCATAGTAGTACCATATTCTTTATAATTTTTATTAATCATTACTTCAGAAGAGTATCTAAGCCTTTTAATAAAATTATGATTTAAGTTTGACAATCTTTTATTTAAAATCTTTTTTTCAAAATCTAATTTATTTAAAACTTGAACATTTTTCTCTTTACCATATTTTTTTTCAATTTTTTTATTTAAACCCTGTATAAGATTAAGTAATTCTATTCTATTGCTTATGGAATGTAGAGGAGATTTCCTATTTAATATTCTAACACATAGGTTTTTCAAAAAACTTAGCTTGGTTGTACTATTCCCAATATAGCTTGATGTGTTTGAATCATGAATCCTGTATAATTGAAAAGACTCATTTATAAGCATCCTAACCCTCAAAAAGCGAGCAATCTCATTAATCCAATTATCGTGTCCAACTAATTTATCTGGAAATGGGGTAGAAACCTCTATCAATCTCCTTCTTATTACCATACATGTTCCCATTGCCATCATATCGAATGAGACATTCAATCTCGAAAGTTGATCGAGTTTTGTAAAACCCATAAGATTTGCTTGACTATCAGCTATATCAGTATCGTGAATAAATAATTCCTTTTCTGGATATAAATCAGCATAATTTTCGAGTTTTTCAATTTTGTTGGGGTACCAAATATCATCTTGATCGCATAAAAAAATTAAATTACCAGTACTAGCTAAAATTCCTTTTTCGAAATTTAGAGTATATCCTACATTCTGATCATTTTGTATTATCTCAATTTTGGTCTTTACTTTTCTATCAATAATCCAGTTTTTAATTTTTTTTAAAGTCCCATCAGTTGATTTATCATCCGATATAAAAATTTCATCAGGTTTCCTTGACTGGTTGATTATACTATCAAGTTGGGATACAACGTATTGTTCACCATTATAAGTTGCAATAACAACGGATATTTTATTTTCAGAAACCATATTTTCTAAGTTTTTCAGCTTTTTTTTCCTTGAAAATTAAAAGGTCTTTATTTTCTAAGTAAGCGTTACCTCTATCTTCTTTAATATAGTTACCCCCTATACTTAAAGACTCTATATTTAAAAAGGTTTTTATTTTTTCAATTTCTGAATCTGTATTATCCAATAATTTTTCAAATTTTAATTTTAATAAATTATCAGATTTTACACTTTGAATGTTTTTCCTACCTTCTAATAAATATTCTTCCCACAAGGAAAAAGCACCCTCAAGATTCCTACATCTTAATGATGCGGAAGAAATTCCCCCAAAAATATTTGAAAGATTATCCGTAGACTCAATAACTTTGTTAGTTATTTCAAATAAACTGCTGGCTACAGGCATTAATTTTAATTTGATCGTTAGACTATAATTTTTTCCTTCATTATAATTTTGCAATTAAAGATTTGATAATTTGTTTATTCCTAAAGTATACTGAGCAAAATTTTCAATTTCATTATTTATTTTGTCGTTTTCTAAGTTTTCATATTTTAATATCAATTTTTTTAATTCTCTGTCATCAGCAAACTTTTCAAATAATTTAGCACCATCACTTTCAAAATCGTAACCGAAAGATAACTTCCCATTAACAAATGCTTCATAGTGAACAGTTGTATTATAAGTTAGTGCCAAATCATATTTATGATTTCTAAGAAGTTCCTTGACAGTTTTTTTATTCGTAACTACTGAAATATTTGAAAAATTTTCACTAATCTTATAGTATTTATGACTATCTAAAGAAGGATGCAATTTTAATTCAAATTTAATATTTGATAATTTAGAAATAATATCAATAAGTTTGATATTCCCATCTTCAAATAATACTCTTGATAAAGCGACTAAAACTTTTCTGATTTTTGGTTTATGGATATATTGAATGAGATCATATTTTGGATTTCCAAATAAAACTAACCTATCTCTATCTACTCCAAATTTAACCATCTGTTCAATTGTATATTGCCCCCAACAAAGAACATTACTTGCAGTAATATTTTCAAAATTTATAATATTTATAGGTAAAGGTTTTTTAAGATAGTCAAAACCGTGTTGCAATGAAAACGTTTCTACATTTTTCATATTGAAATATAAAGTGAGCAATGTTTCTAATCTAGTTGAGCTATTGAAAGCAACATATTTAGAGGGGATAACCACATCTAGAGCTAACAAATAATCTATCAAATTTTTATAATAACTGCACATAAATGATAAATAGAGTTTTTGTAATACTGAAATATGTTCAATTTTAAAACAAAACCATAATGATGTAAAAAGACCTTTTAAATTAAAATTTTTCTTTGATTCTAAATCATTAAGGCAAATAATATCGCAATTATCTCCAATTTTGACCATATAATCTTTCACTAGTTCATAATAGTCATCTCTTTTTGTTACATAGGTATATAAAGGTTTATTTTCATTTATCAAATCATTAAACTGATCTAGATTTATAATTTTAAATAGATAATTATATATCTTAGGAAGATAATTTTTATTATTAGACCCATAGACAAATTGAGCTAGATCCATAGCCATTACCTGCCCCATATTAAAGCCACGATACTCATAGTCAAATTCAGATTTTAAGTCTTTGTATTTTTCGTAATTACTTTTATTCACACTATTCCTTTTCTAATGTATTCAAACTTTCTATCAAAAACATACACCACTAAAATATAATATATCAAAGCAAATGGCACTACCCAAAAAAAGCTAAGTTCAAAATACCAAAAAATAGCATACATCAATCCAGATAAAACTAAAGATAGGATTAGGACTTTAGCATATTGTTTATATGGAAAATAATCTAAAAAGGTGCAATTGAGTTTTTTATTTATTTGATATATCTGCAAACCTGCTCCAATATACCATACAAGAGCCGTTACTACAGCGGCACCTAATAAACCATAGTATTTAACAGCAAAATAATTTAAAACTATGTTTATAGCTACTATGATTAAAAGATTGTACATCCATTGTTTTTGTAAACCTATTGCCCCCATAACAGCACCAAAAGTGATGACAGTCAAAAAATATTTAAGAGTATATATTTGAAAAATCTTAGGAGCTAAATCATATTTATCAGAAAACAATAAACCTATTATCTCATGGGCAAATATTAGTGAAAATACAAATATAGGCAATAATAAAACGGTAGTCTTACTAACTGCTATTTTCCACTGATCAATAATCTCATCTGCTTTACCCTCGGATATTAGCTTTGAAAAAACTGGAATTAATACGGTAATTATAGACATGGTTAAAGCACTGATTAGTGGTATTTTAAAGCTCCCTACCTTTAACTCAGCCATAGCTATAGGATTTAACATTACAGAAACCATAAATTGATCAATTAGCTCGTTTACTACACCAATAAGACCCACAGCACTAACTGGTAAAATGTATTTCGCCTCTTTTATACTAACAAATATTTTTTCTGATTTTATTTTTAAATATTTCAAAAGATCAGTCGATAGAAACACAAAAATCAACACTTGTCCCATTGTAAAATATACAAAAATCAAAAAAGCACTTTTTACAGTAAGAATATTATATATCTGTAATACTAACATTAATAAATAAGCAAAAATATTAACCTTGACATATTTTTTTAATTTGTTTATTAATAATGTAAAGTTTTTAAAATAATGCCTTAGGATACTAAAGAAGATAAAAGCACCTATAATCCATTTATAGTCTTCAATCCATTCGTTTTGAAAGCTCTTTGCAACATATGAGTTGAACACAATAAACATTAATGTTAATAAAAGAGATAAAATGAAAAAAGTGAAGAAAAATCTTTTAAAAAGTCGCTGTCTATCACTAAAGCTTTTATATTGACCATAGAAATAACTAAGTCCCATAGGCAAAGCATTACCTACAAGAGCTGAAAAGATCCCAATTATCAAAAAAACTTGCGAATAAAACCCAAACTCTTCTTTAGTAAGTAATCTTGCAAATATTATAGTAAGTATTATACTAGAAATTTTGACTGTCAAGTCTTGTATAGTTAGATAGTTGGATTTTTTCAATTGATTTTCATTTTACTTATGAAATATTTTTGCTGCAACATTACATGCCAAGCTGGAGTTATCTTGTTTTTAAAAAGTTGCTAAAGTAATTTGTATGTGCTTTTATTTTCAATACTCTTATTTCCAAAAGCTTGAAAATGAATTTTATTTTTGAAAGCTGCTTCATAATCATTGATAGAATCGCCAATCAACAAACATCGATTTTTATCATATTTTTCTTTTCTAAGAATATTAGCTACCAAATCTATTTTAGGTGTTGGAGACCCTTCGATGCTTTTAAAAAATTGATCTATACCAAGTAAACTGCAAAGTTTGCGTAACTCCTCCTGATCTGAACCTGAGACGATATGCATATTGTATTTTTCATGATGAGCCTCAATAAAGCTGTTTGTCTGTTCAATCAATAATTCTGGTTTGGCTAATTCCTTCATCATAATAACAGAGAACTGATGTGCTAATTCTTTAATCTGCTCTTCTGTAACCTGCTCTCCTCTAATTTCTTCGAAGAAATACCTGAATTTATGGTAGCGAGATAACCCACCATTTTCTCGATGATAATGAAGTAACGCATCTACTTGCTTAGAAGGGTAGCCAGAAAGTGTCATAACAAATCCTTTATCACGCACAGCATTAGAATCTAGTATAACGCCATCAAAGTCCCAAATAATTGTTTTAATCATCTATAGCCTTCATTATAAATAGGTAGCAATGCCTTAGCAAATTCAAAATCTTCGTATTCATCTATATCTATTCCTGCTATTTTTGGAAGAACAGTTTTAAAAGGGTTTGGTCCCAAAAAATAACCTTGATCTAGAGTAGCTGTCTTATCTCTCATGTAAAGGCCATTAGTAACCTTATACAAATTCGGTAACTCTTGGCTAATTGTATGATTACTATCGGCTTGATAATTTAAAGGCCTATCTTCTAACCATAAATATTCTTTTAGTAAGTTTACACTTACTAAACTATCATAAGTATTTTCCTTTATAACATGGTTAAAGTAGTCTTTAAAACACTGTTGAAACATCCCCTTAGACATAAAGGGTACTACAACAGTACACCATGCAAAATGCTTTGTTTGAATATCTTTTACAATACCAGTAATCACTTCAGAAAAACTTGCAATATGGCCCTTACATAAATAATTTTCCCTTTGATGGAAACCAACACCTAGGTTTTTTGCTACGGATTTTACATTTTCAGAATTAGAACTAATAAGAATATTTAAGTCCTTTCGAAAATTTAGTAATTCATTTATCTTCCATTCAAGAAGCGACACACCGTTTTCTATTTCAAGGTAAATTTTATTTTTCACCCTTGTACTCCCTTCTCTTACAGGAATAATAATGGTTAGTTCATCTTTTAGAAAATCCTCCATTAATACTCATTTTTTATAGTTTTACAAAGCTTAGCTAAAAGATTTAAGTCAACTGAATAGGCAATGTATCTAAAGCCTTTTTTCTTGAATAACTTTATTTTATCAAAGCTATCCACAAATGTTCCTAAAATTTTTCCTGAAGCACTTACTTTTTTAGCCAATTCTTCAATGGCTTTTACAACTTCTGGATGGTCGACTTGGCCGGGGTAACCCAAGGATTGTGATAAATCATAAGGCCCTATGAATAAAACATCAAATCCTTTTAATTCAAGTATACGGTCTATATTGTTCATTCCATCTTTACCTTCTACTTGCAAGGAAAGTTTCTTCTTATTTGAATCAAGTAAGTATCTTGATTTTTCTTTTGTTCCAAAATTTGCAGCCTTTACGTAGCAACATACCCCTCTATTTCCTTTTGGATAAAACCTTGCAGCTTCAATAGCCTGTTTAGCTTGCTCAACGGAGCTTATATTTGGTACTTGTACCGCATCTGCACCTGTATCAAAAGCACTTCCTATTCTGTTATGGTTATTTTCATTGACCCTAATCACAGAAATCATCCCTCCCATTTTTGCAGCTCTAACATGGTTTTGAATGGTAGATAAGTCAACTGTACCATGTTCTTGATCAAATATCATGAAATCTAAGCCTGAATAGCTTATAGCTTCTACCAAATTTGAGTCTATTGTTTTTGAAAAAATTCCTAACATATCATTTTATATAAGTGCGTAAACTGAATCGCTTTTTAATTGCTTATAGCCGGTGCTGGTTATGCTTATTATTTCTTTATCCGTTTGTTTTTTATAGGACTTGAATAATTGTATATTTTCATTGTAAAGTTCTTGTTCTTTTTGAGAAATCTCTCCACTATAAGCATCGTAACCTGTAATATATAATTCTGTAAGTTTTAAATCTACAGAAATTTGTAAGGCTATAGCGGTATGTGAATCTTGAAATTCATCAGTAAAACTTATATCTTTCAATTCAAAGGCATTCTTTTCAACTGCTTTTGGAATGTAGGTTCCCATTTTCCTTGGGAAAGGGGGTAATACACATTTGCCTCTGATTTTTCTGCTGCCAAATACATTTTCTAGTCGATGTCCTTCATTACCGACTAAACAGAAAATTTGTTCGTTTGGAACTTCGGTAAAGCTCAACGCATTTTTTGAGCTAGCATGAATCACCAACATTTCTGGATGTTGTAGTAAAAACTGGTCAATAGCCTCTGAATGTTCTACCGGACTTGGCCCTCCTCCTACGATTAAAGCACTTGTATACTGTTTTGTTTTATTGGTTAAGCTAGGTAAACTAAGGTTGTCTTCTTTTCCTTGACTCTGATTGTTCAGTGCTCGAATTATGGAGTTAAATGAATAATAGCGGTTGCTAACCCATTCCATCACCTGCTTTTGAGGCAATGAGTTGGCTCCAGAAACCATATAGGGCAGATTTGTTCCCCAGTCATATTCGCTTTGCAACAAGGTAAAATCATCGACGACCTTAGTTAAGGCATTATAATCAAAATTTAGTTTATTTTGGGATTGCAATACAGTCAGTAAAAGTTCAGTTTTTAAATTACCTGCACCTCTCCCCATTCCTGTTATAGTTGCATCTACGATATCTACACCTTCTTCAATAGCCACTAAGGTATTTGCTAAAGCCATTTCTAAATTGTTGTGGCCGTGAAAACCAAGTTTGACTTTTGTCTTTGAACGTACTAAAGTCATTATTTCTCTAACGTCTTCAGGATAAACACCTCCAAAAGAATCTACCATGTAGAAATAATCAGCCACCTCATCAACTTCAGGAATCAATTCCAAAAAATCTTTTTCCTCTTTCCAAGTAGACATGTACATCACATTAAAGGCCACCTCAAAGCCCAAGCGTTTTACCTCGGTAGCTAGTACCAAAGCTCTCTTAAAGTTTTTGGGATCTATAGCCATCCTGACCATAGTCACATATTCTTGAACAGGAGTTAAGAGGGCTTTGGCATGCTCTGCTCTCACGTCTTTTTCATTTAAGATAATGGCCAATTTTTTATTGGTATTCGCTTTTAATTTTTTCAACACATAGGTAGGGCAATAGAAGTATTTTCCTAAATAGCCTTCCTGTGGTTTTGATCGGTAACCAACCTCTAAGTAGACAACAGGCAATTCATTAAATGCCTTAATATAGGTATCGACCATTTGGTCGGAAAAATCCCAATTCGTATAGTAACCACCATCTCGTATTGTACAATCTAAGAGTTTTAATGACATATGTAAATTTTTAAGTGTTATTTTTTTTTGCTAAACTAAGATTACTTTTTATTATATAAGAGATTTGAGTAGAATTAAGGATTAAGCTTTACTTCCTTGAAGCCTTTTTTTTAATCAAAAATCATTTATATTTTTTTCAACCCCATCATCATCCTCCAACTCTATCTTAGCTTCCCTGCATTCTTTTTACTCTTGTGAATTGTAATTCATGATTTGTGATTAGATATCATCTCATATAGTTTTATAAATTTAACAAAAAATTTAGCTTAAATAGTTATTTTCAATTTGTACTTCTTTGAATCCTTGTTGGTTATCTAAAACCATTGATAGGTTTCCTATATTCCTTCCTTCAACCCGATTTTAGCTTCCCAGCCTTCTCGTTTATAATCATTGAAACATCCAGTAATCTTTTTATTATTTCTAAAGGCTAAATATATTTTTCTCAAAACTAATGACACCTATTAATTTCTTGGCTTTTACTTTTAGTTGTTAGTATCATTTTGAAAATCATCAATGCCTTTTATTTTAGCAATGCATTCCTTTAAACTATCTTTCCAATAGGGAATAGTATAACTAAAATGCTTTACGGTCTCAGACTTATCCATTAAAGAATAGTATGGCCTTTTTGCAGGTGTGGGATAATCCATTGTGGATATAGGAATTACCTTGCAATCTAATTTTGCTTACTTCATGATCTCTTTAGCAAAATCATACCAGGAACAGACTCCCTGATTGGTAAAGTGATATAGACCAACTTTATTATTTTCAGCAAGTAAAGCTTTATGAAGAATGAAATCCGCAAGATCCCTGGCATAAGTAGGGGTCCCCACCTGATCGCAGATTACATTCAATTCTTTCCTATCTTCTCCTAAACGCATCATGGTCTTTACAAAGTTATTTCAGTAAGACGAATAGACCCATGAGGTACGAATAATTATACAATTTTTAGGTTGAATAACCTGCATTGCTTTTTCTCCGGCTAGCTTAGTACTGCCATAAGTATTAACCGGTGATGTGTGGTGGTCCACAGGATAGGGCTTGTATCCTTTACCATCAAAAACGTAATCTGTGGATATGTGGATCAGCTTCACTGCTTTCTCTTTGGCCAGTTTTGCTAAATTCTTAACGGCTAGATGGTTTATCTTATCTGCCAGTTCCGTTTCAGATTCTGCTTTATCGACAGCTGTATAAGCTGCACAGTTTACAATAACTTCAATCTTATTTTTATCTATGAACTCATCAATTACCTCTTTCTTAGTTATATCCAGTTCTTCTACATCGGTATGAAAAAATTGATGTTCACTATGATCACGCGAAAGTTCCTTTAGCTCTGAACCTAACTGACCTTTAGACCCTGTTATTAGAATCCTCATGATTCGTATAAATTTTGTTTATAATCAAAAAGATCGGCCTCTTTAAAAAGGGGCTGATTTTGATCTTTTTCAGACAGAATAAGATCACTATCTTTCAATTTCCAATCAATGTCTAATTTAGGATCATTGAAAAGGAAACCCCGATCATGCTCAGGGGCATAATAATTATCGCATTTATAAGCAAAAGTGGCTGTTTCTGAAAGAACTACGAAACCATGAGCAAACCCCCTGGGCGCAAAGAGTTGTTTTTTATTTTGCTCATTTAATTCTACGCTCACTGATTTTCCAAAACTTGGTGATCCTTTTCTAAGGTCTACTGCAACATCCAAAACTGCTCCTTCCAGAACACGGACCAGTTTCGATTGACTGAAAGGCGCTAACTGATAATGCATACCTCTTAAGACTCCATAGGAAGATCTTGATTCGTTATCCTGGCAAAAATTTACTTTGTAACCCAAAAATTCTTCTAACAGATCCTTTCTGAATGTTTCAATGAAATACCCCCTGTGATCACCAAAAACTTTCGGTTCACATATCACTACATCGGGAATATCAGTTCTGGTGAATTTCATATTATTTTTTTTCAGCACGATTTATTAAATACTGTCCGTAAGCGTTCTTTTTCAAAGATTTAGCAAGACCTAAAAGCTGTTCCTTTGAAATATAGCCTTTTTCGTAAGCGATCTCTTCCAAACAAGCGACTTTAAGTCCCTGTCTTTTCTCAATGGTATGGATATAATTTGAGGCCTCCAGCATAGATTCATGTGTCCCAGTATCCAGCCAGGCATATCCTCTTCCCATTAATTTAACTTTTAGGTTTTCCTGTTTTAAGTAGGCCTCATTCACAGAGGTGATTTCAAGCTCCCCTCGTTGGCTAGGCCGCACGTTTTTCGCAATACCAACTACTGAGTTTGGGTAAAAATAAAGACCAATCACAGCGTAATTGCTTTTGGGGTGTTCAGGTTTTTCTTCAATACTTAAGACGCTTCCTTCCTTATCAAATTCTGCTACGCCGTATCGCTTGGGATCATTTACATAATATCCAAATACCGTCGCTTTCTTTTCTTTCTCTACGTTTACAATTGATTCTGCTAAAAGCTGTGTCAATCCATGACCGTAAAATATATTATCTCCAAGAACCAAACACACATCATCGTTTCCGATGAATTCTTCACCTAAGATAAATGCCTGTGCCAAACCGTCAGGACTGGGTTGTTCCTTATATTCAAAACGTATTCCCAGATCTGAACCATCACCCAATAATTTCTCAAAATTAGGTAGGTCTTCTGGTGTAGATATAATAAGGATTTCTTTTATCCCGGCAAGCATCAAAACGGAAAGAGGATAATAAATCATTGGTTTATCGTAAACATTTAGAAGTTGCTTAGATACTCCCTTTGTAATAGGATAAAGACGTGTGCCGGAACCTCCTGCTAAAATTATTCCTTTCATTTTTTTAAAGATTTTCGCGGATTAAGTCGGATTTGCACGGATTATTTGGTATTTATAAATCTTTTCCAAGTTAAGCTTGATTGACCAAAGTTTAGCAATAAACCTAATTTATAATTAGTGGATTTAAGGTAGTTTATAGTTTGAGCTTCTGTGTCTTTATGTAAGAATGAGGCTGCTTTGATTTCAATAATTATTTTATTAAAACAGATAAAGTCAGCTATAAAATATTTTTTCAATGGAACATTATTATAATAAACTTGAAGTTTTCTCTTACTGTCAAATTCTATTTCCTGATTTTCAAACTCTTTCTCTAGAGCTTCATGATAAACAGATTCTAGAAAACCCGCACCTAAAGCCGTATGAACTTTCATACATGCACCAATAATTCTGAAGCTTTCTTCTTTGTATAAAATATTCTCGAAATCCATTTGTGAAATTCGATTTAATTTGTGTTAATTAGGAGAATACTGCCCATTATAATATTTCTGATAAGCTCCACTCGTAACATTTTCCATCCATTCCTCATTATCAAGGTACCAATCAATTGTCTTTGAAAGCCCTTCTTGAAAGGTTACGGATGGCTCCCAACCTAATTCCTGCTTTATTTTACTGGCATCAATAGCATAACGCAAGTCATGTCCTGGTCTGTCTTTTACATAGCTAATTAGCTTTTCACTTTCTCCTATTGGCCTACCAAGCTTATTGTCCATTTGCTTGCAGAGTGTATTTACCAAGTCTATATTTTTCCATACGTTGAAACCTCCTATATTATAGGTATCACCAATTTTGCCTTTTTCCAAAATCAAATCGATGGCAATAGCATGATCAACAACATAAAGCCAGTCTCTTGTATAATTCCCATCGCCGTAGACAGGTAATGCTTTATTATTTATGATGTTACTAATAAATAGAGGAATCAATTTTTCCGGAAATTGATTTGGTCCGTAATTATTAGAACAGTTGGAAATCACATAGGGCATACCGTAAGTTTCGCCATACGCCCTGACAAAGTGATCGGAACTTGCTTTTGAAGCAGAGTAAGGAGAATTGGGATCATAAGCAGTAGTTTCTACAAATAAACCAGTGTTTCCTAATGTTCCATACACTTCATCTGTGCTGATATGATAAAATAATTTATCGCTAAAATCACCATTCCAAAGCTTTTTCGCAGCTTCCAGCAAATTTAAAGTCCCCATAATATTGGTTCTGGCAAAAGCAAGTGGATCTTTGATAGAACGATCTACATGGGACTCAGCTGCTAAATGTATAATCTTATCAAATTTGCATTTCTGAAAAGCCTTCTCTAAAGCCTTTGCATCTGTAATATCAATTTTGAGAAACTCATAGTTATCGCAATCTTCTATATCCCTAAGGTTTTCCAAATTTCCTGCATAGGTCAAAGAATCTAGATTGTAAAAATGGTCATCCGGATATTTTTGAACAAACAATCGCACCACGTGAGACCCTATAAATCCTGCTCCGCCTGTAATTAATATATTTCTTCTTATTTTCATTATATATTTTTAAGGAAGTATTCTTAATTAATTTTCACTTCTTTCGATTTGATATCTTAGCCTAAGCTTTCCTGTTTACTCTCGTGAATCGTAATTCGTGATTTGTGATTAGATTTTTTTTCCTTTTTTTTGGCTGTTGACTATTGACTCTTAGCTTTTGACTCTTGGCCATTGGCTTTTGACTGTTGTTTTGACCATTGACTGTTGACCTTTGGCTGTTGACCCTTAGCTGTTGGCCATTGACAGTTGACCAAAAAACTGATAGCTGATTACGGTTATACCATTAAACCAATCTCTATTCACTGCATCACTTTATCTTAACTTCCTTAAATTCATCTTCATTCTCCAGAAACCATTTAAACGGCTATAGGCTTTAGGCTTGTTGCGTGTAGCTTACGGCTTATAGCTGATTGCCTTAGGCTTGTTTCAGTTAGCTTATTGCTTTACATCTTTACCTGCTTAATTTTATCTTCATTCTCTAAAAACCATTGATAGGTTTCTCTAATTCCATCTTTTAAATTGATCTTGGCCTTCCATCCAGCGCTAGCCATTTTAGACACATCCATCAGCTTTCTTGGTGTCCCATCCGGTTTGGTTTCGTCCCATTCAATTTGGCCTGTATGACCAACGATCTCCTGTATGGTTTCTGCCAGCTCCCTGATGGTTATATCTTTCCCTGTCCCTACGTTGTATAAATTTTCCCTTAGTTGGTTTTCCAAAGCAAAGACCACCGCATCAGCAAGGTCATTCACGTGAAGGAATTCGCGCATGGGTGTACCGCTGCCCCAGAGTTTGACTGTTGACCCGCCTGTACCATTCGGGCAGGCTGTTGACTTTTTGGCTTCGTGAAATTTTCGGATCATGGCGGGGAGCACATGCGAGGTTTTGAGATCGAAATTATCATGAGGTCCGTACAAATTGGTGGGCATCAAACTCACAAAATCTTTTCCGTATTGTTTTCGTATGGCTTCACAGGCTTTGACCCCCGCTATTTTAGCGATAGCGTACCACTCGTTCGTAGGCTCT
>Ga0102930_1000239_pt1 | contig 18511 bp, 14 predicted proteins | sample SalPon1_B_H2O_MG_FD_84514 | JGI IMG/M metagenome (GOLD analysis project Ga0102930, IMG submission 84514) | Salt pond water microbial communities from South San Francisco under conditions of wetland restoration - Salt Pond MetaG R1_B_H2O_MG | ecosystem: Environmental > Aquatic > Non-marine Saline... | reverse complement strand
TGCGGCTGGAGCAGTCGCGTTGATGACCGAGAAAGGCAAGAATCTTGTTGTCCTGGCTCAAGAGGCCAAGAAAGAGATTCAGCGCGTTGTATGGCCCACTCGTCCTGAAACAGTTCAGACGACCGCTATCGTGTTAGCGGCTGTCCTCGTGGTTGGCCTGATGTTGTGGTTGATTGACACGCTTCTCAGCTGGGCGATGTCCGGCGTTATCGGTTAGGAGTTTTCATGTCCAAGCGTTGGTACGTCGTTCACGCCTATTCCGGCTTCGAAAAGCATGTCATGCGCTCGCTTCTCGAGCGTGTCAAAATGTATGAAATGGAAGATCGCTTCGGCGAGATTCTGGTGCCGACTGAAGAAGTTGTTGAAGTCCGTGATGGTAAGCGTCGCAAGAGTGAACGCAAGTTTTATCCCGGCTATGTGCTTGTTGAAATGGAAATGGCCGATGATACATGGCACCTGGTGAATGAAACTCCGCGGGTGATGGGGTTTATCGGTGGCACCAAGGAAAAGCCGGCGCCTATTACCACCCGTGAGGCGGATGATATTCTGAATCGCGTCAAGGATGGTGTGGATAAGCCGCGCCCCAAAACAATGTTTGAACCAGGTCAGTCGGTTCGCGTCATTGATGGGCCCTTTGCAGATTTCAATGGTGTCGTTGAAGAAGTTAATTACGAGAAAAGCCGCCTGCATGTCAGCGTGCTGATCTTTGGGCGTTCAACACCCGTCGAACTTGAGTTTTCTCAGGTAGAGAAAGAATAGTTTTACGCCGCTGAGAAGCTGACTCTGGTTGGCTGTCGCGGCGGTTCGCATGATTTTGACTGGTAAGTAGTTTTAACCAGTAAACGGTTTCGATAGATAATTGTCAGTTTTTCATTGGTCGTCACATGGCGGCCAAATGTCATCGGGGAGCCGCAAGGCGTTATACCCAACTGGAGTAAATTATGGCCAAGAAAGTACAGGCTTACATCAAGCTGCAGGTTGCAGCTGGTAAAGCCAATCCAAGTCCGCCCGTGGGTCCTGCGCTGGGTCAGCACGGCGTGAACATCATGGAATTCTGTAAAGCGTTTAACGCCGAGACTCAGGAGATTGAGCCTGGTCTGCCGACGCCTGTCGTAATTACTGTTTATTCCGACCGTAGCTTTACCTTCGTCACCAAGACACCGCCCGCTGCCGTGCTGCTCAAGAAAGCTGCAGGCATCAAGTCCGGTTCTGGTGAGCCGAATAAAAAGAAGGTTGGCACGGTGACCCGTGAGCAGCTTGAAGAAATCGCCAAGACCAAAGAGCCTGATATGACGGCTGCTGATCTTGAAGCTGCCGTGCGCACCATTGCCGGCAGTGCTCGCAGCATGGGCCTAAACGTGGAGGGTCTGTAATCATGGCTAAACTGTCTAAGCGCGCCAAGCTGATTCGTGAAAAGGTTGATTCCAGCAGGGTCTACACGGTTGATGAAGCCGTGGCGCTGTTGTCGGAGCTTTCTGCCGTCAAGTTCAAGGAATCTGTGGACGTTGCCGTCAACCTGGGTGTTGACCCGCGTAAATCTGACCAAGTAGTGCGTGGTGCTACCGTTATGCCTCACGGCACCGGTAAAGATGTGCGTGTTGCTGTCTTCACCCAGGGTGCTAATGCAGAGGCCGCTAAAGAGGCGGGCGCTGACATCGTTGGTATGGAAGAGCTGGCTGATCAGGTCAAGAAAGGCGTGATGGATTTTGATGTCGTCATTGCCTCGCCGGACGCCATGCGCGTTGTGGGTCAGTTGGGTCAGATTCTTGGTCCGCGTGGCCTGATGCCTAACCCCAAGGTTGGTACGGTAACGCCTGATGTTGCCACGGCTGTTAAGAATGCCAAAGCGGGTCAGGTACGCTTCCGTACTGACAAGAACGGTATTATTCACACGACCGTTGGCAAGGTTGACTTTGATGCTGATGCTATCAAGGGCAATATCGAAGCCTTGATTAACGACCTGAAAAAGCTCAAGCCGAGCTCTTCAAAGGGTGTCTACTTCAAGAAGATGACGCTGTCCACAACCATGGGCCCTGGCCTGACGGTCGATCATTCAGCTTATCTGTAAGCTGAATACTCCTGTCGCCAACGCCTGTTGTGTTGTCAAGGCAGTAAAAAGAGCAAGAACTTTGCGGTCCCTGTTACCAGCGTAACTCACTGGCGTCAGGGCGCCGTCAAAGACCGCAGGCGATACGCGTCAAGCGTAGCTTAATGATAAAGATCACCTGCGCAGATGGTGTTGCCGCCAGTTGGTAGACGCTTTTTAGCTAAGCCGATTTCTGGTGAGCACCATCCCTTAGGCTTCTGGCATCATCAAGATGGGTGTAAGCCCTGATGAGCTGGAAGAGATGGTAACCACCGGAACCTGCTTTTAGGTTTCGGCACGAAGGAGTGATCACTGTGCCACTAGCACTTGAAGGCAAGAAAGCGATTGTTGCCGAGGTCAGTGAAGCGGCTAAGGACGCGCTCTCCGTCGTAGTTGCCGATTCTCGCGGCGTGCCGGTCAGCAAGATGACCGATCTGCGCAAGCAGGCGCGTGAGAATGGCGTTCAGGTACGTGTTGTCCGCAACACCCTGGCACGCCGTGCCCTCGAAGGTACTCAGTGGGAGTGCCTGAACGAGAGCTTTGTAGGTCCTACCTTGTTGGCATTCTCTACTGAGCACCCGGGCGCTGCCGCTCGTTTGTTCAAAGAGTTCGCCAAAAAGGATCAGAACTTCGAAGTTAAGGCACTGGCCTACGAAGGTGAGCTGATTCCGGCTGCTGACATCGACCGTCTGGCAACCCTGCCGACTTACGATGAGGCAATTGCCAAACTGATGTCGGTAATGAAAGAAGCTTCCGCTGGCAAGCTGGTTCGTACTCTGGCCGCTCTGCGCGACCAGAAGCAGGAAGAAGCGGCATAAGCCATTCTTTCTGTCTGCAGGTGGCATAGCGCTGCCTGATACGAGCAATGAACCCTGAGTCATCGGGATACCGAGACTCCCGCAAAGTTAGGAATGAAACAATGGCACTGACCAAAGACGATATCATCAACGCCGTCGCTGAAATGTCTGTGATGGAAGTTGCTGAACTGATTGAAGCAATGGAAGAAAAATTCGGCGTTTCTGCAGCAGCGGCTGTTGTTGCCGGCCCGGGCGGCGGCGGCGAAGAAGCAGCTGAAGAGCAGACTGAATTTGACCTGGTAATGACCGCTGCTGGTGACAAGAAAGTTAACGTCATCAAGGCCGTGCGTGAGCTTACCGGTCTTGGCCTGAAAGAAGCCAAGGGCGCTGTTGACGGTGCACCGGCAACTATCAAGGAAGGCATGTCCAAGGACGATGCTGAAGCAGCCAAGGCGAAGCTGGAAGAAGCGGGCGCAAGCGTCGAGCTCAAGTAACCGATGGCTCGGGCTTTACGCACTGCGTAAGCTTCCGCGGCTGGCGGCGGGAAATTCCCGCTGCCGGCCTTTTTCTGTTACAGCAGCATCAGCGTTGTTGCAGCAGACGCGTCAGTGACACGACAATGCATGACCATTATCCGTCGTCATCACAACGCAACGAATTCTAGATTTTTGACGGCGAGCTACCCTTCTAGGAGCTTGCTGTCTGCGTCTGAAACGCCCGCGGGGCAGATGACCACGCACCGGTCACCCATGGTGAACAAGCTGGGGAATACAGATGGCTTACTCATACACTGAGAAAAAACGCATCCGCAAGGATTTCGGCAAACTGCCCCAAGTAATGGATGTGCCTTACTTGTTGGCCATCCAGCTTGATTCCTATTACGGTTTTCTCCAGCAAGACCGCTCGCCCGACGAGCGGCACGAAGTGGGCTTGCACGCGGCGTTCAAGTCTGTGTTTCCGATCGAGAGTTTCTCGGGGAACGCGGCGCTGGAGTATGTTAGTTATCGCTTTGGCACACCGGCATTTGATGTCAAGGAATGCCAGCTGCGCGGCGTGACTTACTCCGCGCCGCTGCGTGTCAAGGTTCGCTTGATTATTTATGATCGCGATTCATCCAACAAGGCGATCAAGGATATCAAGGAGCAGGAAGTCTACATGGGGGAAATCCCCCTGATGACCGAAAACGGTACCTTCGTTATTAATGGTACCGAGCGGGTAATTGTTTCCCAGCTCCACCGCTCGCCTGGTGTGTTCTTCGATCATGATAAGGGCAAGAGCCACTCTTCTGGCAAGCTGCTGTACTCAGCGCGGGTCATTCCTTACCGTGGCTCCTGGCTGGATTTCGAGTTTGATCCTAAAGACAACGTCTTTGTGCGTATTGACCGTCGCCGCAAGCTGCCAGCCTCGGTGTTGATGCGCGCCCTGGGTATGAATACCGAAGAAATCCTCAGTGAGTTCTTCGAAACCAGCAAGTTTCACATCGAGAAGTCCGGCTTTTCTGTGGAGCTTGTGCCTTCGCGCCTGCGCGGTGAAACCGCAACGTTCGACATCAAGGATGCCGATGGCAACGTGATTGTCGAAGAGGGTCGCCGTATCACCCAAAAGCACATTCGCCAGCTGGAGAAGTCCGGTCTGGAGCGTCTTGATGTGCCCATGGAGTACCTGTTTGGCAAGACCCTGGCCAAGGATCAGATTGACCGTAAAACCGGCGAGCTGATTGTTGCCTGCAACACCGAGATTACCCCTGAGGTGCTGGAAGTGATGGCCCAGGGCGGTATCACTGATATCGAAACGCTGTACACCAACGATCTGGACTGTGGCTCCTTCATTTCCGATACCCTGAAGCTGGATACCACGGGTTCAGCGCTGGAAGCACTGGTTGAAATCTACCGGATGATGCGTCCGGGCGAGCCGCCTACCAAGGATGCCGCAGAAACGCTGTTCAACAACCTGTTCTTCTCTGAAGACCGCTACGACCTTTCCAACGTTGGACGCATGAAGTTCAACCGTCGCCTGCGTCGTGAAGAAGATAATGGCTCTGGCGTACTGGACAAGAAGGACATCCTGGATGTCCTGCGTGAGCTGATCAATATCCGTAACGGCTTTGGTGACGTTGACGATATCGATCACCTGGGTAACCGTCGTATCCGCTGTGTTGGCGAAATGGCCGAAAACCAGTTCCGTGTTGGTCTGGTGCGCGTTGAGCGTGCGGTTAAAGAACGTCTTTCCATGGCGGAGAGCGAAGGCCTGATGCCGCAGGATCTGATCAACGCCAAGCCGGTAGCGGCAGCGGTGAAAGAATTCTTTGGTTCCAGCCAGCTATCCCAGTTCATGGATCAGAACAACCCGCTTTCCGAGGTCACCCACAAACGTCGTGTCTCGGCACTCGGCCCGGGTGGTCTGACACGTGAACGTGCCGGTTTCGAAGTTCGTGACGTTCACGCAACGCACTACGGACGTCTGTGCCCGATTGAAACGCCGGAAGGCCCGAATATCGGTCTGATCAACTCGCTGGCGACTTACAGTCACACCAACAGTTATGGCTTCCTGGAAACTCCATACCGCAAGGTTAATGCGGGTCAGGTGACCGACGATATCGTTCATCTCTCGGCGATCGAAGAGGGTGACTACGTTATCGCTCAGGCGTCAGCGGGCGTGGATGAAAGCAATAAGCTGAGTGACGACCTGGTTCAGGTGCGCCACCGCGGTGAGACGACCTTCATGCGTCCTGAGCAGGTGACGCTGATGGACGTATCGCCACGTCAGGTAGTGTCCGTGGCAGCAGCACTGATCCCGTTCCTGGAGCACGATGATGCTAACCGCGCCTTGATGGGGGCTAACATGCAGCGTCAGGCGGTTCCCACCCTGCGTGCTGATAAGCCGCTGGTGGGTACCGGTATGGAGCGCTTTGTTGCCCGTGACTCAGGCGTCTGTGCGGTTGCACGGCGTGGCGGCGTGATTGATTCAGTGGACGCCCGTCGCGTGGTAGTACGTGTCAATGCAGATGAAATTATCGGCGGTGAAGCCGGTGTTGATATCTACAACCTGACCAAGTACACCCGCTCGAACCAGAACACCTGCATGAACCAGCGCCCGATTGTGCGCCCGGGTGATGATGTGGCACGTGGTGACATCCTGGCTGATGGTCCGTCCATCGACATGGGTGACCTCGCGCTAGGCCAGAACATGCGTATCGCCTTCATGCCCTGGAACGGTTACAACTTCGAGGACTCCATTCTGCTTTCCGAGCGGGTGGCTCAGGAAGACCGTTTCACCACTATCCACATTCAGGAGCTGACCTGTGTCTCGCGGGACACCAAGTTGGGGCCAGAAGACATCACCGCGGATATTCCTAATGTCGGTGAGTCAGCGCTTTCCAAGCTGGATGAAGCTGGTGTGGTCTACGTCGGTGCCGAAGTTGGCCCGGGGGATATCCTGGTCGGTAAGGTAACGCCCAAGGGTGAAACCCAGCTGACGCCGGAAGAAAAGCTGCTGCGTGCCATCTTCGGTGAAAAAGCATCGGACGTTAAAGACACATCTCTGCGTGCCCCGACTGGCATGATAGGGACGGTGATTGACGTTCAGGTGTTCACCCGTGATGGCGTCGAAAAAGATTCGCGCGCTATCGCCATTGAACAGATGCAGCTGGATGAAGTACGTAAAGATCTGCAGGAAACCTACCGGATTGCCGAAGATGCCACTTTTGAGCGTCTCAAGCAGACGCTGATCGGTCAGGTTGTCAATGGTGGCCCGCAGCTCAAGAAAGGTGATGTGCTCGACGAAGCCTACCTGGATGAACTGCCTCGTCAGCAGTGGTTCAAACTGCGCATTCAGGATGAATCCTGCAATGAGCTGCTGGCCCAGGCCGATGAGCAGCTTGAGAGCCGTCGCAAGGAAATGGATGAGCGCTTTGAAGACAAGAAGCGCAAACTGACCCAGGGCGATGACCTGGCTCCAGGCGTTCTCAAGATCGTCAAGATCTACATGGCGGTCAAGCGTCGTATCCAGCCGGGTGACAAGATGGCTGGGCGTCATGGTAACAAGGGCGTTATCTCGGCGATCATGCCGATCGAAGACATGCCGTTTGATGATAACGGTGAGCCGGTCGATGTGGTGCTTAACCCCCTGGGTGTACCGTCGCGGATGAACGTTGGTCAGATTCTTGAAACCCACCTGGGTATGGCTGCCCGTGGTCTTGGCATGAAGATTGATGCCATGCTGCGTGACGCCCGTGAACAGCAGGTCGCAGAAATTCGCGACTTCCTCGGCCAGATCTACAACACGCCGGGTACGCGGGTAGAGGACATCAGTTCGCTGACCGATGACGAAGTGATTGCGCTGGCGAAAAACCTCAAGGGCGGTGTGCCCATGGCAACGCCGGTCTTTGATGGTGCTCAGGAGCACGAGATCAAGCACCTGCTGCGCCTGGCGGATATCCCGGATTCCGGCCAGATGACCCTTTATGACGGGCGTACCGGCGAAGCCTTTGATCGCCCGGTGACTGTTGGTTACATGTACATGCTGAAGTTGAACCACTTGGTAGACGACAAGATGCACGCCCGTTCTACCGGCTCCTACTCACTGGTAACCCAGCAGCCGTTGGGTGGTAAGGCGCAGTTCGGTGGTCAGCGTTTCGGTGAGATGGAAGTGTGGGCACTGGAAGCTTATGGCGCCGCGTACACGCTGCAGGAAATGCTCACCGTCAAATCGGACGACGTCGAAGGCCGCACCAAGATGTACAAGAACATCGTGGATGGCGACCACACCATGCAGGCAGGCATGCCGGAATCCTTCAACGTACTGGTGAAGGAAATCCGCTCGCTGGGCATCGATATCGAGTTAGAGAGCTAGGAGCTGTCCAATGAAAGATTTGGTAAAAGTCCTCAAATCGCAGTCACAGACTGAAGAGTTTGACGCGATCAAGATTACTCTGGCATCGCCGGACATGATTCGCTCCTGGTCGTTCGGCGAGGTGAAAAAGCCCGAGACCATCAACTACCGTACCTTCAAGCCGGAACGGGATGGCCTGTTCTGCGCCAAGATCTTTGGCCCGGTCAAGGACTACGAGTGCCTGTGCGGCAAGTACAAGCGCATGAAGCACCGTGGCATCATCTGTGAGAAGTGTGGCGTTGAAGTCACCAAGGCTGCCGTGCGCCGTGAACGCATGGGCCACATCGAACTGGCCTCGCCGGTGGCGCACATCTGGTTTCTGAAGTCACTGCCATCGCGTATCGGCATGTTCCTCGATATGACCCTGCGGGATATCGAGCGGGTACTGTACTTTGAAAGCTTTGTGGTCATTGACCCGGGCATGACCACTCTGGAGCGTGGTCAGCTGCTCAACGACGAGCAGTATTTCGAAGCGCTGGAAGAGTTCGGCGACGATTTTGATGCCCGTATGGGCGCCGAAGCCGTTCAGGAAATGCTCAAAGACATCGATCTTGAAGAAGAGATTAACCACCTGCGTGAAGAAATTCCGCAGACCAACTCGGAAACCAAGATCAAGAAACTTTCCAAGCGTCTGAAACTGCTGGAAGCTTTCTACCATTCCGGCAATGCCCCGGCATGGATGGTCATGGAAGTGCTGCCTGTGCTGCCACCGGATCTGCGTCCGCTGGTACCGCTGGATGGCGGCCGCTTCGCGACTTCGGATCTGAACGACCTCTATCGTCGCGTGATCAACCGTAACAACCGTCTGAAGCGTCTGCTGGATCTCAATGCGCCGGATATCATCGTGCGCAACGAGAAGCGCATGCTGCAGGAAGCCGTGGATGCGCTACTGGATAACGGCCGCCGTGGTCGTGCCATCACGGGGTCCAACAAGCGCCCGCTGAAGTCTCTGGCTGACATGATCAAGGGTAAGCAGGGGCGTTTCCGTCAGAACTTGCTGGGTAAGCGCGTTGACTATTCGGGCCGTTCGGTGATTACCGTGGGTCCGACCCTGCGCCTGCACCAGTGTGGCCTGCCCAAGAAAATGGCGCTTGAGCTGTTCAAGCCGTTTATCTACTCCAAGCTGCAGTCGCTGGGCTACGCCTCAACAATCAAAGCCGCCAAGAAAATGGTTGAGCGTGAGCTGCCGGAAGTCTGGGACATCCTGGCTGATGTTATCCGCGAACACCCGGTACTGCTTAACCGTGCGCCGACGCTTCACCGTCTGGGTATTCAGGCGTTTGAGCCGCTGTTGATTGAAGGTAAGGCGATCCAGCTGCACCCGCTGGTCTGTGCTGCCTACAACGCCGACTTTGACGGTGACCAGATGGCGGTACACGTACCGCTGACCCTGGAAGCTCAGCTCGAAGCGCGTGCCTTGATGATGGCCACCAATAACGTGCTGTCACCGGCTAACGGCGAGCCGATTATCGTGCCGTCGCAGGACGTTGTTCTGGGGCTTTATTACATGACCCGCGAAAAGATCAACGCCAAAGGCGAAGGCATGGTGCTGTCTGACCTCAATGAGGTTGAGCGGGCCTTTGGCACCCAGGCAGTATCGCTGCACGCCAAGGTCAAGGTGCGTCTGGACGAAGTGGATGTAGATGAAGAAACCGGCGAGAGAACCTTTCACCGCCGGATTTACGACACCACAGTGGGTCGTGCGCTACTGTTCCGTATTCTGCCCGAAGGCGTGCCGTTTGACCTGATCGACCGGCCAATGAAGAAAAAGGCGATTTCGCATCTGATCAATGAGGTGTATCGCCGTGCTGGCCTCAAGCCGACGGTTATCTTCGCTGACCAGCTGATGTACACCGGTTTCCGTCTGGCAACCTGGTCAGGCGCTTCCATCGGGGTTAACGACTTCGTTATCCCCGATGAAAAAGCAACCATCGTCGATGGCGCAGAAGCTGAAGTCAAAGAGATCGAAGACCAGTTCTCTTCTGGCCTGGTAACCGCAGGCGAGAAGTACAACAAGGTTATTGATATCTGGTCCAAGGCCAACGATAAAGTTGCCAAGGCGATGATGAACGGTATCGAAAAAGAAACCGTGATTGATCGTGACGGCAACGAAGTGGAGCAGGACTCGTTCAACAGCGTCTTCATCATGGCCGACTCTGGTGCGCGTGGTTCTGCCGCCCAGATTCGTCAGCTTGCCGGTATGCGTGGCCTGATGGCCAAGCCGGATGGCTCGATCATCGAAACGCCGATCGTCGCCAACTTCCGTGAAGGTCTGAACGTACTTCAGTACTTCATCTCGACCCACGGTGCGCGTAAAGGCCTGGCCGATACGGCGCTTAAAACGGCCAACTCCGGTTATCTGACGCGTCGTCTGGTAGACGTTGCTCAGGATCTGGTCATCACCGAAACGGATTGCGGCACAGACAACGGTCTGACGCTGCACCCGGTAATTGAAGGCGGTGACATCATCGTACCGCTGTCCCAGCGAGTTCTGGGCCGTGTGGTAGCCCAGGATGTCGTAGACCCAGCTACTGATGATGTGTTGATTCCACGTGGCACCCTGCTCGACGAGAAGTGGTGTGATGCTCTGGATACCATGGGGGTTGACGAAATTGTTGTTCGCTCGACCATTACCTGTTCCACACCGCACGGCGTATGTGCGGCCTGTTACGGGCGTGACCTGGCACGCGGTCATCAGGTCAATATTGGCGAGTCTGTCGGCGTCATTGCTGCTCAGTCAATCGGTGAGCCTGGCACCCAGCTGACCATGCGTACTTTCCACATCGGCGGCGCGGCGTCGCGCTCCTCTGCGGTTGATAGCGTTCAGGTCAAGCACGGTGGCAAAGTGCGCCTGCACAACATTAAGCACGTGGAGCGTAACGACGGCAAGCTGGTCGTGGTTTCCCGCTCCAGCGCATTGGCCGTTGCCGATGACCATGGCCGCGAGCGCGAGTATTACAAGCTGCCTTACGGCGCTGAGCTGTCAGTCCGCGACGGTGATGTGGTTGACGCCGGTGCGATTGTTGCCAAGTGGGACCCGCACACACATCCGATCATCGCCGAAGTGGAAGGTCAGGCGCAGTTTGTTGACCTTGAGGAAGGTGTCACCATGCACCGCACCGTCGATGAAATGACCGGTCTGTCATCGATCGAGGTCATTGAATCTGCAGCGCGCCCAATGGTCGGTCGTGACAAGCGTCCGATGATCATGCTGAAAGACGCTGCAGGTGAATACGTTGCTGTTTCCGGAGCGAACACACCCGTTCAATACCTGCTGCCTGGCAACTCGATCATCTCGGTCGACGATGGTGCTACCATCGGTGTCGGTGAGGTAGTTGCGCGTATTCCGGTAGAAGCGTCGGGCAACAAAGACATTACCGGTGGTTTGCCGCGTGTGGCCGATCTGTTCGAGGCGCGTAAGCCGAAAGAATCGTCTATCCTGGCCGAGATCAGCGGTGTCATCAGCTTCGGCAAGGAAACCAAAGGCAAGCGTCGCCTGGCGATTACCCCTGATGAAGGCGATCCGTTTGAGATGCTGATTCCGAAGTGGCGCCAGATTGCGGTCTTCGAAGGTGAGAAAGTCGAGAAAGGCGAAGTCATCTCCGATGGCCCGAGCAACCCGCACGATATCCTGCGCCTGCTCGGCGTCAGCGAGCTGGCCAAGTACATCACTGCTGAAGTGCAAGAGGTTTATCGCTTGCAGGGTGTTGGCATCAACGACAAGCACATCGAAGTGATTGTGCGTCAGATGCTGCGCAAGGTGGAGATCGTTGATTCGGGTGATTCCGACTTTATCAATGGTGATCAGGCTGAGCTGGTGCGTGTGCTTGAGCAGAACGCGCGGCTTGAGAAAGAAGGTAAGTTCCCGGCCAAGTACAGCCGCCTGCTGTTGGGTATCACCAAGGCAAGTCTGGCAACGGAGTCGTTTATTTCAGCGGCATCCTTCCAGGAAACCACGCGCGTGCTGACAGAAGCCGCCGTGACAGGCAAGCGCGATTATCTGCGCGGCCTGAAAGAGAACGTAGTGGTGGGACGCTTGATCCCGGCCGGTACCGGCCTTACCCACCACGCCGAGCGTCGTCGCAAGCGTGAAGACGTTGAACGCCTATTCAATCCGTCGGCTTCTGAAGTCGAACAGGAATTGGGTGCTCAGTTGACCGCGCTGGATTCCGACGAAGAGCTCTAAACCTGTTATGCCTGGGTTGGCTGTCAAGTTGCTCTTGACGTTGCCTGGGTATAGCGATTAGAATGCGCAGCCTTCAATAGTGGGGCGGGTTCGCCCGTACTCACTGTAAGGCAAGGCAACCATTGGAGTCAGCTACAGCTATGGCAACGATTAATCAGCTCGTGCGCAAGCCGCGCAAGCGCCCAGTCACAAAAAGTGACGTGCCGGCGCTTCAGGCATGCCCGCAAAAGCGTGGTGTTTGCACCCGCGTTTATACCACTACCCCGAAGAAGCCGAACTCGGCCCTGCGTAAGGTTTGCCGTGTGCGCCTTACCAACGGTTTTGAAGTGTCTTCCTACATCGGCGGTGAAGGCCACAACCTTCAGGAGCACTCTGTTGTCCTGATTCGTGGCGGCCGTGTAAAGGATTTGCCAGGTGTGCGTTATCACACCGTTCGCGGTGCTTTGGATACCTCGGGTGTTCAGAACCGTAAACAAGGCCGTTCCAAGTACGGTACTAAGCGTCCTAAGTCGTAAATGCTTTCTGACTGTGTCAGATGAATGAAGCGGACAAGACGTAGTTTATTAAAGCGATAACTGAATTTTTGTTGGTCTGATAAGAGTAAGGTCGAGCGACTGGTTATCAGTGAGTCTCGAGTTTACCTGAAGGATCCTTAATTGAGGGCTTATCATGCCTAGAAGAAGAATTGCAGCAAAGCGCGACATCCTGCCGGATCCTAAATTCGGAAGTGAGCGCCTGGCGAAATTCATGAACCACCTGATGTTCAGCGGCAAGAAGTCCGTAGCTGAGCGCATCGTCTATGGTGCGTTGGACAAGGTTGCCGAGCGTAGTAAAGAAGAGCCGCTGGAGATCTTCGACAAGGCGCTGGAAACCATCCAGCCAATGGTCGAAGTCAAGTCGCGCCGCGTGGGTGGTGCGACCTATCAGGTGCCGGTAGAAGTTCGTCCGTCCCGTCGACAGGCGCTGGCAATGCGCTGGCTGGTCGACGCGGCGCGTCGTCGCGGTGAGAAAACAATGGTGCAGCGTCTGGCGGGTGAAATGCTGGATGCCGCAGAAGGCAAGGGTTCTGCGGTCAAGAAGCGTGAAGACGTGCACCGTATGGCTGAAGCCAACAAGGCATTCTCTCACTATCGTTTCTAAGCTCGCTGCCTAGACTGATGCTGAGTCATCTATGTATCAGGCGCCGCCATCATCTGGATGGCGGCATTGGTATATAAACACTCAGTTGCAGCCAGTTTTCTAGCATCGCCAACCAACGGGAGCTACCACCGTGGCACGCAAGACCCCATTAAACCGTTACCGTAATATCGGTATCGTCGCGCACGTTGACGCAGGTAAAACCACGACAACCGAGCGTGTACTGTTTTACACCGGCCTGTCTCATAAGGTAGGTGAAGTCCATGATGGTGCAGCTACCATGGACTGGATGGAGCAGGAGCAGGAGCGTGGTATTACCATTACCTCGGCTGCTACCACCTGTTTCTGGCAAGGCATGAGCAAACAGTTCGACGAACATCGTATCAATATTATTGATACGCCAGGACACGTAGACTTCACGATCGAAGTTGAGCGTTCTTTGCGTGTTCTTGATGGTGCTGTCGTTGTTCTGTGTGGTTCATCCGGTGTTCAGCCGCAGACGGAAACCGTTTGGCGTCAGGCAAACAAGTACGAAGTTCCGCGCATGGTCTTTGTCAACAAGATGGATCGCACCGGCGCTGACTTCTTCATGGTGGTTGACCAGCTGAAAGAGCGCCTGGGTGCCAATGCTGTACCGATCCAGATCAACTGGGGTACGGAAGAAGATTTTAAGGGCGTTATCGATCTCATCCAAATGAAGGCTATCCTGTGGGATGAAGCTAACAAAGGCATGAATTACGATCTCGTCGATATCCCGGCGGAGCTGCAGGAAACGGCTGAGAAATACCGCGAAGAGATGATCGAATCTGCTGCAGAGGCGTCCGAAGAATTGATGGACAAGTACCTCGAAGGCGGTGAGCTGACCATCGAGGAAATCAAGTCCGGCCTGCGCACTCGTACTCTCGCCAACGAGATTGTCTTGGTGACCTGTGGTTCTGCTTTCAAGAACAAGGGCGTCCAGGCTGTATTGGATGGCGTGATTGAATACATGCCGTCGCCGACAGAAGTTAAGGCGATTGAAGGTGAGCTCGACGATAAGGATGGCACGGTCGAAACCCGTGAAGCAGACGACGACCAGCCGTTTGCTGCCCTGGCATTCAAGATTGCAACGGACCCCTTTGTGGGTACCCTGACGTTTATCCGCGTCTATTCGGGTGTTCTGAGTTCGGGTGATGGTGTTTACAACTCTGTCAAGAACAAGAAAGAGCGTGTGGGTCGTATCGTTCAGATGCATTCCAACTCGCGTGAAGAGATCAAGGAAGTGCGTGCGGGCGACATCGCCGCCTGTATCGGTCTGAAGGATGTCACGACGGGTGATACCCTGTGTGATATCAACAACAAGATCGTACTTGAGCGCATGGAATTCCCGGATCCGGTTATTTCGGTAGCCGTTGAGCCGAAGTCCAAGGCTGATCAAGAGAAAATGGGTGTGGCGCTGGGTAAGCTGGCTCAGGAAGATCCGTCCTTCCAGGTGAAAACCGACGAAGAGACTGGTCAGACCATCATTTCCGGTATGGGCGAGCTGCACCTTGATATCCTTGTCGACCGCATGCGTCGTGAGTTCAAGGTTGATGCCAATATCGGTAAGCCCCAGGTCGCCTATCGTGAAACGATTCGCGGTAGCGTCGAGCAGGAAGGTAAGTTTGTACGTCAGTCGGGTGGTCGCGGTCAGTATGGTCACGTGGTTATGCGTATCGAGCCGCTGACAGCCGAAGAGAAAGGTGAAGGAGATGACGAAATCTTCTTCAAGTTCATCTCTGAAATCGTCGGTGGTGTGGTTCCCAAGGAATACATCCCCGCGGTGGAGAAGGGAGCCTACGAACAGCTCAAGAACGGTGTCATCGCGGGCTGCCCGATGATTGATGTCAAGGTAACGCTGTTCGATGGTTCCTATCATGACGTGGACTCTAATGAGACTGCGTTCAAGGTTGCCTCTTCCATGGCAATTAAAGAAGGTGCCAGGAAGGCTAAGGCCGTGCTGCTGGAGCCGGTGATGAAGGTCGAGGTCGTGACTCCCGAAGAGTTTATGGGTGACGTCATGGGCGACCTGAACCGTCGTCGCGGCTTAGTGCAGGGCATGGATGACTCGTCTTCCGGTAAAGTCATCCGCGCAACGGTCCCGTTGGGTGAGATGTTCGGTTATGCAACCGACTTGCGCTCACAGACTCAGGGCCGTGCGAGCTACTCCATGGAGTTCGCGAAGTACGAGGAGGCGCCCTCCAGCGTCGTAGAAGCCGTCATCAACCAAAACGGTTAACCGTTAGCTAATAAAGAGGTTATAGCAGTGGCTAAGGAAAAATTTGAACGTTCCAAACCGCATATCAACGTTGGTACCATCGGTCACGTTGACCACGGTAAAACAACACTGACAGCGGCTCTTACCCGTGTTTCTGCTGAAGTTTTCGGCGGTGACTGGCGCGAGTTCGACACCATCGATAATGCTCCGGAAGAGCGTGAGCGCGGTATTACCATCGCCACGTCTCACGTTGAATACCAGTCTGAAGTGCGTCATTACGCGCACGTCGACTGTCCGGGGCACGCTGACTATGTCAAGAACATGATCACCGGTGCAGCGCAGATGGACGGCGCTATCCTGGTATGTTCTGCCGCTGACGGCCCGATGCCGCAGACTCGCGAGCACATCCTGCTGTCTCGCCAGGTTGGCGTTCCGTTCATCGTTGTCTTCCTGAACAAGGCTGACATGGTCGATGACGAAGAGCTGCTTGAGCTGGTTGAAATGGAAGTTCGTGAACTCCTCGACGAGTACGACTTCCCGGGCGATGACACGCCGATCATCACTGGTTCTGCGCTGATGGCGCTGAACGGTGAAGACGAGAACGGCATGGGTACTACCGCTGTTGCCAACCTGATCAAGGCAATGGACGAGTACATCCCGGAGCCTGAGCGCGCTATCGACCAGCCGTTCCTGATGCCGATCGAAGACGTCTTCTCTATCTCTGGTCGTGGTACTGTTGTTACCGGTCGTGTAGAGCGAGGCATTATCAATCCGGGTAGCGAAGTTGAAATTGTTGGTATTCGCGATACTGTCAAGACGATCGTTACCGGTGTTGAGATGTTCCGTAAGCTGCTCGATGAAGGTCGTGCGGGCGAGAACGTTGGTGCCCTGCTGCGTGGTACCAAGCGTGATGACGTTGAGCGTGGTCAGGTTCTGGCCAAGCCGGGTACTATTACACCGCACACCGTCTTCGAAGCAGAAGTTTACGTACTGTCTAAAGAAGAGGGCGGTCGTCATACGCCTTTCTTCAAGGGCTACCGTCCGCAGTTCTACTTCCGTACCACTGATGTAACCGGTACCTGTGAGCTGCCGGAAGGCGTCGAGATGGTCATGCCGGGCGACAACGTTAAGATGGTTGTTACTCTTATTGCACCAATCGCGATGGATGACGGTCTGCGTTTTGCTATCCGTGAAGGTGGTCGTACTGTTGGTGCTGGCGTTGTTGCCAAGATCGTTCAGTAAATAGACCCGGAAGTACCCAAGGGGGCTCTTCATGAGCCCCCTTTTCTGCGCAGTGAAAGCAAATGTTTGACATGTGCTATCGCTGTGCCTATAATGCGCATCCTTTGAATGCGTGGGTAGACGGCTCGCGCCGTCGACATCCATTGGAGTTTAGGGCTAATGCAGAACCAGAAGATTCGCATTCGGTTGAAAGCGTTCGATCATCGCCTGATCGACCAGTCTACTGCGGAAATCGTTGATACCGCAAAGCGTACTGGTGCTCAGGTTCGTGGTCCGATCCCGCTCCCGACCAATCGTGAGCGTTATACCATACTGATCTCTCCGCACGTCAACAAGGACGCGCGTGACCAGTATGAGATTCGTACCCATAAGCGTGTGCTCGACATTGTTGAGCCTACTGAGAAAACAGTTGATGCCCTGATGAAGCTCGATCTCGCTGCTGGCGTAGACGTGCAAATCAAGCTCGACTAATTACACTAGACACTCGCGACCCAGCGCTTACTGGCTTTGCCCTCAGGGTGAGCATCAAGACAACAGAAGCAGCAGTCGCCGCGCCGTGAGGCGCCACACAATGTGCTAGTGGAATGCTCTGGAAAGGGCAGCCATAGCGGGTGACAGCCCCGTACACTATAGGAGAACTGAGAATGACTATCGGTTTGGTCGGTACTAAGGCCGGGATGACCCGCGTCTTTACCGAAAACGGTGCATCTGTGCCCGTAACCGTTATTGAGGTTGATCCTAACCGCGTTACTCGCGTTAAGTCAGTTGAGGCTGACGGCTATGCAGCGGTTCAGGTTACAGCAGGCTCTCGTAAAGCCAAACACCTCACCAAAGCGCAAGCGGGTCAGTTTGCCAAGGCAGGTGTTGAGGCTGGTCGTTCCCTGATGGAGTTTCGTCTTGAAGAAGGCGAGCAGGCTCCTGAAGTGGGCGGCGAACTCACCGTATCCCTCTTTGAAGCTGGTCAGAAGATTGATGTGACCGGCACCTCCAAGGGTAAAGGTTTCCAGGGTGCTGTTAAGCGCTGGAACTTCCGTACCCAAGACATGACTCATGGTAACTCTTTGGCGCACCGTGCGCCGGGCTCCATTGGTATGTGTCAGACTCCTGGGCGTGTATTCAAGGGCAAAAAGATGGCCGGTCAGATGGGCAATGTCCGCTGCACCGTTCAGAGCCTTGAGATCGTGCGCGTCGATGCCGAGCGTAACTTGCTGCTCATTAAAGGTGCTGTACCGGGCGCAACCGGCAGTAATGTCATCGTTCGCAGCGCCGTGAAAGCAGGCTGAAGGGGAGTTTACCAATGAATCTGAATCTTGCTGCAGGTGCGGGTACCGTTGAAGTAGCCGATGCCACATTTGGCAAAGAATTCAATGAAGCGCTGGTTCACCAGGTGGTCACGGCTTATCTGGCCGGTGGTCGTCAAGGAACTCGTGCTCAGAAGAATCGTTCTGACGTACGTGGTGGTGGTAAGAAGCCATGGCGTCAAAAGGGTACTGGTCGTGCACGTGCCGGTACCATCCGTTCCCCGCTGTGGCGCAGCGGTGGCGTAACTTTCGCGGCGAGTCCTCAGGACCACAGCCAGAAAGTTAACCGCAAAATGTACCGCGCAGCGATGCGCTCCATCCTGTCCGAGCTCGTTCGTCAAGAGCGTCTGGTGGCAGTGGAAGAGTTTCTCGTTGATGCGCCCAAGACCAAGCAGGTCGCTGCCAAGCTGAAAGAGCTGGATCTGGAAAAGGTCCTGATCATCACTGAAGAAATTGATGAGACGCTCTATTTGGCCGCACGTAACCTTCCGCATGTTGATGTGGTGGATGTTGCTGCTGCTGACCCGGTGAGCCTGGTTGCCTTTGATAAGGTATTGGTCACCGTCTCCGCCCTGCGTAAATTCGAGGAGAAGCTGGCATGAACCAGGAACGCGTATTCAAGGTTCTGCTCGGGCC
>Ga0102930_1000237_pt1 | contig 18556 bp, 18 predicted proteins | sample SalPon1_B_H2O_MG_FD_84514 | JGI IMG/M metagenome (GOLD analysis project Ga0102930, IMG submission 84514) | Salt pond water microbial communities from South San Francisco under conditions of wetland restoration - Salt Pond MetaG R1_B_H2O_MG | ecosystem: Environmental > Aquatic > Non-marine Saline... | reverse complement strand
TGAGGACAGCTCACGGGTTCTTAGGCCGCGAGTGCGTAGTTGTCGTCGTTGGCAACTATCTTTTTTGCCACATGATTAACGAGGTTGAGTGACGTCCTCGACATGCACCTGGAGGTTCGCGACCTGCGTCGAAGCCATGTCGTCCCCAGTAATCGAGCAGACAGGATACACCGCGCCGGGTTCCACCGCTAGAGAGTATGTTTGAGAAGCCGAGCGCGCTCGCGCTCCCAGTCGCGATCTTTTTTATCAGCGCGCTTATCGTGCTGCTTTTTACCCTTGGCAAGCCCGATGGTCAGCTTGGCTCGACCGCGCGACCAATGTAGATCGAGGGGGACGATCGTATAGCCACGCTGCTCGGTCGCCCCCACGAGCTTGGCAAGCTCTTTGCGGTGGAGTAACAGTTTGCGTGTCCGCGTGGGATCAGGGTGGACATGGGTCGAAGCTGTTGGGAGTGGCGGCATGCTGCAGCCAATCAAGTAGGCCTCACCGTTACGCAACATCACATAGGCTTCAGTGACATTAATCCGTCCGGCGCGAAGGCTTTTAACCTCCCAACCATGCAGCACGAGCCCGGCTTCGAGTGTATCTTCAATGAAAAACTCGAACCGCGCCTTGCGATTAACGGCGATACTAGCGCTATCATTGGTGGCTTTCTTTTTTCCGGCTTTTTTACTCACCCACCCATTCTAACGAGGCGCGGGCAGGGTGACCAATTGGCGATGAGGATAAGCGCAGAGTTTGATAGGCTAATGCGTTAACCAATCGCGGCCCCCTAACAACCTGAGAGCTTGCATGACAACGGTCTCCCGATCTGCCTTGGTCCGCCACTCCGCTGAGGAGATGTTTGCGCTGGTGGATAACGTGCGTGACTACCAAGATTTTTTGCCCTGGGTTAAGCGCAGCCGCGAGCTTGAGCGTAGTGATGATGTGGTCTGCGGTGAGCTCCTTTTTGCCAAGGCAGGCATTGAGAAGTCCTTTGTCACCCGCAATCGGCGTCAACCGGGCAAAATGATCGAGATACGCCTTGTCGAAGGGCCATTTCGCCAGCTCGAGGGATTTTGGCTATTTACCCCGCTCGATCACAGCGCCTGCAAAGTCTCAGTTAACCTGCAGTTTGAGTTCTCTAATCGGCTGGTCGCCATGGCCTTCGGTAAGGTGTTTACCCAGGTCGCAGGCACCCTAGTCGACTCGTTTGTCCAACGGGCCGATGTGCTGCATGGACGTGGCTAAAACGACATCGCGCGGCGCTGGAATGATGCGCGTTGAAGTGGCCTATGCGCTGCCGGATCGGCAAACCCTATTGGCGCTTGAAGTCCCCATAGGGAGCACGGTGGAAGCGGTTATCAAGCGCTCTGGCATCCTAGATCAACATCCTGAAATAACCCTCGATGCGATCGTTGTGGGCATATTCTCACAGCGCACAACGCTTGATCAGATCGTCACAGCGCACGATCGCATTGAAATCTATCGGCCGCTCGAAGTCGACCCAAAAGCCCAACGCCGGGAACGGGCTCAGCGTCAGCGAGCCGCAGACTCAAGTGGCGGTGCCGCCTGATACAGGGCACTATCAGGATCAATAAAGCTGCCACGGGCGGCATTGAGCGCCGCGTTTTCAAAAAAAACACTCAAGCGCAAGGACTGAGCCTCAAGGCCGCTACTTCGTGGCTCGACCTCATAAATGTAATCCCAACGATCGGGCGTGAAGGGATCTTCAATCGTGGGGGGGCCGAGGACAAACCGCACCTGATCGGGCGTCATACCCACCTCAAGCTGTGCGACGGTCTCCTCGGTAATGAGCGTGCCTTGCCGTATCTCTGGCTTATAGAGAATCGGGAGACGTTCGATTTGGCTCGCGCACCCAGAGATGACGAGCAAAAAAGTCATGGCTGTTAGCCAGCGTTTAGCGTTGTATACTGAAATCATTCAAAACAAGCCGTTCTCACCGTTAATGGAGGTTGCATGGTAACCCACCCCCCGCGCAAAGGGCATATCCCGTGGGAGATTAGTCAGGAATCTGACGAATTACGCCGCGCCGGGCTGAAGGTCACACTGCCTCGGTTAAAAATCCTACGCATTCTAGCAGGCCGTGATCGCGAACACCTGTGTGCCGAACAGGTCTATCAGCGCTTGCATGATCAAGGTGAAGACATTGGTTTAGCAACGGTCTATCGAGTACTCACCCAATTTGCGGAGGTCGGCATTGTCATGCGCCATCACTTTGATGGTGATCGCGCCGTGTTTGAGCTTAATTCAGGGATTCAGCATGATCATTTGGTGTGCGTGGAATGCGGCCGGGTGGAAGAATTCAAAGACCGGGTGATCCAGCAACGCCAAGCCGATGTCGCTGCGGTGGCTGGCTATGAGCTGTTAAGCCATTCTTTGATCCTCTACGGGCGCTGCCCTGCGTGCACGCAATCGCCCAAGCGGCCGGACTGGTTGGTTTAATCGCCGCTTAACTCGCCTTCTCAAGCATCTCTCGCGCGTAGTGCAGCGTTTTTTCAGTAATTTCCAGTCCGCCGAGCATACGCGCGAGCTCTTGCTCGCGTTCATCTCGACTCAGGGGGCGCAGCGCAGTCGTTGTGCGGCCATCGCTAGTTTGGTCCTTTTCCACCTGTAGCTGATGCATGCCTTGGGCGGCGACTTGTGGAAGATGCGTAATACACAAAACCTGATGATGGCCGGCGAGCTCGCGGAGTTTTCGCCCGACCACCTCGGCAATGGCTCCGCCGATGCCGGTATCCGCTTCATCAAATATGAGACAGGGCAGCTCAGCGGTGGCTGCTGTGGCCACTTCCAAGGCCAAACCAATGCGAGAGAGCTCACCGCCTGAAGCAATGCGACTTAGCGGGCCTGGGGGCTGGTCGGGATTAGTGCGCACATCAAAGCGCACCCGATCAATGCCATGGGCGGTTGGGTTGGTGGCGCTATCTGGCTCGACTTGGATCAATAGCGTGGCCCCGCTCATACCCAGCTCAGCTAACAGTGCATTAACTTCGCCTGCCAGTGCGCTTGCGGTTTTCTTGCGCGAGGCCGATAGCCGTTCTGCAGCCTTTTGATAATCCGCTTCGGTTTGTGCTTTGGCTGCAGCCAACTCCACTAAACGCGTATCAGCAGATTCAAGACGCTCGAGCTCATCGTGCAATGTCCTGGCATGCGCCGCTAATTGCTCCGGCTCAATGTGATGTTTACGTGCAAGATCATGCAAGCGGCTAAGTTGGCTCTCAACCGCGGCAAGCCGCTCGGGATCCATCTCCAGGCCATCAACAAACTGCCGAAGGGTCTGGCAGCCCTCCTGGATTTGGACTTGCGCATTGGTAAAAAGCTCATGCGCCTCGCTCAGCGCTTGGCCGGTGTCGAGGTGCGGATCAAGATCCCGGGTCGCACCGGCGAGTAGGCTTTGTGCAGTGATTTCACCCTCATAGAGCTGATCTAATGTGGCCTGACAGGTCGCCAGAATATCACCGGCCCCGGCAAGCCGGCGTTGCTCTTTTTCAAGCTCACTGAACGCCTCAGCCGATAACGCCTCGGCGTCTAACTCCTCAAGCTGATAGCGCAACAAATCCATACGATCTTGATGATCTTCGCTGCCACCGGCGAGATCGGCGATTTCCTGCTGAAGGCTTTGCCAGCGTTGATAAAGATGGGTGACCGCGTTTAACCACTCCGCATGTCCGGCATGGCCATCTAGTGTGCGCCGCTGATTGCTTGAGCGCATGAGCGCTTGGTGCGCATGCTGACCATGGACACCGACTAACAGCGTACCCAGGGTCTCAAGCTGAGTCCGAGTGGCCGGGCGGCCATTGATCCACGCCTGAGAGCGGCCATTACGGTGAATCACCCGGCGTAATAAACACTCGTTATCCTCACCCAAGCCCTCTGCATCCAGCCAGTCAGCCGCCGCTGGCGTATCCTCGATGTTAAAGCGCACGCTGACTTCGCTGCGTTCAGCGCGTTCTGGCACCATCGAGGTATCAGCGCGATCGCCTAGGCAAAGGCCAAGGGCATCGAGGAAAATCGATTTACCCGCGCCGGTCTCGCCGGTGAGCGTGGTCAGGCCGGTTTGAAGTTCAATATCAATGGCATCAATAATCGCGAAATCGCGAATATGAATCTCACTTAGCATGGTGGTGTGCCGTCTCCCCAGCGCAATTTAGCTCGCAGGATATCGAAATACCGGTGTCCAGGTGGGTGCACAAGTCGCAACCGGTGTGGCGAGGCGAATATTTCGATTCGGCCATCAGCACTCAATGATAGATCCGTTTGCCCATCACAGCTCACATGCACATTATCAATCTCATCCGGATGGACTCGCACCTCAATGCGGCTAGCCGCATTAATGACCAAGGGCCGATTGCTCAATGTATGCGGGCAAATGGGCACAAGCGCGATGGCATCCAAGCCTGGATGCATCAGCGGCCCGCCACCGGAGAGGGCATAGGCAGTAGAGCCAGTGGGCGTGCCCACAATAAGCCCATCAGAGCGATGTCGATTACATGGCTCGGCATTAATCCACGTCTCAAACTCAATCATTCTCGAGGTGTTCCACTTCTGGAGCACGACCTCATTGAGTGCCGTCGATTGGGCGATTGTTTGATCACCCTGCAAAATGCGTGCTTCGAGCATTAAGCGCTCATCGAGAATCATTTGGCCATCAATTACGGCCTCTATTTCATCGAAACGCTCAGGCGATACATCCACTAAAAACCCGAGCCGGCCGCGGTTAACCCCAAGCACTGGAACATCAAAGCGAGCCACCTGACGAGCGGCTCGCAATAGCGTCCCATCACCGCCGACGACAATCAGTAAGTCCATCTCAGCGGCGAGTCTCGGCAGAACAGGATCTTGGCCTTGCGCTTGAGTTCCTTGCTCAATGACCGGATCAATGCTGACCTCACAGCCACGCTGCTCGAGCGTTCTGACTAAGCGCTCAATGGTCTCTTTAACCAAGTTATCGTCGGGCTTGCCGGTAATGACAATGCGCTGGAAAGCTTGCATGCGTCCCCCCAATGGATCTGCTGCCAAAAGTAGCATGCCAGTGGTTAATTGACAGCTATCTAGCGCGTTGTTAGCGTCACTTGGCACTCATAATCACTGAGTGCCAACGCTCCACGGAGGCTTTCATGGTTCAGCAACACAGCGATGAGCCGCTCACTGAGCGCGCGCAGCACCTGTTACGGATGCTGGTCCATCGCTATATCCAAGACGGCCAACCGGTTGGATCCCGTATGCTCACCCGAAATTCAGGGCTTGATTTAAGCGCGGCCTCGATTCGTAACGTCATGGCGGATTTAGAAGAGGCTGGCTATATCCAATCACCGCACACCTCAGCCGGGCGTATTCCAACGGATCGGGGCTATCGATTTTTTGTTGATTCGCTCATGAGCGTGAGCTCGGAGGATGGGCTTGATACCGATAGTCTGCGAGTCCGTCTTGATAGTGGCCAAGGCACCGATGCGCTCGTCGACTCAGCCTCCAATATCCTCTCCGGGCTAACCCACCTCGCCGGTGTTGTAACGCTGCCAAAGCGTGATTTTGGTGCGATTCGACATCTTGAATTCCTACCGCTGACCGAGCGTAGAATTCTTGCGATCCTAGTGCTCAATGACCAAGAGGTACAAAACCGCGTCATCGAGACTGATCGTGCCTATACTCCTTCTGAGCTCCAGCAGGTATCCAATTACTTAGCGGCAGAGTTCGCGGGCAAAAGTGTTGCGAGTGTTCGCCGTGGCCTACTCGATGCGATGCAAGCTGATCAGCAGCATATGAACTCATTAATGACCTCGGCGATTGCGGTTGCCCAACAGTTATTTGATGAGGGCAGTGCAGAGAGTGAAAACTTTGTAATGGCCGGTGAAACCAATTTAATGACCTTCGCTGAGCTCTCTAGCGTGGAAAAGCTCAAAGAGCTATTTGAGGCGTTTGGTCGTAAACGCGATATTTTGCATTTGCTCGATCGCTGCTTATCCGCCGATGGTGTGCAAATCTTTATCGGCGAGGAATCAGGCTACCAAGCCTTTGATGGCGTGAGTTTGGTGACGTCTACCTACCAAAGCGATGACGAGATATTGGGCGTGCTCGGTGTGATCGGGCCAACACGCATGGCCTATGATCGTGTCATTCCCATTGTCGATGTAACCGCAAGACTTTTAGGCCATGCCTTGAAACCGGGTCATTAGCCCCCATATTGGCGAGAACAGGCAACGCGGAGTGTATTGATGAGCGAAGATGAAAAACCCGATGAGCCACGCGAGACCGAGCCGCCAGAAGCGCAGCGAACTGATACGGAGTCCGAATCCGGAACGGATGACCTCCAGGCCGCGTTGAATGAGGCCGAGGCGCGTGCTGAAGAGAATTGGAGTCAGTATTTGCGTGCGCGTGCAGAAATGGAAAATCTGCGTCGGCGCGCGGAAAAAGATATCGCCAACGCCCGTCAGCAATCCTTAGAGAAGCTTGCTAGCGAGATTCTTGGCGTTAAAGATAGCCTTGAGATGGGGCTTGCGGCAGCAAGCGAGGATGGCGCTGATGTTGCAAAGCTCGCCGAGGGCTCAGAGCTTACGCTGCGCATGCTCAATCAAGCGCTCGAGAAATTCAGCATTACCGAGGTTAATCCCACCGGTGAGCGATTTGATCCCGCCGCACATGAGGCAATGGCCGCGCAAGAGGCGAGTGAGGTAGAGCCCAACACGGTCATTAATGTGATGCAAAAAGGCTATCGCTTAGGCGATCGGTTGCTGCGTCCAGCCATGGTGATTGTGGCCAAAGCGCCGGTCGATGATGCGCCGAGCTCTTGAAAATCACGCCATCCGCCTAAACATCTGTTAGTGACACGAATTTAGTATCTGAGGAGTATTCAGACATGGCCAAGATTATTGGGATCGACTTGGGAACGACCAATTCCTGCGTTGCGGTAATGGAAGGCGGCAACGCCCGCGTGATTGAAAACGCCGAAGGTGATCGCACCACGCCATCAACCGTGGCGTTTTCCGAAGACGGTGAGGTGCTTGTTGGTGCTGCGGCGAAACGCCAAGCGGTTACCAACCCAGAGAACACACTGCACGCGATTAAACGGTTAGTGGGACGTAAGTTCTCCGAAGAGGTGGTCCAGCGCGACGTCAAAGAAATGCCTTACAGCATTATTAAGGCTGACAATGGCGATGCCTGGGTCTCGGTGCGCGATAAGAAAATGGCGCCACCGGAGATTTCCGCTCGGGTCTTGCAGAAGATGAAAAGCACCGTTGAGGATTACCTGGGTGAAGAAATCACCGAAGCGGTGATTACCGTGCCCGCCTATTTTAACGACTCCCAGCGCCAAGCCACTAAGGATGCCGGGCGTATTGCCGGTCTTGATGTCAAGCGGATCATTAACGAGCCGACCGCAGCGGCGCTTGCCTATGGCTTGGATAAAAAAGGCGCCGATCGTAAGGTCGCTGTCTACGATCTGGGTGGCGGTACGTTTGATGTCTCAATCATTGAGATTGCTGAGGTTGAGGGTGAGCATCAGTTTGAGGTGCTGGCCACCAATGGTGATACCTTCTTAGGTGGTGAGGATTTTGATCGCGCGGTCATTGATTATTTTGTCGCAGAGTTTAAAAAAGACCAGGGCATTGATATCTCCACTGATCGGCTTGCCCTGCAGCGTCTGAAAGAGGCGGCTGAAAAAGCCAAAATCGAGCTCTCATCGGCTCAGCAAACTGAAGTGAATTTGCCCTACATCACAGCCGATCAGTCAGGGCCTAAGCACCTTAATTTAAAGCTCACACGCGCTAAGCTTGAAAGCTTGGTCGATAAGCTTGTCAAGCGCACCATAAAGCCGTGTGAAGTGGCGTTAAAAGATGCCGGCCTGAAAGCCAGCGAGGTCGATGAGGTGATTTTGGTCGGTGGCCAGACGCGGACACCGAAAGTCCAAGAGGCGGTCAAAGACTTCTTTGGTAAAGAGCCACGGCGTGATGTTAACCCTGACGAGGCTGTTGCCATTGGCGCCGCTATCCAAGGCGGTGTGCTTGGGGGTGATGTAAAAGACGTGCTCTTGCTCGATGTCACACCGCTATCGTTAGGTATCGAAACCTTAGGTGGCGTGATGACCAAACTCATCGAGAAAAACACCACCATCCCGACCAAGGCCAATCAGGTCTTTAGCACCGCGGAAGATAATCAAAGCGCGGTTACCGTACATGTGCTCCAGGGTGAGCGTGAGATGGCGGGAGATAATAAGTCACTGGGTAAGTTTGACTTATCGGATATCCCACCGGCCCCGCGTGGTGTGCCGCAGGTCGAGGTGACGTTTGATATTGATGCCAACGGTATTTTGCATGTTACCGCCAAAGACAAAGGGACTGGCAAAGAGCAGTCGATTCAAATCCGGGCCTCGAGCGGGCTATCGGATGAAGAGATCGAGCGTATGGTTGAAGACGCCGAATCGCATGCCGATGAGGATCGCAAGGCCCGTGAGTTCGTGGAAACGCGTAATCAGGCGGATAATTTGATTCATGCCGCGCGCAAGAGCCTCGATGAGGTCGGCGATAAGGCATCGGATGAAGAGAAAAAAGCGGTGGAAGATGCCATTACCGAGCTAGAAGCTGCCATGAAAGACAGCGATAAAGAGGCGATTGAAGCGAAAACGCAAGCACTCGCTGAGGCATCCGGTAAGCTCGCTGAAAAGCTCTATGCCGACACCGACGCTGGGGCAGGCGGTGACGCTGGCGATGACGCTGAGAGCCAGAACCCGCAAGACGATGTGGTTGATGCTGAGTTTGAGGAAGTCAAAGACGACGATAAGAAGTAATCAGCAGCAGCGTAATTAGCACGAAAACGACTTAGAACAGGCATCATGGCGAAACGCGACTATTACGAAATTCTGGAGGTGGCCCAGAACGCCTCTGAGACTGATATCAAAAAAGCGTATCGGCGCTTGGCCATGAAATATCACCCGGATCGTAATCCGGGTGATAGTGATGCCGAGGCCCGCTTCAAAGACGCCAAAGAAGCCTATGAGGTCTTAAGCGATCCGCAAAAGCGCTCAGCTTATGATCAGTTTGGCCACGCCGGTGTCGATCCCAGCCAAGGGGGTGGTGGCGGCGGCTTTGGTCGTGGTGGTGGCGATTTCTCAGATATCTTCTCGGATGTCTTTGGCGATATCTTTGGTGGCGGCCGCGGCGGGTCGCGGGCTTTTCGTGGCTCTGACTTGCGTTATCGCATGGAGGTTACCCTAGAAGACGCGGTAACCGGCGTCGAGCGCGAAATCCGCATTCCCACACAAGTTCGGTGTGAGACCTGCGAGGGCAGTGGTGCGGCACCCGGGAGCAAGCCTGATACTTGTTCAACCTGTCAGGGCCACGGTGAAGTTCGAGTCCAGCAGGGCTTTTTCTCAATTCAACAGACCTGCCCGCGCTGTAGTGGTAGTGGTCAGGTGATTTCCGACCCGTGTAAACGCTGTCGCGGCAACGGCACTGTCGCTGACCATAAAACACTCAATGTTCGCATTCCTGCCGGGGTTGATAGCGGTGATCGTATTCGCTTAAGTGGGGAGGGAGAGCCCGGCGAGCAAGGCGGCCCGGCCGGTGATTTGTATGTAGAAGTGGCGGTAAAGGCACACCCCATCTTCAGTCGTGATGGCGCTGATTTACGCTGCGAAATCCCGGTGAGTGTCACGACCACCGCCTTAGGCGGCGAGATTGAAGTGCCCACGCTTGATGGGCGAGTCGCGTTGCGTGTTCCAGCGGGCACGCAATCGGGTAAGGTCTTTCGCGTGCGTGGCAAGGGGGTAAAACCCGTGCGCGGCGGGCCGCAGGGCGATATGCTTGTGCGCGTTAACGTTGAAACGCCAATTAACCTTACTAGTCGGCAAAAAGAGTTGCTTGAAGAGTTAGCCGATACACTGGAAAAAGGCGGTGAGCATCACAACCCACGGGGGAGTTCATGGGTGGATTCAGTGAAGTCATTTTTTGATGGAATGAAGTTCTAATATGACCGCCATTGGCATCTTGGGAGCGGAAGGGCGTATGGGCCAAACGCTCGTCGCGCTGGTTGCCGCTAGCGATTCGCTCTCGCTTGCCGCAGCGGTAGTCCAGTCCGGTAGCGAGCGTTGCGGCGATGTGGCCGGATCACTGATCGGCAATGACGCACTCGATGTGCGCATCAGCGATGATCCGCAGGCAGCCGCCGCCGTCGCCGATGTGCTTATTGATTTCACGCTGCCGGATGCCCTTGCCAATCACCTTTCAGCGGCGGTGGCCGCGAATACGCCCCTAGTGATTGGCACAACCGGGTTGGATCGCGCTGAGATTGCCGCCATTGATCAAGCGGCTAGACAAATTCCTTTGGTCTATGCGGCTAATTACTCGAGCGGGATTACCTTGATGCTGCGCCTAGCCGAACTCGCCGCTAGCGCACTCAATGCGGACTATGATGTCGAAATCCTAGAGACTCACCACCGGCATAAGATTGATGCACCCTCAGGCACCGCTAAGGCCTTGGGGGAGCGTATCGCTAGTGCGCGAGGTGTCGAATTGGATAACGCCGCGGTGTATGCCCGCCATGGACTCACCGGTGAGCGCCAACGCGGCGATATTGGGATTCAGACCCTGCGTGCCGGCGATGTGGTGGGCGAGCACACGGTGATGTTTGCCAGCGAGGGCGAGCGTATTGAGCTCACCCATCGCGCATCGAGTCGGCAGACGTTTGCACACGGTGCGCTGCGGGCCGCGCGTTGGCTGACAGCACAACCGGCCGGGCGCTACGATATGCAAGACGTGTTAGGCCTACGGGGTTAGCACACCAGCAGTTTAAGAGGCAGCAGGCATGCGCATTGCCATTATTGGGGCCGGCATCGCAGGATTATCGGCCGCGCAAACGCTGCACCGAGCCGGTCTCGAAGCCATTGTTTATGACAAAGGTCGGGGGCCCGGTGGGCGTATGGTCAGTAAGCGCACCGAGCACGGCTCGATTGATTTAGGCGCGCCATATTTCACGGCACGTGAGATTGATTTTCGTGCGGAAGTCTCACGTTGGGAAGCCGCTGGTGCCGTCGCGCCCTGGTCCATTACTCCTTATATTTTGCCTGAGCGGCAACCGGCCAGAGCACAGACACGCTTAGTAGCTTCTCCAAAAATGTCTTCTTTAGCCAAATACTTAGCTCGCGATATTCATTTACAATGCGAAGTTCAAGTGAGCGAAATTTCACGTGAACTCAGTGGCTGGGTCCTGCGTGAGCGCCACGGCGAGACCTTAGGTGAATTCGATGCGCTGATTGTTACCGCGCCAGCGCCACAGGCCCAGTCATTGCTCGCTGAACCCTGCCCGGGGCTAGCCGCACAAGCGGCAACGGCTCGGATGCAACCGTGCTGGTCAGTGGGTTTGGTATTAGCGCATCCACTTACAGTTGACTTTGATGCTGGCTTTCCCAGTTCGGGGCCGCTTGGCTGGGTGGCACGCTCAGGATCACGTCCGAATCGGCCACAGCAACCGGAGTTGTGGATATTGCATGCTACAGCAGCCTGGAGTGAGGCGAATATCGAGTGCTCCGAGTCGGCTGTTGCCGAATGTCTAACGGATGCGTTTAGCGAATTAGTGCGCCAACCGCCTGAGGTCGCTGATCAAATCGCTCATCGTTGGCGGTTTGCTAGGGCCCGTGATGCGCTTGCGTTAGGGGCTGGATTCATTGAGCAAGATAGTCTGCTTTGCGCAGGCGATTGGCTCACCGATGGGCGTATCGAAGGGGCTTGGCAGAGCGGTCGGGCGGCGGCTCAGCACTTACTTAAATCCGTTGTCTGAGAGGAGTGCGCCAGTCGCTTAATAATCTCCTCATAACAGGCGCTTAATTGGTTGAGTTCAGCGATAACAATATGCTCATCAACCTGATGAATGCTCGCGTTAATCGGCCCAAACTCCACCACTTCAGCGCCCAAGGGTGCGATAAACCGACCATCCGATGTGCCCCCCGCGGTATTACCGATCGGCACTTGCCCGGTGTTCGCTGTAATCACCTCTGCCACCACCGCTCGCAATAAGCCAGGCGCGCTAATAAACGGCTCTGCTGATAGATTCCAATTAATAACAGCGGTTGGACTATGCTGCCTGGCTAGCGCTTCAATGCGCTGGGTAAGCGAAGCTTTGGTCGAGGCGGGCGAGAAGCGCAGATTAAAACGCGCGATCGCTTGGCCAGGAATGACATTGCTTGCATCAGTATCGGTTTCAATTCCGGTTACCTCTAAATGGGTGGGCGGAAAATCAGCCGTGCCGTCATCCCAATGCTCGGCGATCAGTGCGGATAAAAAATCACTAAGGTGATGGAGGGCATTATCGGCCAGATCAGGATAGGCCACATGGCCTTGGCGTCCGCTTAGCGTAATGTCACCGCTTAGTGAGCCACGCCGGCCAATACGAATTACATCACCAAGGCTTTCCTGACTGCTCGGCTCGCCAACCAAACACCAATCAATTACGCCGGTGTGACCGCTGAGCGTGGGCGCCAATGCTCGTATGCCATCCCGAGCAGGGCCCTCCTCATCGCTGGTTAGCAGCACACCAATGCGAATCCCTAAATCACCCCATCCCCTAGTGGTACGCTCGCAGGCGGTAATAAATGCCGCTACGCTTGATTTCATATCGGCCGCCCCACGGCCATAAAGCACACCATCACGTGCCGTGGCGGTAAATGGCGGTGAGCGCCACGCATCTTGCGGCTCAGCCGGCACCACATCGGTGTGGCCAAGAAAAAGCAATAACGGCCCATGCCCGGGACTTAGGCAAAGTAAATTACTCACTTCACCGTGGTTGAGCGATTGCGTATGCCAGCCGAGCGCTTCTAGGCGCTCAGCAATGAGTGGCTGACAGCCGGCATCTGCGGGGGTAACCGAGGGCCGATCGATGAGCGCTTTGGTCAGGGCAAGCGTATCGGTCATTGCCGCACTATGATCGCAAAAGTTCGTTGATGCCGACTTTGGCACGGGTTTTGGCATCGACTTGCTTAATAATGACCGCGCAATAAAGGCTATGACTGCCATCAGCAGCGGGTAGACTGCCAGAGACCACCACCGCACCAGGCGGAATTTCACCATAGCTCACTTCGCCCGTCTCGCGATTATAGATTTTCGTGCTTTGGCCAATATAAACACCCATGGAAATCACCGCGCCCTCGCGCACAATCACGCCCTCAACAATCTCTGAGCGAGCACCGATGAAGCAATGATCTTCAATGATCGTTGGCGCTGCTTGTAGTGGCTCGAGAACCCCGCCAATGCCTACGCCGCCGGAGAGGTGAACATTCCGGCCAATTTGCGCACACGAGCCCACGGTTGCCCAAGTATCGACCATGGTACCGCTATCCACATACGCGCCGATATTAACGTAAGAGGGCATCAGCACCACGCCAGGCGCGATGTAAGCCCCCCGTCTGGCAGCCGCTGGGGGCACAACACGCACGCCATCAGCGGCAAAATTAGCCTGATTATAATCGGCATACTTTAACGCGACTTTGTCGTAATAATCGGTCTCGGCACCGCGAATAACCTGATTAGGCGTCAGTCTAAATGACAGCAAAACGGCTTTTTTTAGCCACGCATTCACTTGCCAGCCGTTGGCGGTTTTCTCGGCCACGCGTGCCTCACCCCGATCGAGAGCGCTAAGCGCACTGTCAACGGCTTCGCAGAGCGCCTCGCTCGCCGTGCTGGGGGTGAGGGTCTCGCGGCTCTCAAAAGCGCGCTCAATGATGGACTGGATTGATGCCATAACGGGGTATCCTTACTGCGATTGTTGAATGAATTGTTGAATGCGCATAAGCGCATCCTCGCAAATGCGCGGTTCGGCCACCAGCGCAAGGCGCACATAACCACAACCGGGATCGCCATCAGGTGTGGGCCGTGAGAGATAGCGACCGGGGAGAACGCGCACGCCTTCAGCCGCGTACAGCGCCCGGGTGAATGCCTCATCATCTCCGCCGGGCACGCCGAGCCAGAGATAAAATCCAGCCTCAGGTTCTCGGTATGGAATGCAAGATTGGAGGGCTTGACTCGCGAGGGCGAATTTTTCCCGATAAGCATCTCGATTGGCGATGACATGGGTCTCATCCAACCATGCACTGAGGCTTGCGTATTGATGATGGAGTGGCATCGCGCAGCCCTGATAGGTCCGGTAAGCGGCAAATGCTTTAATTAGGCTGGCATCGCCAGCGATAAAGCCCGAGCGCAGTCCAGGCAAATTGGAGCGCTTAGATAAGCTATGAAAGATAAGACAGCCAGTAAAGTCAGCATCCCCGGCCTGAGAGCAGGCCTCGAGCAGACCAAGCGGTGGCGCTTGCTCGTTACGATAGAGTTCGCTGTAGCACTCATCCGCGCAAATCACAAAACCAAAGCGCTCGCGTAAGCTGAGTAATCGATTCCAAAATGCTTGCGGCAGAATCTGGCCGCTAGGATTGCCCGGGCTGCATAGATAAATCAGGCCACAGCGCGCCCAGGTCTGATCACTTACCACATCGAGATCGGGGATATAATCGTTGGCGGCGGTGGTGTTGAGCAATACCGGTTCACCGCCGGCGAGTAACGCGGCACCCTCGTAGATTTGATAAAACGGATTGGGCATTAATACCGCGGGCCGTTGGCTTGGATCCAATAAAGCTTGAGTGACCGCAAAGAGAGCTTCACGCGTCCCGGCGGCGGGCAATACATGGTGATCCGGATCAACCGATCCGGCGGCTAGATTAAAGCGTCGGGTTAACCAAGTTGCGATCGCTTCTCTGAGCTCAGGCTCACCGTTGGTGGCCGGGTAGCGCTGTAGGCCATTGCTTAAATGATCGCGCAAAGCCTCTGCCACCAACGCCGGCGCGGCGTGCTGTGGCTCACCAATCGATAAGCTAATGCGTGTCCGTTCATTGGCCGGCTCAATATCGGCTAACAACGCTTTGAGGCGTTGAAAGGGATAGGGCTGTAGTGGCGAGAGCCCGGGATTGGCATGGAGCAGTGGGTCAGACACCATCACCTCGACGCAATAAATCAGATTCTTCTTCAAACACGCTCAATAAATCACTGCGAAGCTGCTGTCGGTCTTCCGCACTGAGCGGTGTATTATCCTGATCAGTCAGAAAAAACACATCCTCGGCCCGCTCACCAATGGTGGCAATCTTGGCGTTTTGAACACGCAGTCCTTGGCGGGCAAACAAGTAGCCAACTTGCGCGAGCAACCCGGGCTGATCCCCGGTGATTAGCTCAACCGATGTCCGTGCATTGCCCTCATCGTCACTAAAATCGACTTGTGTTGGTGTATTAAAATGTCGCAGGCGTCGAGGCAAGACTCGGGTTGAGGGCTTGGGTAGGGCGCTTGGGTCGCGCAGGGTTTCAGCGATCGTTTGCCGGATTGTCTCCAGGCGCGTTTCGCCCTCGGCTTGATGGTGATGATCCTCTAGGACCAAAAAGCTATCGAGCGTGTAGCCATTCGTGGTGGTGATGATGCGCGCATCCTGAATATCTAATCCAAGCTGATCTAAGGCGGACACCGCCAAGGCAAATACATTGTCGCGGTCTCGTGTGTAGACGAAGACCTCCGTGCCACCACGATTCGCCTGGGGATTGATTAACACCAACGGTTCATGGGCGGCGCTGCCCGCGTTGTGAATAGCGGCCGTATGCCAAGCGACTTCCTCGGCGGTGTAGCGCAAGAAATAATCTGGCGTGAAATGTCGCCAGATCGAGCGCACGGTCATATGATGCAAGCCACGATCGCGAAGCAAATCGCGGGCCCGAGCCTGAGCCTCGTGGACTAATTCTTCCTCATCAATGGGCCGGCCTAGGCCGCGGCGTAGGGCACGACTGGTGCGCCGGTAGAGCTCAAGCAACAATGCCTCACGCCAGCTATTCCAGAGTTTCGGATCGGTCGCCCGGATATCGGCAACCGTGAGCAAATACAAATAATCCAAATGATTGAGGTCCCCCACTTCAGCGGCAAACGCGTTGATAACAGCGGGATCGCTAATATCTCGGCGTTGCGCGGTCATCGACATGAGTAAGTGCTTGCGAACAAGCCAGGCAACAAAGCGGCAGTCATAGCGTGAGAGGCCATGCTCTAGGGAGAACGTGTAAGCATCTTCGGCGCCAAGCTCGGAGTGATCACCGCCGCGGCCTTTCGCAATATCATGAAATAAGCCGGCTAAATACAGCAGCTCCAGCTTGGGCAGCCGGGCATGAATTGCGCTGAGCATTGGGAATTCATGCCGATGCGCCGCCACGCCGAGTCGGCGTAAATTGCGCACCACCATGAGCGTGTGAGTATCCACCGTGTAGACGTGGAATAGGTCGTATTGCATTCGCCCGCTAATGGCGGCGAAGGCGGGAATATAACGGCCTAGAACACCATGCATATGCATAGCGCGCAGGGCATGCGTGAGGCCCTCTGGCTGTCGGAAAATCTCCATAAACAGGCTTCTTGCGCGCAAATCACGGCGAAAGCGGGCATCAATGCGATGACGGTTCTCACGCATTAAACGCACGGTGGCGGCACGCACACCGCGGACTTGGGGGTGCTGTTGCATGAGTAAAAAAAGCTCAAGCATGGCAAAGGGGTAGCGCTGGAAGATATTCCGATGAGTGACCTCTATAAAGCCACGTTTAACTTGAAAACGCTTATTGATTAACTGTGGCTTTTCCTCGATATCGGCATACAAAATGGTCTCTTGATAGAGCTGTAAGAGCATGTTGTTGAGCCGATTAAGCCGCATAATCATGCGGTAGTAGCGCTGCATGAACTGCTCGACCGCTAAGGTTGTCTCGCTGTCTTTATAACCAAACTGCCTGGCAAGCTCGGTCTGGTATTCAAATAACAAACGATCCTCACGCCGGCCTGCTAACAGGTGCAGAGCAAAGCGCACATCCCATAAAAAGTGTTGGCCTTGAATTAGATCGGTGTATTCACGCTCGGTCAGAAATCCCAAGCCAACGAGATTGCTTAACTCGTTGGCGTTAAAATGCCGCTTAGCGACCCAACCGATCATATGAATATCGCGCAGTCCGCCAGGGCTTTCTTTGAGATGCGGTTCGAGGTTGTGGGCGGTATCGTGATAGCGCTGATGACGTGTTTGTTGTTCAGCCCACTTGGCCTCAAAAAAAGCCGGCCCCGGCCAAATACGAAATGGGCTTGTCGCCGCTTCCATCGCACTCAATAAGGCGGGCTCGCCATCTAATAGCCGTGCCTCCATGAGGTTCGTGGCGACAGTAATGTCGTTCTGCGCCTCAGAAACGCAATCCGCAATGCTACGCACGCTGTGTCCCACCTCAATGCCCGTATCCCAAAGTGCGGTAATAAATTGAGTTAAAGCCGTATTCAGCGCATCGCTTGGGGTGTCTGGCAGGATGACCATTAAGTCGGTGTCTGAGGCCGGATGCAGCTCGCCACGGCCATAACCACCCACTGCCACGAGACAGGCAAGGCTTGCTTGCTCACCCATACAGTGGCGCCATAATCGCGTCACAATGGCATCCATAAGGCAAGCACGCAGGGGCACAAGGACGGCGGCGGGGGTGCCTTCTAGAAATCGAGCGGCGAGCGTTTTATCGGCATCGTGAAGGGTTTGATAGAGAAGGTGGATAGCTTCTTTGCTATTGGCAAGGCGCGCATCGAGCGCCTGCGTATCGAGCAGTTGACTATCGAGGACCGTAGGTTCGGGTGGGTTAATAACCGCGCTCACGCTAGGCACTATCGCTGAGCGTTAAAATATCAACGCCGGTTTCGGTGACCGCAATGGTGTGTTCCCACTGCGCAGACAGGCTGTGATCTTTGGTGACCACGGTCCATTGATCTCCGAGTAGCCGGGTCTCTGGGCGGCCTGCATTAATCATGGGTTCGATAGTAAAGGTCATGCCCGGGCGAAGCGACTCGCCGGTGCCGGCCTTACCGTAATGCAGCACTTGCGGTTCCTCATGAAAGACTTGGCCAATTCCATGGCCACAATACTCCCGCACCACCGAGCAGCCACGTGCTTCGGCTAATGTTTGAATGGCATGCCCAATATCGCCAAGCCGAGCGCCCGGCACCACCTGAGAGATCCCAGCGGCAAGCGCATCCCGCGCCACTTCTGTGACCCGCTGGGCTTGAATACCGGGTTCCCCGGCAAAGTACATGCGGCTGGTATCACCATGCCAGCCCTGATAAATCACGGTGACATCAATATTGAGAATATCCCCACGTTTGAGCTTTTTATTACCCGGAATGCCATGGCAAATCACGTGATTCACTGAAATACAGGTGGCCTTCGGAAACCCCCGGTAGTTCAGCGGTGCGGGTATGCAATCAAGCGCTTCAATATGCCGATGGCAAAGCTGATCAAGCTCACCGGTGGTGATGCCTGGCTGTACATGCGGGGTGATGGCATCAAGGATGGCGGCGGCTCGGCGGCCCGCTTCACGCATCTTCTCAATTTCTGCTGGCGTTTTAATACGGCTGGTCATGTGCCTTCAAAATTGTCGATGTAAGCGGTCTATGGTATAAACGGCGCGCCCTTAGGGCAATGCGAGAAAAATTCCACACATGCACCGACACAATTGGCGGGGTGCCCCACGGGGTTGTCAATTGCGGG
>Ga0102930_1000236_pt1 | contig 18584 bp, 18 predicted proteins | sample SalPon1_B_H2O_MG_FD_84514 | JGI IMG/M metagenome (GOLD analysis project Ga0102930, IMG submission 84514) | Salt pond water microbial communities from South San Francisco under conditions of wetland restoration - Salt Pond MetaG R1_B_H2O_MG | ecosystem: Environmental > Aquatic > Non-marine Saline... | reverse complement strand
CGACTTGGCGGTGTGCGCCTTGGTGAGGTACAAGAGGGTCGTCTTCCGCCCCAAGCAGCCTTTGTCGCTGCAGATGAGCTGGATGGAGTCGTACGTCTTGCCGTTACCCGCACCGCGTTGCACATGGTACAGAGTACTCTGCGGGAGAGGAGTGTCGTCCCATACGGAGTCCAATATTCCGGCTTTGGTCGCCGTGACGAATTCGGTCCACGCGACAGGACGGCGGACGTCGATCATCGAGCACCGAACTTCGTGAGGCGAGAAGCGGTACACCATGCCTGCTCGTTCCAGATACACGTGTTCCTCTCTGGGACGACGCAGGAACGAGGCGTACTGCCAGGCGTCCAGGAAGACGATCATGTGCGCCGAGCCGCCGTGCAGGTCGTGAATCTTCGTGTATCGTCCGTTTCCGTCCAGAACCCACACGACGCGTCTCCTGTGGCCAGCGTAGTCTGATTCGCGCGCCTGGACCTCGTCGCTCGAGATGAACGAATGTTGGAGCTCCACGACCAGGTTTTCGCCGCACGCCGCGTCCGCCCTTCGATTTTTGGTACCGTCTTTCTTCATCGCGAATGGCACTTCGACGTCCGGGGCAAAGTGCGCTTGCATGTCCCTGTGCCAGTGCCCGGTCATTTTTTCAGACTTCGGACGGTCGGTCCTTCTTTATTCGGTAAACGAACGCCGAGGCGGCGGGAAGCAGGAAGAGGAATTGAAGTGTAGATCGATCATACGTGCGTCTTTTTTTTCGGACCGCTCATTCAAAGAAGGTATGAGGCGTTTCTTACGACCCCCTTCCGCGGAGGCGGCGAAACCGACCGGCGACAGAAGCAACAATCTCATGCGTTTCGTGACGATGAGCGACGTTCGTGGAGAAGGAGGAGGAGTAAGAGACGATCGCGGAGTCGCGAAAACGAAGACTCTGCCGTCCACGCCGGATACCGCGACGACGAAACGACGAGCCGCGACGAAGGAGGTCGTGGTCTACACGGACGGCGCGTGCACGAACAACGGGAGCAAGAAGGCGGAAGGCGGGATCGGGGTGTTCTTCGGAGACGGCGACGGCCGCAACGTGAGTCGCCGCATCCTTCCGTCAGCGGAGGTCCCCGCGATCACCAACCAGTCCATGGAGCTCATGGCGTGCAAAACGGCGGTGCTGAGATGGCTGCAGTCTGCTCACGACGCGTCGGAGGACGCCGCCGTCCTGTGCGTGCGCACCGACTCCGAATACGTGGTGAAATCCATGATGTTGTGGGCGAAGCGCTGGGAGAAGGACGGCTGGAAGGGGCGCAACGGGCGCCCGGTGTCCAACCTGGGCCTCATGCGGGACCTGTACGCCACGCGCAAGCGCCACGGCGTCCGATTCGAGCACGTGTCCGCCCACCGCGCCGCCCCTCCTTGCGGTTCCGACGCGTACCCTTCCTGGTACGGCAACATGAGGGCGGATGAACTGGCGCGCGGGAGCGTCGTCCGGGGTGCGGCGTGATGTGGAGAAGACTTCCGCCTTAACTCCATCTCGAGAAGTGATCGATTTCGTTTTCTCACCTGTTCCTGACCCGAGAGGCGACGAAGACGTACCTCAGGCCTGCGAACAGTTCCCCGACACCTCGGAACAATCGAGAGATCCGCCGGCAAGGGGCGCAGCAAGGTCCGGCGGGTGGCGCAGGATCTTCTTGCGGTATCGTGGACATCGCTTCTTTTTATTGCATTACATAATCCGTCAAAAAAATCGAAAAAGCTGGACTCCCCTCGAGAACAATGAATGCCGGATCTCACGGAGAAGAAGAGCACCGCGCAACCCCGCCGGTGAACAATGCCGGGTCTCACGGAGAAGAAGCGTACCGCGCGACCCCGCCGGTGGAACCGACGCCTCGTGAACACCTCGTCGTTTGACGTTCGCCGTTTTCAAGGAGAAGAAAGAAGGAGGGTAGCAGCGGAGATGGCGGAGGGAGCAGAGGTCGTCGCGGGCAAAGACGCGGACATCGACGAATCACGCGACTGATCGATTCCGTATAAAAACGACGACATGGTGTAGGGAAGAGACAACACACGTCATGATCATCCCCGTGCGCTGCGTGACTTGCGGAAAGGTGCTGGGCGACAAATGGTCCGCGTACGACCGCCGCGTCCGTCAGCTGACCGAAGAGGGCGCCATCGACGACGAGGACGTCAACAAGGACGTGGTGCACACCAAGGACAAAGCTCCGCGTGGAAAAATTCTGGACGACCTGGGCATCACGCGCATCTGCTGTCGAAGGATGTTGTTGACGCATGTGGACCTGGTCGACGTCATTTGATCATCCGGGCGTGACGACGATTTCGACGGGCTGCTGCTCTCTTTTTTTTCCTCGCATGTAATATACACACCACACGAAACGAAACCGGAAGCGCAAATCACCATGCCCGCTCAGAAAAAGTCCAGCGATAAGGCCGAACGTCACTTCACGGTGCTCAGGTCGTCTTTCGACGCGAATCAGAGGAACGTCGATAGTTCTTACAAGGGAGATTTCACCGCAGCAGCGAAAAAAGCAGGTAAGGTGCTGTTCACACGCTTCCCCGAGAAGAAGAACGAGACCCTGTACGTCGAGATCCGCGAGACAACCAAATCCAAGCCCAAATCCAAGAAGGACAAGAACGTGAAGACTTTCAAGGTGATCTGCGAAAAGCTCAAGAAGCCCATCACCATCAAGCGAGGTGACGTGGAGATCACCGTGAACAAGCACTACGACGCCGCCGAAGTCGACGAAGCCGATGCCGAGAAGCACCTCAAGGGGAAGAAAACGAGCGGTGGAGGCGGTGACAGTGGTAGCGGCGCCGTCAGCATGAGCGGTAGCAAGAGCCCCAGCGGCAGCGGCAGCGGCAGCCCCAGCGGCAGCGGCAGCCCCAGCGGCAGCGGCAGCGGCAGCCCCAGCGGCAGCGGCAGCCCCAGCGGCAGCGGCAGCAAAAGCCCCAGCAAGACCGGAGGTGGCAGCAGCGGCAGCCCCGGCAAGAGCGGCAGCGGCAGCCCCAGCAAGAGCGGCAGCGGCAGTCCCAGCAAGAGCGGCAGCAAGAGCCCCAGCAAGAGCGGCACGAAAGGAGGCTTTTTCGACTTCAACATGTGAATGCGAACGTAAAAACGAAAACAACCCCGCTCAGAACTCGTCGTCGTAGTTGAGGTTGGGGTCCTCGTTGTGGACCCCCGCCCGTTGGTACTGCGACGGCCGCTCCTCGAAGAAGTTGCTGCGCCCCAGCATGCCTATGAGGTCCATGAAGGGGAACGGGTTGTGCGAGCCGTACATGGCGTCGTAGCCCAGCTTGGTCAGGAGCACATCCGCGACGTGTTCGATGTACGTGGCCATCAGCTGCGCGTTCATACCGATCATGTTGCACTTGATGGATTCGTTGATGAACTCCTTTTCCACGTCCACGGCTTCCCGGAACATCTCGCGGATGTCCGCCTCCGTCATTTTTTGATCCTCGGGTACGTACTCGGTGTACATGAGGCACGCGAAGTCGGTGTGCATGCCCTCGTCCCGCGCGATGAACTCGTTGGATTTGGTGAGTCCGGGCAGCAGGTTGCGCTGCTTCAGCCAGTACACCGCGCAGAAGGCGCCGGAGAAAAACAGGCCCTCCACGATGGCGAAAGCGACCAGACGGACCGGGAAGGGCGCCGCGTCCGTGTTCAGTCGCCACTTGTCCGCCCAGCTCGTCTTCTTGGCCACGCTGGGCATGTCGCCCAGGTTGCTGAACAGGGCGTCCTTCTCGGCGTCGTCGGTGATGATGGTGTCTATCTGGATGCTGTACACCTCGCTGTGGATGTTCTCCATCATGGCCTGGTACGTGTACGCCACCTGCGCCTCCAGGATGGGGACGTCGGCGCAGAAGTTGGAGGTGCAGTTCAGCGCGACGATGGCGTCCGTCGCGGAAAAGAAGGCCAACACGCCCTTGACGAACTCGCGCTCTGCGTCGTTCAGGACCTCGTTATACTGCCTGCGGTCGTCGGAGAAATCGACCTCGTCCGCGGTCCAGAACGACGCGAGCTGATCCTTGTACATCCTCCAGATCTTGGGGTGCTGGATGGGGAACATGGTGAAGCGCTGCTTGTGCTCCGACATGGGGCGCGCTGCAGCGGCAGAAGATGCCGAGGGTGTGGTGGTGACGGCGGTGCCCATCACGTCCTGTATGACTGATCCGTGAAGATACCAACACCGTACATATTTTTCCCGGGACGCCCTTCCGGTTTAAACCCAGTCGATACGTGGTCCCGACACCATCCATCCATCCTCCGACGCGCGCCGAGACGGGCGGCATGGAGAAAGATCTGTTGGATGACACGGAGCTGTGGGCCACTCTCGCGTTCGACGCGACGGACGACGAGACGAAGGAGAAGGGCAACGCGTGCGTCCATTGCGGCTTGTCCGACGCGCTGGACCTGGAAGACGGGAACGTGGTATGCCGAGCGTGCGACACCGTGAACACGCGACACCTAGACTCCACCGCGGAGTGGAGGTGCTTCGGTGGAGGCGACACGGATATGCGTTCGCGGGACATGAAGCGCTGCAGCGGGATGCTGTCTTCCTCCGGAAACGCCGCGACGGAAGCCTATTCGGGACAGCACGGCGGAGAACGGTGCGGCGCCGAGGCGTCGTCCGCGGCCGATCCGATGGGAAGCTCGATCGTGGTGTCGACCTGCGGCGGAGGGAGGGGCGGCGGCAAAGGCGGTCGAAGCAGGAAGAGGAGGCCCGCCAGAGTCCCGGAGGACGTGCGAGAGAAAGAAGAGGGAGAGGAAGATGAAGGAGGACGACGGGTTCACGACGGGTCCGTCTCGCCGTCATCCGCCGCCGCTCCGTCTCCGTCTCGGTCTTCCAAGGATGCGGGGTCGCTGGTCGTCACGCGCATGATGCAACGCGTCCACTTCTGGAACTCTATGACGCACCGCGAACGAAGTCTCATGGGAGTGTTCGAGACGCTGCGCGTCCAGGCGGCCAACCACGGCATTCCGCGCTGCATCCTGGAAGAAGCCAAACAGTGGTTCAAAAACGTCAGCGAAGGCCGCATCATGCGCGGTGAAAACCGGAACGCCGTCATCGCCTGCAGCATCTTCGTGGCGTGCAAAGCCAACGACGTCCCGCGCAGCGTCCGAGAGATCGCCTCCATATTCAACGTTCGCCCCGTGGCCATGACCAAAGCCTTCAACGCTTACGTGGGAGCCAGGGACGTCGCCGTCACTCACTCGCGCCCCTCTCATTTCGTCGCGCGTTTCTGCTGCAGACTGGAACTCGCGACGGAGACGACGCAGCTGTGCATGCGCATCGTGACGCGCGCGGAGGAGGGAAGCCTCCTGGAAGAGAACACGCCGCCTACGGTGGTGTCGGGAGCCATCCTCATGGCCTGCGTGCTCACGGGAGAGATCCACGTCACCAAGGACCGCATCGCCGAGGTCACGCAGACGCGACCGACGACCGTCTCCAAGTCCTACAAACGCCTGCTGCTCCACAAGGACGAGCTGCTGCGCTGAAAAATCAGGAGTGCTTTGTTCAAAGCGAACACCGAGACGAACATGGCCAGAGCGACGACGTACTTGACCCGGACGTGTTTCGGCTCGTCCGCGTAGCCCTCCCCGCAGGCGTTCGGGTTCTCGGAAACCACGACCGCGATCATGATTCTTGTCAGGAGGACAGGCGACCCATGACGTTCCGTTCAAACTTTTTACTTTTGGTCACGTCGCGACGAAGTCGTCCATAAAAAAATCGCTCGCCGATCGCCCTTGGGCGTCGTTCATACTCACATTCCGCTCGCGAGAGGGAAACCCTCCAAACGGGACAAGATCCGGGGCACTGAGTCCCGGTTTTCGTCCTCCTCGTCCAGTTTCGCCTTCTTGGCTTTCTTGTCTTTTTCGACGCCCTTTGTTTTCACATCCGGGGCATTTCGCGTGACCAGGGCTTCAAAGAGCTGGAATACGGCCACAGCTTCCACCAAGTCCATGAAGTTCTTCACCAACACTCGCGGAGGATCGCCGTGGTAATCCACCGCGAAGGTGTCGATGGAACGCTGCACCACGGCGGGGGAATACTCGAACATGTACCCGCCCCGCTGTTCCAGGGACGACGCCATCGAGAACACGTAGCGGCACCACTTTCGCAGGTGCATCTGGAAAGGCTCATCGAAGAGCACGGATGTGGGCTTACCGCCGTCCACCTTTTTCTTGCCTCCCGGGAGATCGCAGGTCTCGAACAGGTTGATTTTTTCGAAGATGGAGGTGAGAACCGCGTCCACCTCACCTCCTTCGTTGGACTGGACCGGAACGTCAGCGGTTTCCATGCCGATCTTCTGGCTACTCAGCCAAAGGGACATGATGACCCCGTTTTTCTTAGACCGACCGGTCGAGATTTCACCTGTGCGGTCCTCCGGATCTTCGTACACAACACAGTTGGTGTAACTGCTGTGTTTCTTCATCCCTTTCACATATGTCATTAGACACTTATCGACGCCTTTGAACACCTGAGCTTCTGCGTCCTTTGGGGACAAAGGGAACATACAGTGTATGTTTTTCCTCCAAGAGTCGAGCAGCTTTTGAACTGTGTTTACGCGGGAGGCCTCCTCCATTGCTTCCCAAGTTCCCGGAAATCAAATTCAGGTTCGAGTACGGCCTATCTATCTATATATGTGTAGCTAACCCCCACACACCCTCTACTTACTACAGGTACACCAAGTTCTCATCTAATCGTTCTTATGGAACGCGGTCAATTTTTTTTCAGGTCACGAGGGCAAACCCCTCGAGCTTTCGCATGATGTCTTGCAAGCGCATGGGCCACCCATCTTCTCCCTCCCGATTCTCCGTGATCTTGTTTTTCTTGATCTTCTTGTTCTTCTTCGGTTCGGCGTCCCCTCCGCGGCCTCTCTTCCGGCCCGTATCCCTCACCAGCCCCCCGTACAGCTCGTACACGCAGACGGCCTCAGCGACGTCCACCGCGTTCTTCAGGACGGTGCGAAGGCGGTCACCACATCTCGCGTTATCTGCGACTTCACGACGATACACGAAGACGCGATCATCATCATCATCGGCTCTGGCGCCGCACTCTTCGAACATCAGTCGCGACCGCTCGTAGAGGTACGGCCGCAGGTGCTTCAGCAGCTCCTTGCCTCCGGGAATGTCTCCGCCGTCCGGCAGTGCGCCCTCGTCGTCGATGACAAGCCACAGCGGGTCGTCTTCTCGGTCGGCCTCCGCGACGGGAGAAGGAGAAAGAGGAGAAGAAGAAAGCCGTCTCTCCAACAGGCGCAGCATCATGGAAGTGGTCATCGCGGACTTGCAGGTGCGTCCTCCGCTGAACGCCACGACGCGAGGGTGGTCGCCGCCGTCCGACACCGCGAACACGGTCTTCACGGAGCTGGTCAGTTTGGTGCACACCTTCATGAAGCTGCGATGATAGATGACGTCGCAGACGATCCTGGTGACGACTTCGTCGTCCAGTCCGCGACCCATCATCATTACACGGTAGGACGGAATCAGCAGGCGCTCCGCCGCGACCTGCACGTCCTGCGCATCCACGAAGTCTCTGTCCACCTCATGGGAAGGTCGCGGCTTCAGAACTCTGGACAATTCCTTGAACAATGCCGTCATGGTGTGATGCTATTATAAAAAATTGAGGTGCGCAAGCGCGGGGGCGTGATTTATTGCAACCGAATTCGGTTACACGTTGACGAACTTCGCGACCTCTCCGAGCCTGTGCAGGTGGTTTTGGCTGCGCAATTCGGGATACAAGTGGCGTGCGACGACGAACAGCGCGACGAACATCATCAACGAGCATGCCATGTACAAATTCGCGTTGTCTAGACCGTTGCGGTTCACCGTTTTCCCGACGTCTCCTTCATCATCTCTCTCCTCCGTTTCCAGTCCTTCTCGCGAATCCTCGGGATGAGGCTTGGTCGAAGAGAATACGTCCTCCATCGCGAACAACAGCAGAGTCGACAGGGCGGACAGCGCTCCCAGGAAGGAAGACATGGGAGGAGGGACGGCGTCGAACAACCACTCGTCCCACACCGGTCGCATCTTCGAGAGAAGGAGACGGAATACGGGCAGCGGAGTGGTCGCGGATATGACGACCATTAGTCTGGGAATGTACGCCGCCGCCACGGACGGGAAAGGCACGAGGAACAGCAGTCCCCTCGTGAACTCGTGTCGCGACATCCACATCCGCAGTCGTGAGATCGCTCGGCGGATGTGCGTCGGGGCACCGACGCTCTTCAACAGCAGCAACATGTTTCCGTAGAAGCAAAAAGGGACGATCGCGACCACGAGAAGTGCTAGGACGTACTTGGGGTACAATAACGGTTGCGAGAACATCACGAACATCGGGAGCGTCTTCAGAAAATCCATCAACCTCATCTTCACGAGGAACAGATGCGTGCCGTCGAATTGCCTGGCGAGATGTCGTAACGTCGCGAACCGTTCCATGACACGCGACATTCCCGTGATGACGAATCGCGATTTTAAGAAAGACAGCCACGACAACGGCAGCTTTTCGATCGCTAACAGGATGAAGATGAACATGACCAGACTCGCGAGCAAAATTATCCAGCCGCGTGGCTTTTCATCGTTCGTGAACCATCGCCGTACCGCTTTCAATCGCGGATGCAACATCCATTTCAATCCGACGCCCGCACTGTCGCGACTGCGACGAAGGCGATCCTTTTTTTCTCGCAACGCACGGGAGATGGCGACCGAGGGATCTTCCTCTAAGAATCGGGAGCCCGCTTCACGCCCCAGGACCGCGAGAGGAAAACGTGTATCTGTGGAAGGCTTCTTTTCCTCCTTGGGCGCGAGGTTATTCGACCGGTTCGCGGTCTCGTTGTCTCCGCACACGACCCAATCTTCCTTCTCTTCTCCCTGGGCATCTCCTGGCAGGCCACAAGCACCCGCGGGGGGTCTCTGTTGGGGGATCGCACGGTCTTGAGCGAAGCCGAACTGTTTCTTCTCCGTCGCCTCCTTCGGAGGGACGTTACAGGCCGCGAGCTCGGGAGGGATCTCCGGGAGAGGGGGGAGGGTGAAGGGCGCCTGGTCTTTTTCCTCCGACGACGGCAGGGTCACCTGTTCCTTCTTCCCCTCCACGCACCCGAGGGATTCGACCTCCTGTCGCAACGCCTTCAGCGTGTCCAGCTTGGCTTTGTGTTTTCTGACGACGGCCAGGTCGTCTCCGTCGATTTCGGGATGATCCGACGGGTCTTCCAGAGCTTCCACGTCCACGTTTTTGGCCTTCAGCCCCTTCAGCACCTCCTCGGTTTCTTCGTCCGGCTTGTTCACCGCATCCTCGGCTCTCTTCAGCTTGATGAACAACCGTCGGCATTCATCGTTGTACTTCTCCGTCTCTCTCAGACTAGCAAGCGTGATGCCCCCCGTCAATCCCTTCTTCTTCTTCGTCTGTCCCTCTTCCTGCTCCCGCTCCTGTCCTTCTTTCTTTTCCATCTCGTCGTCGTCTTGTTGATGGCTCATCTCGTTGCAATCCGAGGGTAAAAATAATTTCTGCGATGAATGTACACAGATATCCCACGACGCGCCTCCGTCCCCGTGTTCGAAGATGACGTATGCGGACTACACGTTCGACGGCAACGAGATCTTCTGGCGCCTGTTCAAGTATCTCTTCGACGGCCTCGTGGTGGCGTTGGCCGCGTACTTCATCCCCGGCAAGAAGCTGGAACTGGAAGAGATCTTGGTGCTGGCGCTGATCGCCTCCGCCATATTCGCGGTGTTGGACTTGACCTCCATGGGCGCCGCGGTCAGGAGCGGTGCCGGCTTCGGGATCGGCGCCAACCTCGTGGGCTTCCCCGGCGGCACCCCCGCGGTGTGAAATAAAAATCGATCGCCGATTTACACCATGGAAAGATAGAATGGAACATGGCGTAATTCACTGCTCGTCAGAGCAGGAAAGCGTGGGGACGCTCACGTGTGCGAACGATCCCGAATACACGGCTTCTAGGGTCGATCAATGTGAGCGAGAGCTCTCAAATCTAGAAGGCCGCAATCACAACCTGAACCATCCAAGGAACAGCCGCACCGAAGCGATCGCAGGTTGGAAGTAGGTGCGCATGACCTCGTGGAGGCAGCACGTTTTCCCCTGCGGGTACGTAGGCGTCTTCTCATTGACCCGATTCTCCGAGAAATCCAGACGGACTGGTGCGTATCAGGATCGCTCGTTCCGACGAGAGAAAAAAGCGTCGCGACGAGGTGTGTTCCATTTTATCTTTCTTCACTGTAAAATCCGGTGCGAACGCCACAAACGGCTCTTTCTTCTTTCAAGGAACACACATAAAGGGGTATCAAGAGTAAACGAAGAAGGTCGGGTCGTCACGTGACATGGGTATCCCTCTGTTTTTCAAGTACGTCCGCCAGACGCACCCCCATCTTCTGAACCGGCTGTCCATACGAGACCTCACCGCTCGTCGCCGTGACAAATCAAAAAACAACGCGGACGACGAAGGAAGGTCGTCGTGCGACAGCTTGTACCTGGACTTCAACTGCGCGGTGCACCGGTGCGCACGCGTGGTGGCCGAGCTCCGTCAACATCGGAAACGCACCGCAAATGCCGCGGCGGAATACGGCGACGGCGAGGACCAGAGAGAGCTGGAAGATGAAGTCATTCGGGAGTCCTGTGAGTTCGTGCGCAAGATGGCGCGAGCTCTGCGACCGCGACGGTACCTGTACGTCGCCGTGGACGGCATGCCGCCGCTGGCGAAGATGATGCAACAGCGCGGGCGCCGCTACATGTCGGCCATGATCGCCGACGACACGCCACAGAAAGAAGAAAACGGGAGACGCGAGGAGCGTTGGGACTCGAACTGCGTGACGCCGGGGACGGCGTTCATGGCGCGTCTCGACGCCGCTCTACGAAAGCTCAAGACGTCTCTTCGACGGGACGCGGAGTACAAGGTGCCGGAGGTGCGCGTCTCGGATTCCTCGGAGCCCGGGGAGGGAGAGCAGAAGATCACGCAGGAAATCCGTAGACTGTCGGGAAAAGAAGAAGAAGTCTTCATCTACGGTTTGGACGCGGACCTGCTCCTCCTCGGAGCCCTGTGCGCGGACGTGTGTCGCGTGAGCATATTCCGTCCTTCCGATCGCGACTCGCCTAAACCCGGTACGGGGATGCACGACGACGTGTATTTCGCGGTGGACGTGTTTCACTTCAAGCGCCACATCCATTCGCGTATGGGAGCGTGCGACGAGAGGCAGTCGGTCTTGGACTACGTGGTGCTGTGTAGCCTCATGGGCAACGACTTCGTCCCCGGTCTCGCGAGTCTTCCCGTCGGCGAGGAGTCGGTGAACGTCCTGATCGACGGGTATCATTCCGCGGTCACGAAGGAGGCCGACAAGGCGACCCTGACGTCGTTCGACTCCCGTCACATCCAGATCGACCGCAGGGTGCTGGTGTCCGTGTTGGACACCCTGGTCGCCGGCGAGGAAAGACGGGTCCACGCCGCGGACACCGACTATTACGCCCAGTGCGACGCGCAGCGCAGGCAACACAACGGCATTCTCGACTTGGACAAGTACGGCCTGTCTCATCCTTTCCCGCGAGACCTGGTGCGCCCGGGAGACGGCGGGTGGCGCCTGCGGTACTACAGGTACCTGTTCCGCAACGGGGACGACGCGGACGTCGTGGCGAAAGCGTGCACTTCCTTTCTGGAAGGACTGGTGTGGAGCGTCAACTACCACGTCATGGGACCTTCCGCGGTGTCCATGACGTGGGCGTACCCCCACGGCTACGCCCCCACCGTCGTGGACCTGGCCAACCACCTCAGCCTGTCCCCGCACGCCAGCCTGCCGCACCCTCCCGGGATGACGGTGACGACGCCCGCCGCACCACCGCGCCGCACCACCAAGAGCAGCGGCGGTCGTCCTCCTCCCTCGTCGCCGTCTCTGCCGGCCTCGGTCCAGCTGCTCTTGGTGTTGCCGCTCAAGTCTCTGAAGAGGTACGCGGCTCCGGAGGTGGTGCGGCGGGCCACGGCCCTCGAAGGGGGCTGTGCCCACCTGTTCCCCGTGCGCTTCCGGGTCCTCACTTACTTAAAACGCTACGCCTCGGAGTGCGTGCCATTCACTCCCGCCGTGGACGAGCATGACCTCCGACGCCTCTGTGATCTCTCGCAACTATGACGAAGCGGCGGCCCGGAGGCAGTCCTTGGGACGATCGCGATCGGAAGCCTTGCTGGATGTCGCGCGACGTCTCCTGGGCTCGGAGTACGTGCCCGTCCCGGACCATCTGATGGCGGCGTTCCAGCAGCAGGAGCAGGAAGAGGAGGACGAGGGGACGGAAGAAGCAGACAAAGTCGTCCGTGCGGAAGCGTTCCTCCGGAGGACGGACGACTTCCGGAGGAGGTACGCGGTCATCCTGGACAAGGTGGTCGGCAGCACGCGCGCCAAGATGGCTCTGGAGGAGGCGTATCTGCCCGTGGACAGCGCCTCGTGGTGGGCCGAACACAAGGAAGGGGCGTACCTTGACCGCCTCCGGGACGTGTGGAGCTACGACGTGGATGACCTGAAGCGCGACGTGGACATCGACCTGAAGCGCCGTCTGCACGAAGACAACGAACACGTGCTGCGCGACTTCCACGACGTCTTCGGTAGACCCATGTTCGTGCAGGAGTTTCTGAGGTATCGGGAGCTCTCTCGGGGGAATTTTCCTCCGGAGACCGACCGACAGGAGGGGAAGGCAGGAGGGGCGACGAGCGTGGAGGACTGGAAGCGAGAATTCCAGCTGGATCGCCCCTACTCGACCCTGTTGTGCAACGTCATCCGCAAGGTGTACCACGTGTTCATGGGCGTGGAGGTGTCGGAGTACGATGTCGTGGCGCGGTATCTTCCTCTGCTCGCCAAGGCCGGGAGATGTGCGGAGGCCATCGAGAATTACTACGACGCCGTGACGGAGGAAGCCATCGCCCACGACGGATACGTGACCGCCATGAGCGCCAAGGTGGCCGATATGTACAAGGAACGTTACGGGGCCGGCTTGGTCCGCGGACCGGACGACGCGGCGTACCTCGTCAAAAAGGTGCGCCACCTCCGCATGTCCCTCGTGGACGAGCGCCTCACGGACGTGGTGCGAGACTTCCAGAGGGAAACGGATATCCTGAACGACGCCGTGACGTGTACGTTCGAAGCCGTGGTGGAGAGGCCGCCGGAGCAGGACGAGCTGAACACTTACCAGGACGTCTTTCGTCGCGAAGACGCCGACGGCGGACGGGCGTTCGTGGTAGAAACGGAGGAAGACGGCGACGGACGTCTGGAGGGCCTGAAAGCCTTCGTGGAACGCGACATCGTTTCCGGTCTGGAGTTTCACGAGGTCATCAAGGAGCGCTTGACGTCCAGCGTCGCCGAGCAGCCTCTCTCGCGTGTGGCGCTGTTCGGGCGACTGAGACGTGTCATCGCGGATATACAATCCATGCCTTTCGAAGACAGGACGTACCGTTCGGCGCTGCACATCATCTCGTCCGTTTCGACTGCGTCTCCCCCGTCGTGACGCGGAAAATCTTTTGGAACCGTCCAGAGCCGCACCCGCTGTTCGGAAGGCTCGCTTTGTCGGTGCTGGTCCGGGGCTGCGAGGCGTTGCCAGGAAGACGAATTACAGAAGGATTCCTTTCGTTTCGTAATGTGAATGAATGTCATGGTGTCCTGTCCCGTTTACATTCGAAAACTGCTGTGACTCCGTTCCCGGACGGCTTTGGCCTCGGTTTTACAGATGAACGTCATTACACGTTTTCCGGTCGTTCTGTCACATGTTCATGTTCTCTCGTATCCAACGCAATTCCTCGGCTACCCCGGCGATGCTAGCTTTGACACGCAAATATCGCGCACACTCGGTCGTCGTCATGTTCGCCACGCGAAGCGACATCACGGGCACGGAAGGAGGAGGGACCTCGAGGAGGCCCCGCAGAGCGTCCAGGTCGCCGGCTCGTACGGCGTTTTCTTCCTGACACGAAAAAAAGAAGAAAGAGTGGTAGCCGGTGTGAGCGGGTGCGCATGCACCGTCACAATTTCATGATGCCACGGAATCCGGTGCAACAACAACACACGGTCACGAGTCTACAGTGAAGACAGGTAAAATGGAACACAACCAGCGATCCTGGAACGCACTTGTGCGTCTGGATTTCTACATCCTGGAAAGATAGGATTGAACAGGGCGTAATTCACTACTCGTAAGAGAAGGAGAGCGTGAGGACGCTCACGAACGTGAGAGATCCCGAATACACGACTTCTAGGGTTGATTGATGTGAGCGCCGCGATCACCCATCCAAGGAACAGCCGCACCGAAGCGATCGCAGGTTGGAAGTAGGTGCGCATGACCTCGAGGAGGCAGCACGTTGTTCCTTACGCTTTTACGAGCACTTTTGCCTCGACCCGATTTTCCGTGTGATTGCGACAGACGCACTTGTTCTGAACGCACTTCTTATTTTTACGGTTGGCTGAATATGTATTTCTCGCGGAATCGGGATAAGGGGTAGTTTTCCTCCTTAACTACATTCCCGAAATTGTACGGTTTCGGCCAACCCTACTTATTTTCGTGGGTGTAGAATCCACACACGACGGTACCCGAACGCGGTGACGGCGGACCACGCATCCATTTTGTTACGCCTGTGCACTCACCGCCACACGGCGGTCCAGAGCGGCCTGGAAGTCGTTCGCCATCTTGGTGAGGGCCGGGCGCAGATGGGAGTGGCTCTCTCCCCGTAACACCCCTGCCACGAGCCGTACACGTCTCTGCTGCTCCGCGACCTCGATGTTGCTGTCCATGTCTGCGTGTGCGGCAAGTGTGTGTGTGAGGGATGATGACGAATGGAGAGTAGGCGGACACGCACTCATGCGCAGTCATTCACTCTCACTCACTTCTTCTCCTTCTCCTCCCTTCGCTGCCGCAGCGGATGTTTTCACGCGGTCACACAGCAGACGCACCGGTTTGAAAAATGTGTGTGACACGTCGAAAGCTTCCACAACGTCACACGCCACGTCACTCACCACGTGCCAATGGGCCGGCAACATGAGCACCTCCCCGCCGTCCAGCCTGAACCGGATGTCTGCCAGGGAGTGGTGGTCGGAAACGGCACGCAACACGGCGGGCTCGTGCGCTCTGAACAGAGTGACGAGTGCCGCCGTGGACCGCCTCTCGAAGGGGACCGTCTTCCCCGTGCGGTCGAACAGGTAGTGATGCCTCAGCGCGACTCGGCACAGCTCCAAGGGACGCAGCACACGGTCTTCGACCACCACAGGCTGCTTTTCACGCAGCAGTCCGTCGTGAAAATCTTCCACTTTACATTGGATCACGTACACGTCGGAAGGCAGAGTCCACCAAGACCTCAAGTACAGCCAAACCAATAACACAAAAGAAGCATACGCCATGAGTGTCAGAGCGTTTCTGTTGATGAAAGTCATAAGGCGGTGTGCTGCTGCGGGTCCGTGTCTTCTCTGCCTACACCTCCGAAAATGTACACGAGCCCCGGAGACGCACACGCCATCCTCCTCTCTATCTCTTTCTCTTTCTACGACGCCAGGAACTCGAAGATTTCTCTCATGTCGTCCAAGCCGTCTTCAAAGGACATCGTGGAAGCGGACAGGGGGCGCAGGGTCGCGGAGATGCTCCTCGACGACGTCCTGTCTTCTGTGGGCACCGTTACTGCTGCTGCATGCATGAATATGACAGAGGAGGAGGAGGATGAGAAAAAAAGTGTGACGCCGGATGACTGGCTCTCTCACGCATGCACGCACCTAGATGAGGAGGAGGAGGAGGAGGAAGAGGTGGAGGGGCATTGTCTCGCAGCAAAGGAGCCACGTGTTCTGCCATGTAGTGCTCGTACGTGGGACAACCGTATGCTTCGGCCACCCTTTGGAGGACGTCTTCCAGACGGTTCTTCACAGACATCCTTCCCTTCTCCTCGACAGTTTTTTTTTACATAAATCATAAAATGGATCGTGTGCTCGCAATTCTGGAGGACCCCGGGCACCAGGAGCACCCTCTGGTGCGGGAGTGGGCGTTGTTGATGTACAGCGCATTATTCGAGGAAGAGTGAGTGAACGAGGATGGCGTAGTAGTAGTGACGTGGCACCGCGGTAATCACACCACACCACACGCTCCTTTTTCTTCTTCAGGACGGCGGAGACCACCACCGCAGCCGGAGGACCGGCCGCACAGCCACCACGGGATGCACATGCTGCACTCGTGCCCAGCGGATAGATCGGGAGTGAGGAGTGTTGTTATGTAGTGAGTGAGGAGGAGCGCACACCTGTTGCGCACGAGACATGATGATGGTTGAACTCCACCCTGTAAGATCTTTCGACGTGTCAGTCCCCGGTTATTCCGGACGGGACAATTATTTTTGTCGACGGGTTAATGAAAAAGACACGACGGCAATGGCGACCGACGAGGACACGGTGTACGCTCTCATCCGAGACGACACCTCCATCTCCTCCGCCAGTAAGACGCAGTACCTAGGAAAATTGCAGTACCTGGTGAACGCGTGCGGACGCGGGATGCCGTGGCTGTTGCGGAATCCGGAGGAGTGCGTCCGGATGCTGACGGAGCAGCGCCGGCTCCAGCAAAATCACGTCGCTGGAGACGACACGGCGGCGCAGTTGTTGCCGGCGCAGACGCTGCGAGCGTACTGCTGCGCCGTGTCGTCCGCCTTCAATCGCATGAGCCGCGACCAGCGTCGTGCGGTGGGCCCTGAGGCCCTCCGCGGCTGGCGGGCCATAATGGAGCGCGCGTCCTCCGTGATCCACAAAAAGTACAGCAGCAACGAGGCCAGCGAGACGCAGCGCGCCAACTTCGTGCCGTGGGAGGACCTTATCGCGAGGCGGGAGCAGCTCGGAGCCGACCCGCGCACCCACGGCGGCCGCACGCACCTCCTGCTGTCCTTCCTGACGCACCTGCCGCCCATGCGCACCTCCGACCTGGGATCCCTGCGCCTGTTGCGACGACAGGACGTGGACGCCGGTAATTACGACCGCGAAGAGCTGAAAAACAGCAACCACGTCATCATGGCGGAGGACCACGGCGTGCTGACGGTGAACGAGTACAAGACCGCCAACCACTACCGTCGTCTGGAGGCGGAGATCCGCGAGAAGCGTCGGGAGCGGCGTCGCAAGAAGAGGGAGTTTTTCCTGGACGACGAGGACGAAGAGAAGATGCGGATCGCGGAGCAAGACGACGCGGCGGACGAAGAGAGACCGTTGAACATGCCCCCCGACCGCGCTGCGAGTCGCACGGGGCCGCTTCCGGGGCCGCTATTCGAGCTCCTGTCCTACAGCCTCACGGAGTGTCCTCGCGAGTGGGTGTTCGTGAACTCCTCCGGCGGGCCTTTCGTGCTCAACTCCTTCAACAAGATGGTGTCTCGGGATCTCAGCGCGGCGTTCGAGGGCAAGAAGAACCTCACCGTGAACCTGGTGCGACACGCGGCGGCCACGTGGCTGGATCAGCATCATCGTCGCGACGCCAAGCTGCGCCAGTACTTCCGCAAGTGGATGATGCACAGCCAGAGCATGCAGTACGACTACGTGCTGCGGAAGAACATGGAGGACGCCGAGCGCGTCGCCGACGCCATCGAGGCTGCGTGTGATGACGACGCCGTCTGCTGTCGCGGTCATGAAGAGGAAGATGAGGTGAACGGAGGCGACGACGACGAAGCACGGCGGGGAGCTCCTACGAGGTCGCCATTACGGAGGACGCGATCTCTGTGACGAAAACCGTTGCGTCACGTATACCAATCTTCACGAAAAAACATTTTTACATCATGGAGACCGAAAAGTGCGTCGATGTCTTCTTGCTGCTGGTCATACGCGACAGCGGAAAGTACAACATGTTCATGGACGCCCATTACGTGGTCAGGAGCTGGAACGCGCTGCGCACGCTGTACAGCTGGTACCAGACACGGAGCCTACGCGCCGCTCCTGTCACGCTCCAAGACCTCTTCAACACGTATGGTCGGTTCTCCAACATGACGAAGGCCCTGGAGGCGTGGATGAACAGCGCGGAGAGCACGACAATAAAGCCCGTTCTGGAACGCGTGAAGAACCTGAGCAAGGTGTGCGGTACGGTGCGAGAGGGTGCTGCTCCCGCGCGTTCTCAATGCGTGTATTCCGTGCGTTCACACGCAGGCGCTGGTGGGAGAGTTCGAGAAGGAGCCGGTGTTCGTGTTCCCGGATGATGCGAAGCCTGCGTTGGAGAGGTTCATGGACACACGGCCTCGTGAGGGAGGAGGTCAACATGGCGCACATGTACATCGTTTCCGAGACCGAGTGATTGGAGGTGAGTGACGAGTCACGATTCATTCAGCGGGGACATCTGGTTCCTCGGGTGTGCACGGCTCCACCTGACGGAAACCTGGTGTCCTGCACGATCCTGTATGAGCTTTGCACGGTCTTGCACAGTCCTGCACGGTCCTGTATGAGCTTTGCACGGTCCTGCACGGTCCTGCACGGTCCTTCACGGTCCTGCACGGTCCTGCACGGTCCTGTATGAGCTTTACACGGTAATGCACAGTCTTGCACGGTCCTGCACGGTCCTGCACGGTCTTGCACGGTCCTGCACGGTCTTGCACGGTCCTGCACGGTCTTGCACGGTCCTGCACGG
>Ga0102930_1000235_pt1 | contig 18585 bp, 13 predicted proteins | sample SalPon1_B_H2O_MG_FD_84514 | JGI IMG/M metagenome (GOLD analysis project Ga0102930, IMG submission 84514) | Salt pond water microbial communities from South San Francisco under conditions of wetland restoration - Salt Pond MetaG R1_B_H2O_MG | ecosystem: Environmental > Aquatic > Non-marine Saline... | reverse complement strand
GGGGGTGGGGGGGGGGGGTGGGTGTGGTTGGGGGGGGTGTGGTGGCGGTTGCTGGGGTGGGGGGGGTTGTGGAGGTTGTGGGGGGTGTGCTGCTGTCTGCTCTTTTGCGGAGGGTTGCGGAGGTTGTGGGGGTTGTGTTGCTGTTTGCTCACTCGCGGGGGGTTGCGGAGGTTGTGGGGGGTGTGCTGCTGTCTGCTCTTTCGCGGAGGGTTGCTGAGGTTGTGAGGGTTGTGCTGCCGTCTGCTCACTCGCGGGGGGTTGCGGAGGTTGTGGGGGGTGTGCTGCTGTCTGCTCTTTCGCGGGGGACTGTGCAGCTGCCTTCTTGTTTGAGGGAGCTTGTGGAGGCACTCCCGGTTTCCCGGTGACACGTGGAGTTGAGGGAGGACCGACTCGCTTTTTTGATGCTGTGGCTTGCTTCTTCTGGGACGCTGCCGGTGTTCTCGTCGACGACCGTGTATGCTGCTGCCGCTTCTTTCCGGACGGAGAAGCTTCTCGAAACTTGTCCAAGAGTGTCACGGGTGTCATTCCACTCTCTTCCTCCTGCTCCTCGGGGACACCCGTCTTCGCCTCGGCAGCCATATCTGCTCTGCGATGAATGGCCACGCAGGGGATGTGAATGCACCCCTACACCGGCACCAGTGCGTGTCGCTGCACACTCACCTTCCACTGACCTTCGGGCTTTATGAAAAAAAGTGTTCTTCTTGATTCCGCGGATGTACATAAGGGAAATTTCCAGTCGCGACACATGAAAACACATTTGTGTGGCATAAACAAGCGAGCACACGGACGGAATGATAGCACAATGACTGTCGACGACGCGAACTTGACGTTCAAGGTGGTGCACTGGGAGGCGGGGGATCTCGCGACCGTGGAGTGCGTAGAAGGGCAGGAGGAAGAAGACGATGACGCTTTGCCTCACGAATTCGTGGTGCACGCGTACGGCAGGCGGGTCTCGGACGACGCGGTTTGTTGCGTCCACGCCCCTTTCCACCCTTTTTTTTTCTTGGAGGTCGGCCTGGGGGCCACGCGAGAGTTCCTGGACACCCTGCTGGCGCAGATGAAGGCGTACCTCGGCCACGTCATGCTACGCGAGTTCCTACGCTATGACCTCGTGAAACGCACCAATTTCATGGGCGCCTGTGCGACGCTCCCCTCCGGCTTCTGTCGTCTCGAATTCGCCAGTCAGCGCGCGGCGCGCAAGGCCCGCGCTTGGGCCACGCACCGTCGTCCGGACCTGCGACAGTTCGAGGCCAACGTGGACCCCCTGACACGTGCACTGCACGCGGTCGGAGCGGAAGAGCCGTGCGGTACGGTGCACGTTCGCTTCGACGCGTCCGACCGACGGCGTGAAGACCGTGCCGAGTGTCGCATCACGCGTTGCCCCGTGGAGCGCTGGGTTACGGATCCTTCCAAGTTCGTGTCCGTCCCCCGTACGGCGGAGCAGGAATCCAAAGGACTGAAAGTGGCCAGCTTCGATATCGAGTGCTACTCCGCGAAAGGCGAGTTCCCCGACGCAGCGGTCAAGGAGGACGTCATCATCACCATCTGCACGACCTTCACGTCTCCGAAGACCAAAAAGATCCGAGCGGTCGCGGTGGTCCTCGGAGACGTGGCTCGTCCGCCGCCTTCTTCTCCGGAGAGGTACGACGACGTGGAGGTCATCTGCGCGCCGGACGAAGCACACCTTCTGGCATCGTGGGCGGCGACGATGGCTCGCGAATCCCCGGACGTCCTCGTGGGCTACAACATTTGGGGCTTCGACATGCGGTACGTGCACAAGCGCGTGCTCATGAACGGCGGCGTCATGAACCCGGTCCTCGCGGACTTTTTCGGCGACTTGGGGCGCTCCGCGGCCGCATTCGTTCCCTCCGACCTCGTGCAGCGCCGTATCAAGTGCGGAGGAGCCATGAGCAACGACGCCTCCATGATGGTCACGCCGGGGGTGCTGCAACTGGACCTGTACTACTTCCTGCGGCGTTTTCACGCCGGTCTGGAGAGCTACAAACTGGGCGAGGTGTCGCGCACCTTTTTGGGAGCGCAGGAATCCAAGACCGGCCTGGGCATCCGCGATATGTTCGAGATCTGGCGCGACGGCACGGCAGAGCAGAAGTGGCCCATCGTGGAGTACTGCGTACGAGACGCGGAGCTCGTAGCGCTCCTGGTGGAACGCGTGGGCGCCTTGACGGGGGTCACCGAGATGGCGAACGTGTGTCGCGTGGCCCCGGACACCATCCTGCAACAGGGGGAACAAACCAAGGTCATGAGTCTCATCCTGGCACGGACGTCGTCCGCGAAGATGTTGTGTCCCTCCCCCCCGGGGGCCTACCAGCAACAATCTTCGCGACGGGAAGGAGGAGGAGGAAAAGAAGAGGAAGCTGCCGAGAAGCTGCAGGGCGCGATGGTACTCGAGCCGCACGTGGGTGCCTACTGGACGCCGGTGGTATGCCTGGACTTCCAGAGCCTGTACCCCAGCATCATGATGGCGCACAACCTCTGCCATTCGACCCTGTCTCCATCTCCGCACGGTCGCGAGGCGAGAAAGAACGAAGAAGAAGAAGAAGAGGGCTGGACGGACGTGGAAGGCCAGCGCGTGGCCACCCCGGCGCGGATGTGCGGTGTACTCCCCGACCTTCTCCGCGACCTACAGAAGAAACGGGTGGAGACGCGAGCGCTTTTGAAGACCGTCGCGAACCCTCAAGTCTCCGCGGTACTCGACGCCCGGCAGCTGGCGTACAAGGTGTCCATGAATTCCGTCTACGGCTTCTGTGGCGTCGGAGGCGCGGCGGGGTTGTTGCCGTGTAGAGAAGTCGCGGCTACCGTGACCGCCGTGGGACGCGGCATGCTCCTCAAGACCAAGGCGTTCATCGAAGAAGAGTGCGGGGGACGCGTGTTGTACGGCGACACCGACTCCCTCATGGTGGACTTCGGAGTGTCTTCCGCAGAGGAGTGCACGCGCCGCGGGATGGAGGCGGCGGAGAAGGCCACACGTCTGTTTTCGGCGCCCATCAAGCTGTGCTTCGAGAAGTGCTACCTCTCGTACGTCCTGTTCTCCAAGAAGCGGTACATGGGGCTGGTACGGCCCGCGACGACGGCAAAGGGAGAAGGAGAAGAAGGAGACAGAGAAGGTACCCTGGACTGCAAGGGCGTGCAGTTCGTGCGGCGCGACATGTGTGCTTTCGCGAAGGTCGCGTGCACGGACGTGGTGCACGTCATGCTGAGGAAGGCGGATGCGGAGGCCGCGGTGCGGCTGGCGCAGGAGCACGTGAGGCGTCTCGTCATGCCCGCTTCGCCGGAGGAAGAGGTGCCGCTGGAGGACCTCGTGATCACCAAGTCCATCAAGCACGGCTCTGCTCGCATTCTGGCGGACGTGGACAAGAACTGCCTGAGGTGCGGAGGCCGCGGGACGTGTCGTTCTCCCGCGGGAAAGACCGCGATTCACTCGTTGCGCTGTACATCGTGCAGTGCGGAAAGAGAAGTGGCCTACAAGTGCACATCGGCTCCCGTCATACACGTCGCGCTGCGCAAGGAACGCCGCAGCAACGGCGCCGAGGGATACCGTAGCGGCGACCTGGTGCCCTTCGTGTACGTCGAGGTACGCGAACAGTCTCCTCCCAAGCGCGCGCGCACGAGCACGACCGCGGCTTCCGCATGTTGCGAGAAGGCGTACGACCCGGAAGACGTGCGGGAGGACGGGGGCGCCACCCTGCGCATCGACCACCTGTTCTATTACGAACACCAGGTCAAGGGAGTGCTGTTGGACGTGTTCCAGCCGCTGTTCCCCGAAGAACCCCGCGACCGTCTGGAGACCCGACTGTTCGGAGAGCTGGTGGCACACGCCAAGGCGCGGACCGGCCGCCAGACCACCATCACCTCCTTCTTCGTCGCCGGTCGCAAATGAGGGATCGCGGAGTTTTTACACCCTGGAAAGATAGAATGGAACAGGGCGTAATTCACTACTCGTAAGAGCAGGAAAGCCTTCCCGGATACACGGCTTCTAGGGTCGATTGATGTGAGCAAGGGCTCGTAAATCTAGAAGGGCGCGATCACCCATCCAAGGAACAGCCGCACTGAAGCGATCGCAGGTTGGAAATGGGTGCGCATGACCTCGAGGAGGCAGCACGTCATCCCTTATGAATCATAAGCATCTTCTCCTTCACCCAATTCCTTTCCAAAAATCCAGACGCACTGGTGCGTTTTGTGATCGATTGTTACGAAATTAAAAGGCGTTGCGAGGAGACGTGTTCCAAATTACCTTTCTCCTTAACCCAATTCCGGGAAATATACGGTTTCAGCCAGCCCTAAAGGTAACCTCCACGGTTGTAGTTTCGCGTCGGAATGAACCGCTGGTCGGATGTCTTTTGTTGTTGTGTCGGTGACGGCGAGGAAAAAAAGAAACGCGCTTGGGTCTCCCACTCCCCCGATCTTGAAAAAGGACGGCCGGACAAAGAGGACTACGACGAAGAACAGACACGCCCTTGGGGCGTCGCATCTCCAGATCCTGGAGGAGAGGAGAGACGGTCAAGCATCGCGGGCACTCGTCGCGAGGCTGATGAAGAAGAGAACATCCTCCTCTGTCCCGACTGCCGTAGGGCGATGTACGTGAAGAGCGTGCCGGACACCACGGTGTCGCCGACTTCCGTTTTCGCCATGTACGACGACTTCAATTGTCTCGAGAACGAGATGTTCTTCGCAATATGCCCGAATGATCGATGCTGTGGCGGAGAAGGCGTGAAGATGAAGGTCGTGGAAGACTCGAATCACACATGGAAGAAAGTCCTCATGAGCTCCAGGGACGACTACGCCAGCCTGCACGTCCAGTGCTGTGTACTCGAGACTGCCGAGTTTTCACGAAACGCACGTGCGGATGCTCGGCATAAAAGCGAAAAGGCGGGTCACGGGGGCAGTACAGCATGAACTCCTGTCGGACGATGACAGATGCGTCTCGCGTGACCGTCGGACGTCACATGACAGCCGTGACGTGTCGCAGCGGTGGCGTCTCGAACGTCCGAAAGAGGAGCGACAACAGCTCCGCGAACAAAAGAGAGAGAGAGAAACAGAAGAGGACACCGTCGTCTTTTTTCGTACCCCGTTCGGATCGGCAACGTGAGTACTGCGACCTCCTCCGCGCACCGAACCCCAGCATCGTGGTGGCCACGGGTCCGGCGGGTACCGCCAAGACCTTCGGCGCGGTCATGGTGGGACTGGAGAAGCTGAGGGCGGGTGAGGTGAGCCGCATGGTCCTCACGCGACCCGCCGTGGGCGCGGACGAGGACCTGGGATTCCTGCCGGGGGACCTGGAGGACAAGATGCGGGCGTGGCTGCTGCCGGTCGTGGATGCGCTGCGGGTGTACATGAGCCCCGAAGAGGTGGAGAGGATGCTGGAGACGTCCGCGGGAGGCCGCATCGAGATCTGCTCGCTGGCGCACATGCGGGGCAGGACGCTGCGGGACGCCTACGTCGTGGTGGACGAGTGCCAGAACACCACGCCCTCCCAGATGCTCATGTGCTTGACGCGCATCGGTGAAGGCAGCAAATTCGTATTCACCGGCGATCCCGCGCAGCATGACCGCCTCGACGTCCTTCGCGGAGGAAGCGGTCTGGTGGACTTCATCGCCAGACACCGTCGTGCGGAGGAGGCGCTTCTTCGTCGGCGGGAAGAAGAAAATGGAGAAAACGAGCGAGACTGGTCGCTGCTGGAGCTCGTGTCCGACATGTTTCCCGCAAAAGAAGATGAAAAAAAGGAGACCGAGAAGCACGTGGAGTTGTTCTCCTTCGGGACGCGAGACATCCAGCGTCACGCCTCCATTCCCGCCGTTTTGAACATGTACGGCGTGGAGTAGAGCATGCGAGAACGTGTCAACATTATGAGCGGCGTGTGTATATGTAATGTAACAAACACCATTACATGTTGTTGGAGTACGAGGCCGTCACGAATAAGAAGAAGGTGGAAGAGGGAGGAAGACAAACGTCCGATGGTTCCCTTTCTGGTTCCATGATCGCTTGAGTGCGGCTGTTCCTTGAATGGAATGGAACTCACACTCTCTTCACACATGTGAAGAGAAAACAAAAAATGCACCTCATCACCGTGGTGCACCGTCGAAAGGTGGGGATTATGGCTCGCGTGGTAGTTGCGGGAGGGAGCTGTCGCGTTGGCAAGGAAGACGAATTACAGCAGTTTGATGTTTGAAGATACACAAGTGTCCCATGGATACGTGAAAACTGCTGTAACTTTACACCATAAAAAACGAAATTCGATTACACCAAAAAAAAGGAGTCTTCTCGTTCTCTTTCTCGCTCCGTGTGAACCAACATCCCGTCTTCGACATCGTCTTCCGCCGGCACACGGTCGGCGTGTTCGAAGTCCGCCGTCTTCCGCCGTAAAAAGTCTTCCCACTCGTCCGCGACGTCGCTCAAAGGCGGAGAGAAGTGCGAGTCGCCGTAAGAGAAGGCAGACGGCGAAGAAACCCGCCGGAAAGCCTCGGCGTCTATTTCCGCGCTGTGGTATCCCGCTTCACGTAACAGACGGGCGCTCTTCGCAAACGTCTTCGCGATGCTCCCCAGATTTTCCCCGTGAGTACTCGAAACGGGCGAAGGTCCGAAAGCCATCACGTTCTCCACACGCAGCGAAACCACCACGCCGAAGATACGCTGCATGACGGTGGCGCGGATGTTACAGACGCACAGTTTCTCGTCCTTCTCGTAGTCCCGCAGGAGATCGTGCTTGTCGCACAGGCGCCTCAGGAGGTCCCAGCCTCCCGAGATCGCGTTGATGATGTTGTCACACTCCTTGGCCGCTTGGACGCGCTCGCAGGCATCCAGGTACGCCATCATGATGAGCGAGAGGTGACTCGAGACGCGGTCGTCGATGATCCACAGGCGCGCAGTGTACAACAGGATCCGCATGAGGACGGCGCACTCGTCGAGCAGGCCGCGTGACGCCACGACGTGTTGCAGAACGTGCACGACGCTCTCGATCAGGTAGGACCACAGCACGACGACGTCCGGGGGGCAGACGCTCCCCGGTGACACGGCGCAATTCAGCAGCCGCTGAAGGGCCCGTGTGACGCGCAAGCTGGTCATCCGACAAGAGGATGGATCGCTCCAAGCCGCGACGGTTTCGTCGGAGGCCGGAAGACTACCTCCGAAGACCTTCAGGAGGGACTCCGCTCGTCTCGTGGTGTCCGTGCCCAGTTGACTCAGGTGGACGTCCCCGAGCGCACGGATCCTCTCCGTCGCGGCCTGATGCAGGCCCTGGACGATCACGATGTCCCTCATCATCGCCGCGGTCGTCTTCGCCGTGTCTTCGTCGTGCATCGCGACACACATGACCTCGGAAGCCGTCCCGGTCAGGGAAATGAGCGAGCGGAGCATCAGGAACCTCGTGTCCACGCAGGTCGCGTCGTCCTCACGCGTCAGTACGGCGAAAGGAGACGATGCCGTCGTTCCGTGGTTCACCGTCTTCACCAGGGTATGCATCGCCGCGGTCGGGTCACCTGAGACATACGAGACGTACGGATGTGCGCCGTTGCATGAGCGACACGCACGTCGGCAACGCTTTTTCTGCTCACGCACTCACACTTCGGACTCACCTAGATGCGGATCCAGAGTCTCTTTCACCCTCGCCTCGAATTCTTCCGCGACGGACCGTGCATACATCGCGTTTGCACAATGATTTCGTCCGATGAGGATGGGGGTGACCGCGTCTATCCATAATTCGCGCATCATCGATGAAAACGATTTAATTTTCAAGTGTACAGACCCATCGGAATTTCTCCTCTAACCGCATTTTTCTGTTGGTTCTCTTTTCTGACCGCGTCCATGGTGCGTTCCAGGTCGGCGATGCACACGTTTCTGTCGCCCTGTTCCAGGGCCCGCAGATTGGCCACCATCATCAGACGCTCCACCACCTTCTCCAGGGTCCGCATGCCCCCGGCGGTGTTGCACGCGTCGTCGCAAAAAGAAGGAGAGGAAGCGACCAATTCGTCCACGAGGCGGGTGGCTATGAGGTCCGCGTCGACGGCTTCCAGGGAGAGGCAGTCGCCGTAGTCCTTCATGGCTCTCGGAATGATGTAGTTGCGAAGCACCTGCAGCTTGGTGGCGCGGTTCATGTCCGGGAAGGTCACGCTCCGCACGCGGTCCAACAGGATGCGGTTCATGAGGTGGGCGTCGTTGCACAAGAACACCACGAAGACGCGCGACATGTCCAGCGGGATGCCGGGCATGTACATGTCGGTGAACGCCGAGTTCTGGGCCGGGTCCACGAGGCGCATGAGGACGTTGGCGATCTCCTGACCCGCGGGGGAATCGCTGATCTTGTCCACTTCGTCGAACACCAGCACGGGGTCCATGACGCCGGATGCCGTCACCTCCTCCACGATCCTGCCCGGTCGCGAGCCTTCGTAGGTGTAGCCGTGTCCCAGGAGCATCGTGGAGTCCTTGGCGCCTCCCAGGTTGATGACGCGCACGGGACGCTTCAGAGCCTCTCCGATGGCACGCGTCGCGAACGTGGTCTTTCCGCAGCCCGGAGGCCCCTCCAGCAACAGGCACCGCACCGGAGCCGTGGGGGACCGAAGTTTCTTCCCCGCGATCTCGAGGACCGCATCTTTCGCGGCGTCCAGGCCGTGGACCACCGCGTCCATGGCCTCACGCATGTGTCGTACCGCGTCCGAAGGCCTACCCGCGGAACAAGAAGAAATAGAGGACGTATACTTGCCGAGCGGGAGTCGCAGCACGTTGTCCAGCCACTCCCGCTTCTTGGCCGAAGAGTTGCCGAACACGCCCCCCCTGCGGCATTCCGCGTACATCCTGCTCACCGAGCATTTGGCGGCCTCGTCGTTCAAGTGACGCATCACGCGTTCGAAGTCGCTCTTCTCCCGGTCCTCTTCCTTCTGGCCGTCGTCTTCTCCTTTTTTTCGAGGCGGTCGCTGTCCTTCTTCTCTGACGCCTCCGCTCGCCCCGACGAGCTCCAAGATGATGTCTCCGCCGTCGGGTCCGGTCACGGTGCGGAACTCGGAGGATGGGGGTCGATTCCGTCCGCGACCCCGCCCTCTCTTCACGGCACCCTCCTCCACGTGCTCTTCTCCTTCTTCTTCGCCCGGGTCTCCTTCTTCTTCTTCTTCTTCTTCTTCTTCTTCTTCCTCTTCTTCCGTCAGAAGCTCCGACCTCACCCGCATCATCTCTTCGACTCCCGGGACGTCCATGGGGACCACGAATCGCGAAGCCAACATCTCCGGTGTGGGTTCCGTCCATTCCGTCCCATGGATCGCGGATCTGCGTTTCTTGCGGATGCAGGGAAGCTGCGAGGGATCGCACGAGGTGCGTACCCAGCGGATGTCGTCCCTGTTCCGCTTCGTCCTCCCTCCTCCGGAGAACTCCACGAATGCCGCATCTCCCACGACTTCCACGAGGCGCGCCAGGTCATCGGATGTCTTCCCGCGTATCAGAGGACACACGAAGACGCCGAACATCGGGCGTACGTCCCACACTCGCGCCTCCATCGCCGCGAACTTGGCGGCTTTGCCCAACACGTGCATGACCCTCTGCAACGAAGGCGGCCGCGGCGCATGAAAGGGAGACCTGAAGGGTCGCACGTGCATGAACAGCTGGTGCTGGTCCATGTGTTTCCAAGCGTAGAACCGGGTCTCCACGCTGCAGAATGCGTCGCGATCCTCTTCCATCGCGCGTCTCGAAACGTCTTGGACCAAGGTGTACAGTCGGTCCACGGAGTCCCACATGTCTTCGATCAGCTCACAGCGCACCACGAAGTCGTACTCCAGGGTACCGCGCTCCGCCCCCGTGACCTTTTCCATCGCGGCGACCGCCTCCATCTCATCGGAGTCGTTGGTGAAGTGCAGGATCATGATGCTGCGCATGTCTTCCTCCAGCTCGCCCACCCTCTGCTGCGTTTGGTCATCCGATGGAGGAGGAGGTGGTGGTGGTGGTGGTCGCGTGCTTTCGCCGCCGACGTCGTCCGCTTGTCGCTTCTTGGGTGCCGGGGATCCTCCTCCGTCGCAGTCTCTCGAAGACGTCGGTCTCTTCCGCGATCCTCCTCCGCTACGAGTGTTCATGACGCCGGTGTGCGTCCAGCTCCTGGGCATTTTTATACCCCAGTCAAGGAGAAAAGAAGAGACATGGATCCTCACGAAGTTCTCGCGGTCGAACCCGGACGTTTCACCGCGGAAGAACTGAAGACGAAATACCGCCACATGGCCGAACGCCTGCACCCCACGAAGTGCCAGCTGCCGCCTCAGGAGGCCCTGGCCGTCATGCGCCGCCTCACGAACTGCTACGTGCAGCTCAAGGAAGACCTGCGTGTCCGCGAAGCTATGCGCACGTCCAACCAACGCACCGCGGCTCTCGGGAACGCGGAAGGAGACAGAGAAGATGCCTTCGCCTCGATAGACCCGCGTCTCGGCGAGAGATCCGAGGAGTTCGCGAAGAACATGGACATGGAACGCTTCAATCGCGTGTTCGAGGAGACCCGCCTTCCCGACCCGCACAGCGGCGGTCATCACGACTGGTTCTCGCGGGAGGAACCGGAGGAGGACGAGCTCTCCCACAACCTGTGCGACACGGATGCCTGCGACGAGCCCGACGCGATGTCTTGTATTAGCAGCAAGGACCTGGGTTTCAGCGACCTGGGGGTGACGTCTCTGGACAACTACGGGAACCCTCTACGTCCCGCACGCGCCCAGTTCACAGATCTGCGCGACGCCCACACCGCACGCCATAATCTCATGACGTCGCGTATGGTCCAAAACTTCCAGGAGAAGCCCATGCGCACCTTGGACGCTCTGAAACTGGAACGCGAAGAAAATGCTTCCATGAGACTCAGTCAGGAAGACCTGGCGGAGCAACAGAGGATACGGGCGAAGAAGGCCGAGCACGATAGACGACGCGAAGCGGCCATCGCAGAGCAGAACAACCTCATCAGCAAGCAATTCGATAGATCGCGCAACATCCTGTTCGGTGGGGCTCCTTCTCCTGCTCCTGCCGCGCAACTTCCCCCTCAGCAGCAGGCTTCGCGACCCATGTTGCGTCGACGAAACGTCGATTTATAGGTGTGCGCGAAAAAGGACAGCATAATGAACGTCTTCCTCCCGAAAGCCCTTCCGCGTTGTTGCGCTTCTCCGGGGGGCGCAAGTACGACAGTCTCGACGACGTGGGGAAACACGACGACAGGCCAAGGCTCGGCGATGAATGACGGACGTGCCCGCCTATTTTTTGTGTAAGGTCGCGCCCGAACACGCGAGGGGGGGACGTTTTTTTCATGACGGCACTGTAACTCACCATGATGCCGAGGACGAACGCTCGATCGGCGGTCGCGGGATTTCCGGAATACCGGGAGTCGGTGACACGAATCGCGGACATCAGAGCGTCCCTGGACTCCCCCGAGGCCAAAGACGTATTCGACGCGGACTTAGAACGTGCGGTCGTGAACGAAGCGCGGAAACAGCAGCAAACGCAGCGGCGCGCTTCCTTGCCGGGAGACCTCCGCGGTTTCGCGGAGGAAGGCTGCACGAACGTGACCAGCGGGATCCACGCCTTCCGGGAGTCCGTTCACCCCTTGCACTTCAACAGCGAAGGCCGAAAGTACGTGGACTCCGTGCGTGTAGACACCGGCGCCGAGTCCGCCTACACGACCGGAACCGCGGGGTCCTTTTACCGCAGCGTCGTGGAAGGTCTCGCCGCGGACCCTTCGAATCGAGAAGAGGACGAGAGATGGCTGGTCGTCGCATCTTCGATGAACTTCGCGGAGGCGGTGTTGCGTACCCGTCGACACGCCAAGGTCCGGCAGATCCTGACGTTTCCTCAGAACGTCGAGGTGGTGCGCAAGGTGTCGGACGAGTTCCGGGAACGGCTGAGTCTGTCACACGGTGCGGCAGGAGACGCACACGCAGGGGCACACGCAGACGCGGCGATATCTGGCTTCAGGTTCGCGGTGGCGGACTTGAAACACCTCCGTGACTACCCCCTCGTCCTGCACGCGCTGACGGACTTCGTCGTCTCGCAGCTCTCGACGACCGTGGGGGGGCTGCGCCGGGGCGGTGTCGTGTATCTCGTTCTCGGTGCTCCGCGACGTAGCGGGGACGCCTTATGGACGGTCCTTACGTCGTTCCTGACCACCGTGTTTTCCGGAGACGTTCTGGTGGACGTGGATACCCATGTGTTGACCCGCGACACCCCTACCTTGCGCATCGCGGCATCCGGTTTCGTCCCGATCTCTCCCCCGCTGGCACGTGCGTTCACGCGGTTACGAGACACTCTGTCCATCGGAGACCCCACGCCGAGCTCTCTGTACTCTCCGGAGTTCGTAGAATCGGAAGACTGGAGGGACATACACGGGGGGGCGGAGGACCGACGGGCCAGCATCGACAGATCCATAATGAGGGTCGCATACGCGGACGCCACGAAAGTCGCGGATGCCGTTGCGCGACAGATCGCCGCCGGCGAACCCGGACGTCCGGCGGAGCCCGCGAGGAAAGAAAAGAAGAAAGCGGCCGAAGAGTTACGGAACGAGCTGTTGCAGCTGAATTGGCGCGGCGCTCACGTGGACACCACAGCGGCGTGCGGCGGTGATCCAGGATCGCGAGGTATTTCGCGTCGTCTGAAGTACATCGAGGAGGCCCGGGACTTGGAGCCCCGTTGTCACTGGGGGCAGATGAAGCTGCTGGCTTCCGAACTGGAATTCCTGACGGACGCCTGGATCGAGACGGGGAAGCCGCGACGAATGGTAGTGGTGTACGCGGGCTCGGCCGACGGCATGCACATCCCCGTCATCGCCAACATGTTTCCCGAAGCCATCATCCACGCTTACGACGGCCGGCGCTTTCATCCCTCCGTGTACCAGCACCCTCGCATACGAGTCCGCGACGGTCACGAGGGCTACGTGACCGACGAAGCCATGCCTGCCATCAGGCGAGCCGCTCTGGTGGACCTGCGCGGCTTCGAGGAAGCGGGGGAGGGTGCGCTGCTGTTTGTGTCGGACATCCGCGGCGGGAAGCCCACCAACGAGAACGTGCACGCGGACATGATGTCCCAGGCGCGCTGGTGCGGCGTGCTGGGCGCCTCCCACATGCTGCTCAAGTTCCGTCTGCCTTACCCTTCGCCGAAGGGAGGCGGGTCTCTTCCGGGGGTGACACCTGCGCGACCGCATGAGTTCGTAAACGTCGCGGATAATACCGTGACCTCCGTGTCGCCGGAGGCGTCGCCGTACAAGTACCTGTACCTGCGGGGTGACGTAGTCCCTCAGCTGTTCGCCCCCGTGCACACGACCGAAACGCGACTGGTGGTCCGCGCACCCCTCGGCTTGCACGACTACGACGCCTTGGCGTACGAGGAGCAGTTGAACGCGTTCAATCTGGGCGTCCGTCGAACGTCGCACCCTCTCAACCCTCCGCTGGACCTGTGGCTGCCCGGCCACGACCGGGCTTACGAGAGCGCGCAGCTGTACCGCATCGTGGAGAACTACGTCAACGTGCGCAGCAGCAGCAACAGCGGCAGACCCCCCGAGGAGCCGTCGTCTCCGTCGTCCGCCCATCACCACCTCGACCCACGTGTGGCGCGCCTCATCTTCGTCATCGAACGACACCTCGCGAAACACAGTCATCGAACACTCGCGGGCTGCGTCATACGCACATTGGAAGACTACCACAACGATCTACAAAAGAAAACGTTGTGCAACAAGAATCCGGAGGTCTGCCGACTCATGGCGGAGCGGTTGCGGATGTGGAAGAACGCGACCTCGGTGCAGAACGACCGAAACATGGACGTGAGCGTGCGACGGATGTTCCGTCACGCAGTTCGTGACGGCGTGATGTCTCGAGAGGAGGCGGAGGAGTGGCGGGAGACGTTGCGGCGATCCTCTTCGGTGGTGCGCAACCAGCACCGGAACGGCAGTAAAAAATAAAAAAAAATCGACGAACGAAAACGAATCCGAATCGGAAAACTTGACACATCATGCATCATCCGCCGAAGCCTTCTTCTCCTTCCCATCCTCCTCCCGTGAAATGGAGCCACACGGACTGTGTCGGCGAGAAATGGTTCGAAGCCTCCGAAAACCATGAATATCTCAGCTTCTTGATGAAAGCTCCCGGCGGCAGAGGTGCTCCGCCTGATCTTCCAGCTCCGACTTCGGACGCAGAGGAGAGGTAATCACGCTTTCTGATTTTTTGCTGGAGTACACGGACTTCACGACGTCACTCGAAGAACGAGTCCCGGTCGTGTCGGTTCCTGAACCACGGTCCAGAATTGTTGCGCAACTCCTGGCACGTCGTGGCGACGCTTATGATTCGTAAGGGGAAACGTGCTGCCTCCTCGAGGTCATGCGCATCTACTTCCAACCTGCGATCGCTTCAGTGCGGCTGTTCATTGGATGGTTGATTGCGGCCTTCTAGATTTGCGAGCCCATCGATCAACCCTAGAAGCCGTGAATTCGGGATCGCTCACGAACGTGAGCGTCCCCACGCTGTCCTGGTCTAACGAGTAACGATTACGCCCAGTTCCATTCTATCTTTCCATGATGGTCGAGCTGTTGCTGAGATACGGCGCTGACCCACGCCGTATGACGGCCAGTGTCTTGCCTTCGCGAGCACAAGAGGCCACATCAAGGTGGTGAATCTGTGGCTGGAATACGGCATCGATCCACGTTCGGAACAGAGTCCGGGTCTCGCCAAAGCCAGCCGAAAAGGTCACTTGGAAACGGTGCGTCCGCTGCTCAAGCACGGCGCGGATCCGATGGATTACGAGAGTGAGTGTGTCTCAGCTTTGCGAGGTCGAATAACCACACGAAAATCGTGGAGCTGCTCCTCGAGTACGGTGCCAAAGAATTCTCGTGTAATTCCACCGTCGTGACGAGAAATAAAGACGTTCCATGTATACGGAAGAAAAAGCCGCCATGTTCTTCGACCTCCTGTTCGTGGAGTACAACGATACCGGCTTCCTGGCCGAGGTCGCTCGTTTGTTCGACCGCGAAGCTCTGTTCGAGGGAGACGGGGACCGCTTTCCCGACCGCATGCGTCTGCGTCACGTCGCCACGCACGCCGGAGACATCACGCTCATCTCGAAACGGGACCATGCCTTCGTGTCCCCGGGCAACAGCCTGGGCTTCATGGACAGCGGCGTGGACCATGCGCTGAGTCGCCGGATGTTTCCGGGTTGCCAGCCGGCCTTACGGTCGCGCATCGCGCTGATGGGGATGGAGACCGCCCTCGGGAGGCCGTACCTGCGCGTGGGCTGTGCGGCCTCTCTTTCTTTTCCCGAGGACGGCGCCTACCTGATCGCCGCACCCACCATGTTCCTGCCCCACAACGTGTCCGCGACGAACAACGCCTTCCACGCCTTCTACGCCGCCCTCGGTGCGCTATCGGGGCTGTTGACGCGCGAAGTTTCTCGCGACCGCGTCGTCACGCTGGTGTGTCCCGCATTGTGTTGCGGCTACGGCAAGATGAATCCCTTCGAGAGCGCTCGCCAGATATATGCGGCGTACAAGGCCTTTTCTTCCTCCCCGGTCGACGTGATCAAGAGGAGCGCGTTGGACGCCGCAGACGATCGGACGCGGGCGTGTGCCGCCACCTTTGGCTATTCGGTGTTCCTCACCGCCTCGCGGGATGGGGAACAACCGGACAACTTTGATAATCGCGAGATAAAGGACACGTACGATGTGCATCGTGCCGGCTTTTGAGTATTCCGAGTGACGTAGGTTCTCACGACCTCGGACAGATGACGCTGTGATTCAAAAATTGCTTCACGTGTTCCATTCACAAAAAATAGAGATGAATTCACCCACCGTCATCTTGTTCCATTCGCGAGCCGGAAAGGATGCCGTCTTCCTGTCCAACATGTTTCCGCTGGAGCGGTCGATGACCGTGGAGTACCATGACATGCTCGACGACGACGGTCACCCGCACAAGTTGGGACCCTTCTCCGCTGCGGAGCCCGCCTTCCACGCCGGGAAACACCTGCCGCACACGGACATGAACACGTTGGTCAAGAAATTCTGCGGGCCGGAGGTCTCCGGACATGCGGCGAAGCGTCGCGGAGGAAGGAGGGCGATGCCCATGACCTGCGAGCAATTGCGTGAGTGGGAAGGTGACGGAGACATGGACGCCCGGCGCGTGAGGGTCATGCGAGACGTCCTACGTGCCAAGTTCGGCGACCCTCACCTGCGTCAGAGGCTCTTGGACACCGGCGACGCGGAGCTGGTGGAGCGGCTCCCGAGGTTCGCCGACGCCTTTTGGGGCACGCTGAATAACGGCGAGGGCAAGAACGTCCTGGGAAGGCTGCTCATGGAAGAGCGTGCCCGGATTCGGCGCGAGAACGCAAACTGATCATCGTCATTACATCCGTTCGTCCGTTCGTCTTTGTCCGCGCGATGTAAAAAGGCAATGCAAGAAGGAAAAAACAACCCTACTCTACGCAAACCGAACTCGTTTTTTTTCCACACGTGTAATCATTCCTTCCTCCCCACGATCGGCGGTCCTATCCCTCTTCCTCGTGGGCTGTTGTTCATTTTGCCGCGTCGTCGTTTCTTTGTTCCTGCGAGGGAAAGAGGCATAAAGAGAAAGTGTGATGCACCGTGACCTCTGTATATATACAATTACACGGACCGAAAGAAGAATCGTACCTCGGCGACGATTTCAAGGAGACGGCACACTTCTCCAGATTCCGCTGGTACTCGTCAAACTCCGCGAGGGTACTTCGCAACGCCGCTACCACGGCATCATTCTTCTTGTCCTGCGAAACAAAGAAAAGACGAGCCGAACGGTCGGTAATCGAGACGACGGTCGCAAGCAACACGGTCACGGAAGTCGTGTTCCTTTTTTTGCTCATACCTCCTTGGAAGACTCGGCGATCTTCAGCCGGAGGCGCATGTATTCCGCGTTGGACCTCCTCTGTCTGTACGGGATGCTTTTGTCCGTCACGAATGTCTTCAGTCTGCACTCGTAGTCGGACACGTAAGCCTGGTAATCTTCTCGCGTCGCCTCCGGCTGTCGTGGTGGTGGAGGGGGCGCGATCATGAGAGGTTGCGTACCGCGAACGGCCTCTACGGCTTTCGCGTAGTACTCGTGTAGGATGTTGACGAGGCTCATGTCTTTTATTTTATGTAATTCGAATGTAGTGTGGTGGGTATTTATACATAGTTTCGGGTCCAACAGAACCCAACCGAAAAAAATTGACCGCGAACCGCGACGTAGTATGTCTGATGACCTAAACGATGCAAAACATGGAAGGATTCTTTTCGGTGGTGCCCCTGGTGGCCATCGTGACCCTGGGCTGGAAACTCGTTCCGCGTAAAGTGCTCTGCGTGAGCTTTTTGGCGGCGGCCGTCGCGACCTCGGTGGTGAGGATGCGGGCGCTGGTGTCGTTCCTGAACGAAAAGGGGTACGCCGCGGGGTCCGCACGTGCCATGCGCCGCGGGTGCGCCTCGCTCGTGTCTGTGACGTCCTCCTGGCCGCTGGAGACGTCCGTGACGTCCGAGAACGTCGCTCGAGCCTGCGCTTCCGTCGGCGCGGACGCAGACCTGGCATCCGTCGCATTCGTGGGATTGCTCACGTACTGCGTGATGGCGACTGTGTTGCACGTGAGACGCGTTCGCGTCGCGTTCGTCTCTTACCTCATGGCCGTCGTCATGGTGGACGCTATGTACGCTCGCGGTGACGGTTTGGACCTCGTGGCGCACATTCTCCCCTCTCCCTTCGACGCTCACTATCTGTTGAGTGAAAGCGTCGTCGCGAGCATCGACGAGTTGTGTGTCCACACTCTGCGCCTGGCTTGCGGATGGGCGGCTTATGCGTTGTTGACCTGATCTCGCGGACGACTTTTTTTTGTGTGCGTCTTGTAAAACACATAATACGAGACACGAAGAAGATGTCTTTACAGGGAATGGGACCCGTCTCCTCCGTTCTCAACCGGATGCAGGCCGCTATGGACGAAGTAGGAAAGACGGCCGCGAGTGCGGTTTCGGTTTCCGAGTCCGCCAAAGAGGCTTCGGAAATCGCTCGACGGTCCATCACGGAGTTACTCGAGGAAAGGAAGACAACGACATCCGGGTCGGACATCGAGACGGCGGAAATGCGCGCTATCCTGATCCGTCTCGAGGACTCTGTCGCGCAAGCCCGAGAGGAGTCCAGACGTGCAAATTCAACTGTATCCAGTATAGAAGCCGAGGTGCAGGCCGTCCATAAGCTCGCCAAGGAGGCCAAGACGGAGTCCACTACTGCCCATAAGCTGGCCAAGGATGCCAAAGCGTCTCAGGGAAAGCTCGTGACCGAGGTGGAGCGTCTTTCTGCGCTCGTCGCAACGAAATATTACAGTGAAGAAAGATAGAATGGAACACGGCTCGTCGCGACGCCTTTTTTCTCTGGTCGAAACGAGCGATCCTGAAACGCACCAGTGCGTCTGGATTTTTTCGGAGAATCGGGTAAATGAGAAGACGCCTATGTACCCGCAAGGGAAAACGTGCTGCCTCCACGAGGTCATGCGCACCTACTTCCAACCTGCGATCGCTTCAGTGCGGCTGTTTCTTCGATGGTCCAGGTTGTGATCGCGGCCTTCTAGATTTGAGAGCTCTCGCTCACATTGATC
>Ga0102930_1000233_pt1 | contig 18597 bp, 17 predicted proteins | sample SalPon1_B_H2O_MG_FD_84514 | JGI IMG/M metagenome (GOLD analysis project Ga0102930, IMG submission 84514) | Salt pond water microbial communities from South San Francisco under conditions of wetland restoration - Salt Pond MetaG R1_B_H2O_MG | ecosystem: Environmental > Aquatic > Non-marine Saline... | reverse complement strand
TAAAGAAGCTGAATATTTTGGGTGAGGGTCATGAAGCTCCTGTGAAAAGCACTAATCATGAACAAATGAGTATAGATGCCTCTGAAAATAATAGAGATTATAAAGCAACATCATTCGTATTCTGGCTATTCATTTATAAAGTCTTTATAATGTTCGTACCTTTTGAAGATTTCTCTCACATAGTTAAATGGCTCTTCACCTCTTACATAACCATGCTTTATAAATTTTTTGTTGTAGTGTTCGGGAAAGCTCAAGTCCAGTAGGGCAAGCTCTACATTGTTATCCCAAACCAACGGATTTAGTCCCTGCTTTTCAGCAAGTTTTTGAGCATCTTTTACGTGATACAATCCACAATTATAGGAGCCTAGTGCAAATTTAATTTTTTGGACGCTATCGGTTATGTCTTCATGACTACTTAGCATTTGTTTTAAATATTGAGTGCCAGCCTGTAAGCTTTGTTTCGGATCATATGGATTTGTAATACCAAGCTCTTTAGCTGTAGCAGGCATGATTTGCATCAGCCCACTGGCACCTGCCCAGGAATCTCGTTTTGGTTTAAACTGTGATTCTTGATATGCCACGGAGGCTAGGAGCCTCCAATCCCAATCAATCTGTTTAGCATTTTTTTTGAAAATCGTATCATACTTACTTATTTGATTTTCGTTTAAGCTGTAAAAATTACTTGCGACTCGTTTTTTGTACAAGCGTTTATTTTTGAAATATTTGTTATAAATTACATGATAATCTGTTGTTTTCTTTGCCTTTTCAAGCCAGTTATTCACTGTTTTTAAAAGTTGAGTATCTCGTTTTCTCACAGCCCAGCCTATACGTTGAGACAAACTTACAGATGTACTGATATCTAAAATAGGATTATAAGAAGCGTTGATAAAGGCAATGTTTTCATCTGCTATGGTGTATTTTATGTCTCCATCGGCTACTTTTTTGATGATTTTGTCTGTGGATAATGTACCATTCAAAGTATCTATGGCAATATTTCCTCCCAATTCTTCAGAGAGGTTTCTTACACGTGAAGCGTATGATGAGTTTTGTTTTACGGATATGGTATCTCCAAGAAGTTCTACAGGATTTGTGACCAAATAATTTTGAATTTCATGCAGTTTCATTTGCCTCCAATACTCGGGTTTTCTTTGGACCAAGACTTGGTGAGATAGGTAGAGAGGTGTGGTAAAATTGATTTGTTTTTTTCTAGTTTCTGTGATGGTATAGCCGTAGGCTAGGAGGTCACCTTCGCCGTCTTGTAGTAAGTTGATTAGATCATTTTCATCTTTTGCTAGCACCATTTCTAGCTCTACATCCAGATCTTTTGCAAGTCTTTCTAGCAACTCGTATTCAAACCCCATAGGGCGTCCTTTATATAAAAAATAAGATGTGCCAGAATAGATGGTGAGAGCTCTTAATTTTCCACTTTCTTTAATAGATTTTAGGTCTCTAGTAAACTTTTCAGCATTAGCCTCATCGTTAGTTGTGTTAGAATTATTCTGCTGACAACTGATAAGGAATATAAAAAAAGATAAATAAAATAGTTTCATACTCTTGACTAAGAAACTTCAATATATGAATATCTTTAAAGTAATGGAAAGAATTCTTAATGTTTTAAAAACAGAATTAAGACCAGACTATTAAGCTTTTAAACTATTGCATTGATTAGCAAAGGCTTAATCTTCGTCCTCTAATTCATTATCTTTTTGAGGTAAATCCACAAAATTTAAGTCCATTTCGTCATCCTCGTAATCTTCAACGTCAAATTTAGTCATGGTATCTTCCAGCCGTGTACTTATTTTGACAAGGTAAAATGAATCTTCAGCCTTTACCTCCACAGCTTCAATGGTTTCGTTTTTTGAATTTTTAAAAACAATCACATCTCTATCATCATAGCCATCTGGGTATTTTTGAACTAAAAGCGATAAGATTTCTGGGGTAAGTTTTTTGTAATCTATAATGATACGTTTCATGATGGGCTAGGCTTGGACTTAAGCAAACATAAAATAAATGTAGATAAAATGAAATGGATTTATTTTAAATTGAACACTTTTTTTAGAATTGCAGTAGAGTCACAATTTTCAAATAAAAAGCCTAGTTTTTTTTGTTCAAAATCGCCTTCAATTTGATAGAGCTTGCAGGGTTTGGCTTCAATGTTACTTGCTTTAAAATTGACATCTCCATACTCCAAAACATCAGAAACAAGAGAGGTGTCTATTTGGTTAGTTTTAAAAAACGTCATCGCTTCTTGTGTCACAATACGTTCTTTAATTCTTAAGTTTTTTAGAACTCTGGCATCTAGCCCCCAATCGCATGATGTTTTTTTTCCTCCTAAAAAAAACATCAACATAATGATGCCTACAACAAAACCAGATAGATAGTACCCCAACCTGTGAATAAATTTCATAGCACTTTTTTTAAAATATAAGTAGATTAGGGTCTCTGTGATTCAAATCAAACCAATCTCCAACAGATTTGCTAGTAAGAATACCGTGATAAAAATACAAACCACTCCTAAGGCCAGCATCAAACCTTAGAGCGGGCTCCAAGCCACCTTCTTCTCCTATTTTTAGCAGATAGGGTGTAAAGATATTACTTATGGATAGGGAGGCAGTTCTAGAATATCTGGACGGAATATTAGGTACACAATAATGAATAACATCATGTTTTACCACAGATGGGTTATCATGTGTAGTCATTTCAGAGGTTTCAATGCATCCCCCCATATCTATACTCACGTCTATGATGACCGCTCCCTTTTTCATTTTCTTAACCATATCTTCTGATACAATTATAGGTGCTCTATTTTCACCCCTTACAGCTCCTATTACAACATCTGCACGTCTTAGTGCTTTTAGCAACATTTTTGGTTGTAGGGTGGAGGTAAAGAGCTGCCTCCCAACATGGTTTTGGAGGTTTCGTAATTTTGTGATAGAGCTATCAAAAACCTTTATGCCAGCGCCAAGTCCTATAGCAGCTTTAGCTGCAAATTCGCCTACAGTACCTGCGCCTAACACCACTATTTGTATAGGAGGTACACCACTGATGTTTCCTAGCATAAGCCCATTTCCACCAGAACTATTAGACAGAAGTTCTGCGGCTATAAGTATTGAGGATGTGCCAGCTATCTCACTAAGTGCTTTCACTACCGAATATCCTCCAAATTGATCTTTGATAAATTCAAAAGCTAGCGCTGTCACTTTTTTTTTAGCTAGGGTTTCAAAATAGCTTTTATCTCTGGTTTTGAGCTGCAAAGCAGATATTAGGATGGACTGTGGCTTTATCATGTCCAGTTCCTCTTTGGTAGGTGGTGCAACTTTTAGCACCATAGGGCATGCAAAAACTCTAGATGTATCGCGAGTGATTTCTCCTCCAGCTTCACTATAGTCTTTGTCTGTAAAGTTAGCCTGAAGCCCAGCACCGCTTTCCACCAATACTCTATGGCCATTTATACTCAATGCATTCACCGCATCTGGAGTAAGGCAAACCCTTTTTTCTTGATAAGATGTCTCCTTTGGCAAGCCTATAAAAAGATCTCCTCTAGATTGCTGCATCTCAAGCATTTCTTCTTGAGGCATCAACTCTGAAGTAGAGAATGGAGATTTTGAGGAGTATGGGTTCATCTGCAATAATAGTTAGGCTAAAATAATTAAATTAATTTTTAAAGCTCTTGAATATATTTAAAACTCAGTTAAAGTAAGCAGTCGTGAGTTTCCATTTTGGGTTTTAAGCTCAGCATGGGTATAATGTTGTGGCCAAAGGGAGGAGATTTTTTCTGGCCATTCTATAAAAATAAAATGTTTGGTATATAAGTAATCTTCAAACCCCATATCATAAGCTTCTGTTTCATCTTCTATGCGGTAAAAATCAAAATGATAAATACTTGCTTTTTCAGCAGTGTATTCATTCACTAATGAAAATGTGGGGCTGGACACTTGGTCTGTACAGCCTAGTTGGTTAGCAAGTGCTTTGATGAGTGTGGTTTTGCCAGCACCCATTTCACCTGAAAACAAAATAGTTTTTGATTTTGAATTTTCTAATAAGTATGAAGCAGCCTCGTTGATGTCCTTTAACTGATATTTTAGTTTCATCTGTTTATTTTGGATCCATAACTACAAATGGAATAATCATTTCTTCTAAAGATATACCGCCATGTTGGTATGAATTTCTGTAGTAATTCACATAATAATTAAAATTGTTGGGGTAGGCTAAAAAATAATTTTCCTTGGCAAAAATAAATGAACTTGACATATTGATGCTGGGCAGACAGATTTTTTTTGGATCTTTTATAAAAACGACGTCCTTTTCATTATAGGTTAAACTTTTACCTGTCTTGTACCTTAAATTTAAGCTGGTATTCTTATCACCTATGACTTTGGAGGGTTGCTTGACATTGATGGTACCATGATCTGTGGTTATAATCAATTTGAACCCAAAGCTTTGTGCCTGCTGTATTAAGGAGAGTAATGGTGAGTTTTTGAACCAACTCTGCGTCAGCGATCTGTAGGATTTATCTGTGGAGGCAAGTTCTTTTATTACTTCTAACTCAGTTTTGGAATGAGAGAGCATATCCACAAAATTATAAACTACTACCGTAAGGTCGTTATCTTTTTGACTTCTGAAGCTGTCTGCCAATTTCTTTCCTTTCGCAAAACTTGTGATTTTATGGTACTGAGTTTTGTAATCTGCACCAAGTCTTTTGAGCTGCGTGTCAAGGAATTCACTTTCAAATTGATTTTTGCCACCCTCATCAATATCATTTAGCCAATATTCTGGATATATTTTTTCCATATCTGCAGGAGTAAGCCCAGAAAATAGGGCATTCCTCGCATACTGTGTGGCGGTGGGTAGGATGCTGAAGTATGGCTCTTCTTTGTTTTTTTTATAATGCTGAGCTATAGTACTTTCAAAAGCCTTCCATTGGTCATACCTCAGGTTATCTACCACTACAAGGAGTGTGGGTTGCTCTTTGGATAATTCAGGTAATATTTTAGTTTTAAATAAAGAATGTGATAGAGTAGGAGCCTCTTTAGTTTGAGGTTCAAACCAACTTGGATAGTGTTCAGCTATAAATTTACCAAACTCAATATTGGCTTCGTTTTTTTGAGACTCCAGGATTTCAGACATACCAGTATCTTCAATCTCTTCTAATTCCAATTCCCAATAGATCAATTTTAGATACAGATTGATCCACTCTTGGTAAGAGCTTATAGCGGACATCTCCATGGAGATTTTTCTAAACTCCTGTTGGTAATTGAGAGTTGTTTTTTCAGAAACCAATCTGGTATGATCCAGATTTTTTTTTAGACTCAAAAGGATTTGATTAGGATTGACGGGTTTTATCAGGTAGTCTGCTATTTTTGACCCTATAGCTTCTTCCATAATATTTTCCTCCTCACTTTTAGTAATCATAATTATGGGTAAGTCACTCCTAAGAGACTTTAGCGCATTCAAGGTTTCTAGACCCGATAGACCAGGCATGTTTTCGTCTAAAAAAACGATATCAAACCTTGTCTTTTCTACTTCATCTATTGCTTCAGACCCACTTCTACAAGTGATAACCTCGTAAGATTTTTTTTCTAAAAACAGAATGTGGGGCTTCAATAAATCGATTTCATCATCTACCCAAAGTACTTTTATGTTTGACATTTATAACTGTATATTTGTAATCTTTAAAAGATTTAATTTGAATCAAAGGAACAAACTTAAGTTGATAAACGATCCTATTTATGGATTTATTACTATTCCTAGTGCTTTAATTTTTGACCTTATAGAGCATCCTTATTTTCAGAGACTACGGCGTATCAACCAGATGGGTCTTTCTCATTTGGTATATCCTGGTGCCAATCATACCAGATTTCATCATGCCTTGGGATGTCTTCATCTCATGAAAAAGTCTCTGGATATATTAAAATCTAAAGGTATTAAAATTTCTGAAGAAGAGGAAGAAGCTGTACTTGTAGCTATTTTGCTACATGATATTGGTCATGGGCCATTTTCTCACGCCTTAGAACATTCTATTGTAAGTGATTTGTCTCATGAGTACTTATCCTTGCAATTTATGGATAAGCTTAATCAAGACTTTGATGGAAAACTAACCCTAGCTATTACAATTTTTAAAGGAGATTATCACAAAAAGTTTTTATGTCAGCTGATTTCAAGTCAGCTAGATATAGATAGGCTAGATTATTTAAAACGCGATAGTTTTTATACAGGAGTCGCTGAAGGCAATATCAATAGTGAACGCCTCATCAATATGCTGAATGTGGTAGATAATGAGCTAGTTGTAGAAGAAAAAGGGATTTATTCCATCGAGAAATTTTTGGTAGCCAGACGGTTGATGTATTGGCAAGTCTATCTGCATAAAACCAGTCTATGTGCAGAGCAAATGCTCATCAGTGTATTACGCAGGGCGAAATTAATTTTTGAAACTACTGAAGAGTATGTTGAAAATTCAGTCTTGAATCACTTTTTAAGATTTAAAATAGATTCTAAAAATTTTGACATTATCCAACTAGAATTATTTTCAAAACTAGACGATTATGATATCATTTCCGCTCTAAAGGCATGGCAAGGTCATGACGATTTTGTGTTAAGAACCTTGAGCCAAATGATTTTGAACAGAGATTTATTCAAAATAAAGCTCAAAAATAAACCTATAAGTTCCGTAAAAGTTGAAAAAACTATACGCCAGTGTATGAATGACTTACAAATTTCGGAGTCTGAAGCTAATTTTTTTATATTAAACGGATCTACCTCGAACCTTGCCTATAGCCTTAAAAAAGAGCAAATTAACATTTGGTTTAAAAATGGTAAAATCAAAGATGTATCGTCAGCATCAGACCAACTCAACCTGAAAGCCTTGTCTAAACCAGTAGTGAAATACTACTTATGTTATCCAAAACCCCATAATTAACCGTTTTTTTCTATTTTTGCCCCAATGAAATTCACAGCACAACAAATAGCAGACATCCTGGACGGCAGTATTGTGGGGAATCCAGATGCAGAAGTCGATAAGCTTTCTAAAATAGAGGAGGGCCAAGAAGGGTCATTGACTTTCTTATCCAACCCCAAATATACGTCCTATATTTATGAAACACAGGCAAGTATATGTATTGTCAATAAGACGTTTGAAAATACCCAAGACCTTACTACTACATTAATAAAAGTAGAAGATTCTTATGAAGCCTTTTCAAAGTTATTAGAAGTTTATAATCAAATCAAACTGGACAAGAAAGGCATTGAGACACCAAGTTCTATTTCAGAGAGTGCCCAACTAGGGCAAGATCCTTATGTAGGAGCATTCAGTTATATAGGACAAAACGTCATTATAGGCGATCAAGTAAAGATTTATCCAAATGTCTACATTGGAGATAATGTAAACATAGGAGACCACGTTACAATTTTTCCAGGAAGTAAAATTTATTCTGAAACTCATATTGGTAGCCATTGTACATTGCATAGTGGAGTAATTATAGGAGCAGATGGATTTGGGTTTTCACCTTCAGAAGAAGGAGAATACTCTAAAATCCCACAAATAGGCAACGTTATTATAGAAGACCATGTTGATATTGGGGCTGGCACTACCATAGATAGAGCCACTCTGGGATCTACACTCATAAAACTTGGGGTGAAACTAGACAATCAAATTCAGATAGCTCATAATGTTGAGATAGGAGAACACACTGCAATTGCGGCCCAGACAGGAATAGCAGGATCTACTAAAATTGGAAAGAATTGTCTTATAGGAGGACAAGTTGGTATAGCAGGGCATATCAAGATAGGAGATAGAGTGAAAATCCAAGCTCAAACAGGCGTAGGTAGAAATATAAAGAATGATGAAGCTATACAGGGCTCTCCAGCCTTTGGGTACAGCGATTTTAATAAATCCTATGTGCATTTTAGAAATTTTCCAAAAATAATAAGCCGAATAGATACCTTAGAAAAACAACTTGCCAAGAATGATAACCAATAACCAAACAACTATAAAAAAAGAAGTCTCTCTGCACGGGGTTGGACTTCATACGGGTGAAAGTGTAACACTTACCTTCAAACCAGCTCCAGTGAATAATGGCTTCACCTTCAAAAGAGTAGATCTTGAAGGGCAACCAGTGATTCCAGCAGTTGCAGATTTGGTAACAGCTACAGATAGAGGGACTAGCTTAGAAAAAAATGGAGTAGTTATTCAAACATCAGAGCATGTGCTGGCAGCCTGTGTTGGTCTTGGGCTAGACAATGTTGTACTTGAACTCAACGCTTCAGAACCTCCAATTATGGATGGTTCTTCAAAATTTTTTGTTGAGGCTCTAGAGGAAGCAGGTATAGAAGAACAAGATACGCCTAGAGAAGAATATATAGTAAAAGACGTCATTTCTTACAAAGATGAAGAAACGGGCTCAGAAATAATTGTTATGCCAGCAGATGAGTACCAAGTCACTACTATGGTAGACTTTGGTACTAAGGTTCTTGGTACACAAAATGCTTATTTAGATAAGATGAGCGATTTCAAAACTGAAATTGCAGACTCTAGGACGTTCAGTTTTTTACACGAACTTGAAGCACTTCTTGCTCATGGACTCATCAAAGGAGGAGATCTTAACAATGCTATAGTTTATGTGGACAAAGAACTTTCTGAAGACACTATGGCGAGCCTTAAAAAAGCCTTTGGTAAGGATGAAATATCTGTGAAACCTAACGGAATTCTTGATAACTTGACACTCCATTATCCTAATGAAGCCGCTAGGCATAAATTATTGGATGTTATAGGTGACCTTGCGCTAGTTGGTACTCACATCAGAGGAAGGGTTATAGCCAATAAACCAGGCCACTTTATAAACACACAATTTGCCAAAAAACTTGCCAAAATAATCAAGTCTGAAAAACGCAATAAAGTTCCGAAATTTGATTTGAACCAGCCACCGCTGTATGATGTTACAGAAATCATGAATAGGCTCCCGCACAGACCTCCATTTTTGCTTGTAGATAAAATTTATGAATTGACAGAGTCTTCAGTAATTGGTACCAAGAATGTGACGATGAATGAACCTTTCTTTGTTGGTCACTTTCCTGGTAAGCCGGTGATGCCAGGTGTGCTGCAAATAGAAGCAATGGCACAGACTGGAGGAATTTTAGCTTTAAGTACAGTGAAAGACCCAGAAAACTATCTTACTTACTTCATCAAAATAGACAAGGTGAAATTTAAACAACAAGTGTCTCCTGGAGATACACTCATTTTTAAATTAGATCTTATTTCACCCATCAGGCGTGGAATATGCCATATGCAAGGCTATGCTTATGCAAATGATAAATTAGCTTGTGAGGCAGAACTCATGGCGCAAATTGTAAAATCAAAATAACATGAATCAACCCCTAGCATATGTGCATCCAGGAGCCAAGATAGCTAAAAACGTAGTTATAGAACCTTTTACTACCATTCATAATAATGTTGAAATAGGTCAAGGGTCTTGGATAGGTTCCAACGTTACAATTATGGAAGGTGCGCGCATCGCAAAAAATGTAAGCATATTTCCTGGTTCTGTGATATCAGCAGTACCACAAGATAAAAAATTTGATGATGAAGATACCATAACTGAAATTGGAGATAATACCACCATAAGAGAATGCGTAACCATCAACCGTGGAACTAATGACAAAATGAGAACCAAAGTAGGGAAAAATTGCTGGATTATGGCCTATTGCCATATTGCTCATGACTGTATTGTTGGAGATAATTGTGTGTTTTCAAACAACAGTACTTTGGCTGGACATATTGTGGTAGGAGATCATGCTGTTTTGGCAGGTATGGCTGCTGTACAGCAGTTTTGTAGTATAGGAAGGCACGCCTTCATAACTGGAGGATCTTTGGTAAGGAAAGATGTTCCTCCTTTTGTGAAAGCGGGTAGAGAACCCTTGTCTTATGTGGGAATAAATTCTGTAGGTCTTAGACGAAGAGGATTTGATACAGACAAAATCAGAGAGATTCAAAATATATATAGAATTCTATACCAGAAAAACTATAACAATACGCAAGCAGTCTCCATCATAGAGGCGGAAATGGAAGCCACTCCCGAAAGAGATGAGATACTTCAATTTATAAAAGATTCACAACGAGGAATTATGAAAGGATATTTCTCAAATTAACTAAAACTAAACATTATGGCCACTACAAGTGATATTAGAAATGGATTGTGCATCAGATACAATCATGACATATTTAAAATTACAGAATTTCTTCATGTAAAACCTGGTAAAGGACCAGCCTTTGTAAGAACTAAGTTAAAAAGCGTGACCACTGGTAAAGTAATTGATAACACCTTTTCAGCTGGACATAAAATAGATGAAGTAAGGGTTGAAACTCATAAATATCAGTTTTTATACCAAGAAGGCGAGTTTTATCACTTCATGCATGTAGAAGATTTTACTCAAATAAGACTTCTGGAAGCTGCACTGGATATGCCAAAACTTTTAAAGGAAGGTGAAGTAGTAACTATACTTATCAACACAGAAGATAACCAGCCTCTGTCTGTGGATATGCCCCCACATGTGATCTTGGAAGTTGCACAAACCGAACCTGGTGTGAAAGGAAATACCGCGACTAATGCTACAAAACCAGCTACTCTAGAAACAGGAGCAGAAGTCAACGTTCCACTTTTTATAAACGAAGGAGATAAAGTGAAAGTAGAGACTGAAAAAGGAACCTACAAAGAGCGAATCAAAGAATAAATATCTTTAATGAAGTTTCCTCACCCCTATAGTCTTAAACAAATTGCTGAACTTATTGGTGCTATTCCTGTAGGTCATGAGGACTTTAGGATAGAAGGCATTAATGAAATTCACGTTGTAGAAGACGGAGATATTGTTTTTGTAGATCATCCTAAATATTATTCTAAAGCTTTAGAATCTAAGGCTAGTGTAATTCTAATCAATAAAAAAGTAGATTGTCCTGAAGGGAAGGCGCTGTTGATTTCTGAAGATCCTTTTTCAGATTTTAATAAAATTACAGCTCATTTTTCACCATTCTCTGTTTCACATCAAGCAATTGCAAGGTCTGCAAAAATTGGAGAGCACACTCAAATTCAACCTAATGTGTTTATAGGAAATAATGTAAAAATTGGAAAGCATTGCATTATTCATAGTAATGTTTCAATTTATGACAACGTTGAATTAGGAGATCACGTTCAGATTCACGCTGGAAGTGTTCTTGGAGGTGATGCTTTCTATTACAAAAACAGACCTGAATATCATGACAAACTTCTATCTGGAGGCACTATCAAAATAGGTGACAATGTAGAAATTGGAGCTTTGTGTACAATAGATAAAGGAGTGTCTGGAGTTACCAGTATAGGAGATGGAACCAAAATAGACAATCAAGTACAAATAGGACATGATACAAGCATTGGTAAAAAATGCCTGATAGCCTCACAAACAGGTATTGCTGGCTGTGTAGTTATTGAAGATGAAGTTACCATTTGGGGGCAAGTTGGGATAGTAAGTGGTCTTAGAATTGGTGCTAAGGCTATTATTTTAGCTCAGTCAGGCGTAAGTAAGAATTTAAAGCCAAACATTACTTACTTTGGAACTCCAGCAGAAGATGTGAAGAAAAAATATAAAGAATTAGCTTATATAAATAGAATACCTGACATCTTGCAGAAATTAAAATCCCTTGGAGTCTAACTACTATGAAATTGACAACTACTATTCCTTTATTTAAAAAATCAAGATTTTAAAATGAGTGTTATCAGTTAATAAAGTTCTCAATAATTTTCATTCTTCATCTTAAAAAATTACTTTTGTTTAACCAAATTAAAAATAGATATGAGCGTTTTAGTCAATAAGGATTCAAAAATTATTGTTCAAGGCTTCACGGGAAGTGAAGGGTCTTTTCATGCTGGACAAATGATAGATTACGGTACCAATATAGTAGGGGGTGTTACTCCTGGAAAAGGAGGTACAGAACATCTTGGTAAGCCTGTATTCAACAGCGTATCTGAAGCTGTGGAGAAAGTAGGGGCAGATACTACTATCATATTTGTACCACCTGCTTTTGCCGCAGATGCTATTATGGAAGCTGCTGATGCAGGTATCAAAGTTATAATAGCCATTACTGAGGGTATTCCTGTTAAAGACATGATTAAAGCTTCTAATTATATCAAAACTAAAGATTGCAGGTTGATTGGTCCTAACTGCCCTGGAGTCATTACTCCTGAAGAAGCTAAAGTTGGTATTATGCCAGGGTTTGTCTTTAAAAAAGGAAAGGTAGGTATTGTGTCCAAGTCTGGCACATTAACGTATGAAGCTGCAGACCAAGTAGTGAAAGAGGGTTATGGAATTACAACAGCTATTGGAATAGGAGGAGATCCAATCATCGGGACTACCACTAAAAATGCTGTAGAACTCCTTGTGAACGATCCTGAAACTGAATGCGTAGTGATGATAGGAGAGATAGGAGGTCAACTCGAGGCCGAAGCTGCCAAATGGTACAAAGAGAGCGGTAGCAAAAAACCTGTTATTGGTTTTATAGCTGGTGAAACAGCACCTGCGGGCAGAACAATGGGCCATGCTGGAGCTATTGTAGGAGGAAGTGAAGACACCGCTCAAGCCAAGAAAGCTATCCTGAAAGATTCAGGAATTCACGTTGTGGATTCTCCTGCTGAAATTGGAAAAAAAGTAGCTGAGGTTTTTTCTAAATAATTTTTTTGAACTCAAAGCCCTTTGTATTCAATTCAAAGGGCTTTTTATATAATCTTATAGCCTAATGAAATTACTCGATTCTAAAAATGTGATTGTGACAGGTGGTAGCCGTGGTATTGGGAAAGGCATTGCCGAAGTTTTTGCACTACACGGAGCAAATGTAGCTTTTACTTACAATTCCTCTTCAAGCTCAGCTAAAGAGCTAGAAGACCATCTCAAAACATTTGGTGTGAAGGCTAAAGCCTATCAATCTGATGCCTCTGATTTTGAACAAGCTCAAAACCTTGCTGAGGATGTGATTAAAGACTTTGGCAATATAGACGTCTTGATCAATAATGCTGGAATCACAAAAGATAACTTGCTCATGCGCATGAGTGAAGAGGATTTTAATAAAGTAATCGAAGTCAATTTGAATTCGGTATTCAACTTGACAAAGGCAGTTTTAAGACCAATGCTGAAACAAAAACATGGCAGTATCATCAATATAAGCTCTGTTGTTGGTCTTAAAGGAAATGCGGGTCAAGCTAATTATTCAGCATCTAAAGCTGGTATTATTGGCTTTTCAAAGTCAGTGGCTTTAGAGTTAGGCTCAAGAAATATCAGATCCAATGTAGTGGCGCCAGGCTTTATTGAAACGGAAATGACTCAAAAGCTAGATGAAAAAACTGTGGATGGTTGGAGACAATCTATACCTCTGAAACGCGGTGGAAAACCAGAAGATGTGGCCAATGCATGCGTTTTTCTAGCTAGTGATTTGAGCGCATACATTACAGGTCAAACTCTAAGTGTGGATGGAGGCATGCTAACCTAAAATTTTATGATGACAAGCCAAATGTTGCTCTTGCTTTTATTAAATTTTGCATGCGCATTAGGTCTTACATTGATTTTATACAGAAAATTATTAAACGACAAGACCCAAAAAATACTTGCTTTTTTTAGGTTGTTGTCGTTTTTTATTTTGGGACTTTTACTCATCAATCCTGAACTTGATGCTACAACTTATCAACTTGAGAAGCCAAAGTTAGTAGTGGCAGTTGATAATTCTGAATCTGTAAAGAAGCTGTCGAATACTCAAGTCATCAATGATTTTGTTTCAGAAGTAAAGACAGATAACCTCCTCAACAAAAAATACGCCCTTGAAATACTGAGTTTTGGTGAAAATCTTCAACCTTTTACTGATTCACTTTCATTTGAAAAATCAGGAACGGATATCTCAAAAGTTATAGATTATGCTAACGGTCTAGAAGATTCTAAATCTACATTTGTTTTACTTTCAGACGGTAATCAAACCCTTGGTGAAGATTTTAATTTTAAAGACTTTAAGACTGATTTATCTCCAAAAGTTCTCGTTCTTGGAGATACCACTCGCTATAAAGATTCTGAAATTGATTTGATAAATGTAAACTCCTATGCCTATTTTAAAAATGAATTTCCAGTAGAAATTTTCGTCAGTCAAAATTCACAAAAAACAAGTCAACAGCGCCTTAAAGTTTCAGAAAATGGAAAGACTTTAGTTTCCAAAATCATAGAGATTCCAGCTGAAAGTTCAGTACGAACAGAGTTTATAATTCCTGCTTCACCAGTAGGTCAAAAGGTTTTAGACGTTGATTTAGAGCCACTCACAGAGGAGAAAAACAAGATAAATAATTCAAAGAGAGTTGCCTTAGAGGTGATAGATACAAGGTCAAAAATTCTTTTAGTATCAGATTTCCTACATCCAGACATTGGTTTTTTCAATAGAGTGCTTGCATCCAGTAAGGAATTAGAATTTGAATACAAAACCCCAAGTGATGTGGATAAGTTATCAGATGATGAGCTTGTCATCTTCTATCAGCCACAATCTTCCTTTAGAAGTTTGCTACTTCAAGCGAAGACCAATGCTTTCAATTTTCTAATTGTTGGTGGCTCTCATACGGATTATGAATTCCTTAATAGCTTAAATCTTGGTTTTCAAAAGCAAGGGATTGATGCTGTGGAGGAGTATTCTGCGAAAATGAATGTAGATTTCAGCTTATTTCTTATAAATGATTTATCTATTGAAGATTATCCGCCATTGAGAGATCAATTCGGGGAGGTGAGTCTAGATAAAGATTACGCTATATTATTAAAAAAACAATTAAATGGAGTAGACGTAGAGTCGCCGCTGTGGGTGTTTAAAACACAAGACAACAGAAAACAATCTGTTTTATTTGGGGAAAATATGTGGAGGTGGAGAGCCAAGCATTATGTGGAAAATGAATCTTTTGAAGCTTTTGATAAGACCTTTCAAAAAATACTACAATTTCTTGCCCAGTCAAGATTTAAAAATTCACTTATGGTGGATATGCAACCCCTAATCAATTCTGGTGATGATGAAGTTTTGAAAGCGAAATACTACAATGAAAATTTCGAAAATGACACAAGATTTGATTTTGAACTACAGCTTAAAAATGAACGGACAAATACCGTGCAGACTACAACTTTAGTCAAATCTGAAGAAGCATATTATTTTGATTTGTCCAATTTGGAACCTGGTACGTACGCTTACACCATAAAAAATCAAGACATTCAAATCTCCAAAGCTGGTAGCTTTGAAGTGCTAGAATATTCAAGTGAATTGCAATTTGAAAATGCAAATTATCAAAGTTTAAAATCATTAGTATCAGAAGACGATATCTCTTTATTTTCTGAACGAGAAGAATTAATATCCACTCTAAAAGAAAAGAATCCTAAACCAATTCAAAAAACTATCAAAAAAACACAGACTTTACTCAATTTTGAATGGCTTATCCTTTTATTAGCTTTAACTTTGAGTTCAGAATGGTTTTATAGAAAATATAAAGGCCTAATTTAAATTTATTATCATGGAAAGATTACCTAAAGCAATTGTACCTATCATAATAGTAGTGGTGATTGCTATCATTTTTATTTCAAATTCTACCGTAAACATCAATTCTGGTGAAGCTGGGGTGTTATTCAAACGTTTTGGAGGTGGAGTAGTAACAGATGAAGCCCCTTTAAAAGAAGGGTTTCATATTGTAGCTCCTTGGAACACTGTTTTTATTTATGAAGTGAGACAACAAACGATTGATGAGTCTATGCAAGTTTTGTCCTCAAATGGACTTGATATAAAGTTAGACGCAACCATCTGGTTTGAACCTACTTATGACCAACTAGGCTTGTTGCACAAAGAACGAGGTGAAAAGTACATCTCTAGATTGATTCAACCTGCTGTAAGATCTGCTACAAGAACTGTGGTAGGAAGATACAAACCAGAAGAACTATATGCTCAAAAAAGAGAGTCTATTCAGAATGAAATGTATGATGAAACACAGCAGTTGCTCAAAAATCAATATGTGCAGGTGAATAGAATCCTAGTAAGAGACGTGTCTTTACCTCCCACCATAAAGCAAGCAATTGAAAGAAAACTAAAGCAAGAACAGGAGTCTTTAGAGTATGAATTTCGTTTAGAAAAAGCTACGAAAGAAAAAAGAAGACAAGAGATAGAAGCAGAGGGTAAAGCAAGAGCAAACGAAATCCTGAATGCCTCGTTATCTGATAAAATTTTAAGAGAAAAAGGAATTCAGGCTACCATTGAGTTGTCTAAATCTGAAAACTCTAAAGTGATTGTTATTGGATCTGGAGACAGTGGGATGCCGATTATTTTAGGAAATAATTAATGTACAATTAAACTTGCAATTGTAGTTAAATTCAATTTTTAGTATAAATTTGCATTATTATGAATTTACATAACTTACATCATTTTATAGCTAGCACGCTCACAGCGGTTGGTATGTAGTATGTAAGCTTAAGAACATATACAAAACCCGTTTGAGCCATAGCTTCAACGGGTTTTTTAATTTAAAAATTTGAAGACATACATCATGGAAAAATTAAAAATAGCCATTCAAAAATCTGGAAGACTACACGACGAATCTCTTAAAATTTTAAAAGATTGTGGTATTTCAATTAATAACGGTAGAGACCAACTGAAAGTAGATGCCTCCAATTTTCCACTCGAAATCTTTTATTTAAGAAACGGTGATATTCCACAGTATCTGAGAGATGGCATTGCAGATTTAGCTATTATAGGTGAGAATTTGCTACATGAAAAAGGAGAAGACCTTATCATCCAAAAAAGATTGGGATTTTCTAAATGCAAGGTCTCTTTGGCAGTTCCAAAACACGCAGATATTAATGGAGTAAAGGATCTTGAAGGCAAACAAATTGCTACTTCATATCCAAATACTCTACAAAAATATCTTGATAAAAATGGAGTAAAAGCGGGGATTCATCTTATAAATGGATCTGTAGAAATAGCCCCTAATATTGGCCTCGCTGATGCTATTTGTGATATCGTATCTAGTGGGAGTACGCTTTTTAAAAATAACCTTGTAGAATCTGATGTGATTTTGAAAAGTGAAGCTGTACTGACAAGTTCTCCATCATTAACCCCAGAAAAGCAACAACTGCTAGACAAATTAATTTTTAGACTAGATGCAGTTTTAAGAGCTGAAAGCTCAAAATACGTTCTTCTTAATGCCCCAAATGATAGACTTGATGACATTATTAAAATTTTACCAGGGATGAATAGCCCATCGGTTATGCCTTTAGCGAATACCAATTGGAGTTCTATACATACCGTTATACAACAAGAAAAATTCTGGGATATTATAGATGAACTAAAATCAGCAGGTGCTAAAAGTATATTAGTAAGCCCAATAGAAAAAATGATATTATAATGAAGACGATTCAGTTTCCAAATGAAGAAAGTTGGGCAGAACTTTTAAAAAGGCCTACGCGCACCTATAAAGATATTGAGAATACTGTGCATGATGTTTTTAAGCATATCCAAGAGAAAGGGGATGAGGCTGTGATAGAATATACAAACAAATTTGATGGTGTAGATTTACAACACTATAAAGTAAGCCCTTCTGAACTTGATAAGGCTTCCAAAGAGGTATCTGATCAATTAAAAACTGCTATACAGCTAGCCAAATCCAATATTTATAAATTTCATGAAGCACAAAAAACATCTCCAGTTAGAGTAGAAACTCAACCTGGGGTCACCTGTTGGCAAGCAAAAAAACCAATTCAAAAAGTTGGTTTATATATTCCTGGTGGCACAGCTCCATTGTTTTCAACCATTTTGATGCTGGCTGTTCCAGCCAAAATAGCGGGCTGTAGCGAGATTGTTCTCTGCACCCCTCCAGATAAAAATGGTGAAATAAACCCAGTTACACTTTATACTGCTCAACTTTGTGGTGTTGAAGATATTTATAAAGTAGGTGGTATTCAGGCTGTAGGCGCTATGACGTTTGGAACAGAGACTGTACCGAAAGTGTATAAAATATTTGGTCCAGGCAATCAATATGTGACTGTTGCTAAACAAGTTGCTACGACCTATGATGTTTCAATTGATATGCCTGCAGGCCCTTCTGAATTGCTGGTGGTGGCAGATGAAAGTGCAAATCCAGAATTTGTTGCCTCAGATCTTTTAAGCCAGGCAGAGCATGGAAGCGATTCTCAAGTGGTTTTAGTTTCTACTGATGAAACAACTATAAACTTAGTAAAAGCAGCTATCACAGAACAACTTGAATCACTTCCAAGACAAGCTATAGCTACTAAAGCTATAGAGAATTCAAAATTTATTCTTGTGAAAGACCGAGACACAGCCTTAAAACTCATAGATTATTATGGCCCTGAGCATTTTATCATTTCAACTACAGATGACGATTTCTATGTTGAAAACATCAACAATGCTGGCTCTGTGTTTATAGGAAAATATACCCCAGAAAGTGCAGGAGATTATGCTTCTGGCACCAACCACACCCTTCCTACTAATGGGTATGCTAAACAGTATAGTGGTGTGAATTTGGATAGTTTCAACAAAGCGATTACCTACCAAAAAATTACAGAAGAAGGGGT
>Ga0102930_1000232_pt1 | contig 18645 bp, 20 predicted proteins | sample SalPon1_B_H2O_MG_FD_84514 | JGI IMG/M metagenome (GOLD analysis project Ga0102930, IMG submission 84514) | Salt pond water microbial communities from South San Francisco under conditions of wetland restoration - Salt Pond MetaG R1_B_H2O_MG | ecosystem: Environmental > Aquatic > Non-marine Saline... | reverse complement strand
TTGACCGCGTTGGCCAGGGTGTTCACGCCAGCGACCATGCGGTGCCGAGCGTCATCACCGAAGCGTACGTCTTTGGCTGCCATTGTATTTATTCCTCTCGATTCTAATGTTCAGTGGGATTGTTAAAGCAGTGCGTGGGCTAGTTAGCCCTCGATCACGGCCATTACGTCGTCCTCGCGCATGACGAGGAGGTCCTCCTCACCGACTTTGACCTCGGTACCGGAGAATTTGCCAAATAGGACCTTGTCTCCGACTTTGACGTCGAGGGCACGGACCTCACCATTGTCGAGGCGCTTGCCATTGCCAACGGCAAGGACTTCACCACGAATAGGTTTTTCAGCAGCGCTATCAGGAATGACGATGCCACCAGGGGTGGTCCGCTCTTCCTCCATGCGCTTGACGACGACTCGATCGTGTAGCGGGCGAAGATTCATCTTCTATTTCTCCCTCAATGTAAATGTTGTTGGGCCTAGAGGTGCTCTGTTAGCACTCCACCTAGGTGAGTGCTAATGATAGTGACGAAACCATCCACGTCAACACCTAGTCGGTAATTGGGGACGCCAATGCTAGAATTCAAGTCACCCGATGAGCGATTGTTCGCTCATTATTGATCAGGACAACGCAATCGTATGCCGCGTTTACTCAGCGCACTCATTATTCTGCTGCTAAGCACTCAGGCCTCGGCCCAGGGTGGACTGGATACGTTGTTTGGCCGTAATGGCAATGCCATCCTGCCCGTCGAGCAAGCGTTTCCGGTCTCTGTTGCCCCCACAGACCCTGCCCGCCTAACGATTCAAATCGATGTCCAAAAAGGCTATTACGTCTATCAAAATAGTCTTTATTTCACGATTGATGGCGATCGCGCGCGCACCGCAGAAATAAAATTTCCTAACGCCGCCATTAAAAATGATGAGTTTTTTGGCCGCCAACCCGTCTTCACCCAGCCAACCCAAATCACGCTCACGCTCGATAAGCCGGCGAAATCCAATACGCCGGTTGAGATTTTGCTCCAAGGCTGTGCCGAATCAGGCGTTTGCTATCCGCCTTATCGCGTTATGACAACCGCGACTGGCGGCGAGCAAACCTGGCGCATCAACCCGCAAGCACCCCGCATCAGCCAAAACACGGCAATCGAGGCAACGCCGCCGCCAAGCGCCGGTGGTCAAGCCGGCCGGCTCGAGCGCCTACTGACCCAAGCGAGCTTGCCGGCTATCTTAGCGGGGTTTTTTCTCGCTGGTATTTTGCTCGCGTTTAGCGCCTGCCTTTATCCAATGATCCCCATTCTCTCGGGGCTGATTGCGGGCGATCCACATCGAAGGGGCAGTTTACGCGCCCTTGGTTTGTCATTGGTCTATGTTGAATCCACCGCCATTACCTATACCCTTGCTGGCGTTGCTGCCGGCATGACAGGAGCCGCCATACAGGCCGACCTGCAATCCCCCTGGGTACTTGGCAGTTTTGCAGCGGTATTTGTACTCCTTGCGTTGGGCATGTTTGATGCATTTGCGTTACGCATGCCAAGCGGGTTGCAGACCCGATTTACCGCCTTAGCGAACCGCCAACGCGGCGGCACGCTCATGGGTGTCGCCATCATGGGCATACTCTCCAGCCTCATTGTCGGCGCGTGTTCAGGCCCGGCATTAATCGCAGCATTGGTGTTTATCGGCAGCACCGGGGATGCCTGGCTCGGCGGGCTAGCGCTTTTCACCCTGGCCAATGGCATGGGTCTACCGCTACTCATCATTGGCACATCAGCCGGGCGCTGGCTGCCACGCAGCGGGCCTTGGATGGGCACGGTGCGCGCCGTATTTGGAGTAGGTTTTCTTGCCGTTGCACTTTGGATGCTTGAGCGCTTTTTACCCGGACCCATCACGCTCGCGCTCTGGGGTGCGTTGTTAATTGGCTGTGGGGTTGGGTTAGGAGTCTTTGAGCGCAGCAGCGACCCGACCAGTGGCCGGCAGCGGCTTTGTAAGGCGCTTGGTATTGCGCTTCTCATTTGGGGGGCAGCCAGTTTACTGGGCGCCGCAAGCGGCGGCCGTGATGTACTCCAGCCGCTAGCCGAATTCAATCTCAGCGGCGAGACCGCACCGGCAAAGACACTAGCGTTTCGCGATATCAATAGCCCTGCCGAGCTGAATACCGCCCTTGCCGATGCACGCGCAGCGGGCCGTCCGGTAATGATTGATGTGTATGCGGACTGGTGCGTTTATTGTGTTCAGCTTGAACAACGCACCTTCACGGATGCCCAGGTTCAACAAGCGCTCGCAAGCGCTCTATTGCTACGCGCCGATGTGACCAAAATGACCGAATCGCAGCGGGCATTAATGCAAGAACTCAATGTCTACCTACCACCGGCGATCGTGTTCTACGGCCCTAATGGCAAAGAAAACCGCGCTGCTCGCGTGGTGAGCTATCTGGCACCGGCGGCGTTTATTGAACGCGCTCGTTTAGGGCTACAAGGCGGTCAACCGTGAGCAGTGGCTTACGCACGGCACTGACTGTGTTATTGGCAGCTGTCATCGGCGCAGGCGGCGGGATTTTTGCTGTGGCCTGGCTACAGCAAAGTCCCGAAGGCCCAATCACCCGACCTCTATTTTCTCTACCAGAGCTCGATGGTCCACGCCGTAGCATTAGTGACTGGGACGGTGAAGTGATTGTGCTGAATTTCTGGGCCACGTGGTGTACGCCTTGCCGAGAAGAAATACCGCTATTCACCCAATTACAGACAGAATTTGCCGATGCAGGGGTTCAATTTTTAGGCATCGCAATTGATGACCCTGAACCCATGCGGGGATTTTTAGCCCAAGTTAATATGGGTTATCCCACGCTCTATGGCATGCAATCCGCCCTTGACGTCGCTGCGGCTTACGGCAATGATCGCGGTACCTTGCCTTATACCGTTATCATCGATCGCAATGGTCATATTATTCAGACCATGAGCGGTCAATTGCATGAGCCCCAACTTCGTCCCATCCTCGAAGATCTTGCCGGCGGTTAGCGCTGATCTGCGTCGAATGAGTCGCTAAAAGCGCCGACCATGGACAAAAACGCTTAATTTGCGCAAACTTCGGGTTTGAGTGAGTGGGAGCGTTGGCGAATGCCTAAGATTTTGGTCATCCATGGGCCTAATTTGAATATGTTGGGACAACGAGAGCCGGAGGTTTACGGCTCAACGGATCTTGCCAGCATTGATGCCGAGCTCACCGGTCAAGCCAAAGCAGCCGGGGCAGAGATTGAGTGTATTCAAAGCAATGCCGAGCACTCACTGGTCGAGCGCATTCAGCAGGCAGGGACAGACGGTACTGATAGCATTATTATTAACCCCGCTGCCTTTACCCATACCAGTGTTGCACTTCGCGATGCCCTCATGGCGGTGGCCATTCCTTTTATCGAAGTGCATCTGTCTAATATTCATGCGCGCGAGCCCTTCCGCCAACATTCCTATTTTTCCGATGCCGCCCGCGGTGTGATTGCCGGACTTGGCCCGCTGGGCTATGCGCTCGCACTACAGGCGCTGCTATCCACCTCTGACCGGAATTAACGTTTTATGGATATTCGTAAGATCAAACGCCTTATTGAACTGCTTGATGAATCTGGCGTAAATGAAATCGAAATTGCTGAGGGCGAAGAAAGTGTGCGCATTAGCCGCGGCCCAACGGCGGCTGCGCCGGCACCAGCACCGGTTGCCGCCCCCGTCGCGGCGGCGCCGGCTGGCGCCACACCCGCGGCAGAAATAGCGGCTGCAAGCGCACCGGTTGAGCCAGCCGGTCATACCCTGCGCTCGCCCATGGTGGGCACATTCTATCGTGCCCCCTCGCCGGATGATTCGGCGTTTGTGGAGGAAGGCCAAAGCGTTGAGGCCGGCGAGACGCTATGCATTATTGAGGCAATGAAAATGCTCAACCAAATTGAGGCAGATCGAAGCGGCGTGGTGCGCAAGATTTTGCTTGAAAACGGCCAACCGGTTGAATTTGATCAGCCACTCTTTGTGATCGAGTAAGGCACACCATGATCGATAAGGTACTCATCGCCAATCGTGGCGAAATTGCCCTGCGTATTTTGCGCGCCTGCCGCACGCTTGGCATTGGCACGGTCGCTGTTCACTCCACCGCAGACCGTGATCTCAAGCACGTCCGGCTTGCTGACGAGTCCGTTTGTATTGGCGGTGCAAAATCATCAGAAAGTTATTTAAATATACCGGCGATTGTTAGCGCTGCTGAACTAACTGACGCCATGGCCATCCACCCAGGCTATGGGTTTTTATCGGAAAACGCTGACTTTGCTGAACGTGTAGAGCAATCAGGATTTCGGTTTATTGGCCCGCGCTCAGAGACCATTCGACTGATGGGCGATAAAGTCTCCGCCATTGATGCCATGAAAGCCGCCGGCGTGCCCTGCGTGCCAGGCTCGGGTGGACCCTTGAGCGATGATGACCAAACCAACCTACGGCTAGGCAACGAAATCGGCTATCCGGTCATTATTAAAGCCGCGGCCGGTGGTGGCGGTCGCGGCATGCGAGTAGTCCACAGCGAAGCCACCCTATTGCATGCGATTTCAGTGACCCGCGCTGAAGCAGCGAACGCCTTTGGGAGTGACGTGGTGTACATGGAGAAGTACTTAGATAATCCACGTCATGTCGAAATTCAGGTGCTGGCCGATGAGCATGGCAATGCCGTGCATCTAGGCGAGCGTGACTGCTCGATGCAGCGGCGCCACCAAAAGGTGATTGAGGAGAGTCCAGCCCCGGGCATTAGCGCAGAAGCGCGTGCAGCGATCGGCACCCGCTGCGCTGAGGCCTGCCAGCGGTTGGGCTATCGCGGGGCCGGCACGTTTGAATTTCTCTACCAAGATGGCGAGTTTTATTTTATTGAAATGAATACGCGCATTCAGGTCGAGCACCCGGTAACAGAAATGGTCACTGGTTGTGATCTAGTCGCCGAGCAAATCCGTGTCGCCAGTGGCGAGGCCTTATCCTTTACGCAATCGCAAATTGAGTTCCGTGGGCATGCCATTGAATGTCGCATTAACGCCGAAGACCCCGAGCGCTTTATGCCCTCACCCGGGCAGATTACCCTCTACCATCCCCCGGGCGGGCCTGGCGTGCGGGTCGACTCCCACGTCTACACAGGCTATGTCGTACCGCCGCATTACGACTCCATGATTGGCAAAATTATTACCTGGGGTGAGGACCGAGATATCGCCATGGCAAGAATGCAAACGGCATTAAGTGAGCTTGTCATTGAGGGCATTAAAAGTAATACGCCTTTGCACCAAGACCTACTGAGCGATGTCGGTTTCCAGCAGGGCGGCACCAATATTCATTATTTAGAAAAGCGCTTGGGGATAAGCTAATCGGCTATAACGGTAATTTAGCCAATACTAAATAACCGCAGGCTAACCACCACCAAAAATAGGGCAAAGCCGCGGCGTAACCAATGCGATGGCAACCGGCTCGCAAGCCGGGCCCCGAGTGGAGCAAAAAATACACTGGAAACGGTAATCCCCAAGACTGCCGGCCAGTACACATAGCCCGAGCTGTAGGCAGGCAATTGGTCATCGCCGGTGCCGGCGAGGATAAAGCCCAAACTCCCCGCCATCGCAATACAAACCCCAGCCGCCGAGGACGTGCCCACGGCTTGGCGCATAGCAACCCCGCACCAGGCTAAAAACGGCACCACCATCGCACCGCCCCCGATTCCCACAAAGCTTGAGATAACGCCGATCACGCCCCCAACAATGGCAACGATCGTGGGATGTGGCATTTTGCGATTCGCGGGCGGCTGTTTGGATAACACAAGCCTTGCCGCGATGATCAGCAAAAACACCGCAAATATCATTCGGAGAACATCGCCCGGCAGAGCGGCTGCAATTTGCGAGCCCGCCAGAGCGCCCACCACAAGGCCCGATACGAGCCATGGCAGCGCTGTTTTAACAATGTTGCCAAGCTTCCAATGCGCGTGGGCTGATGACATGCCGGTAATCACAATGGTTGCGAGCGAGCTCCCAACCGCGATATGCATCGCAATATCAAAGGTAAGCCCTTGGGCTGCGAAAATCGCCAGCAGCACGGGCACAACAATGACCCCACCGCCAATACCAAACAGACCGGAGGCCAAGCCGACAAACACACCCGCTAGAAGATAAGCGATCAAAAACAGCAAGCTACGCCTCCGCGGCCCGGTCAGCCTCATGGATAAAGCCCGCATTATGCCAGATGCCGTAAGCCAGCGCGGATCGCGCTGCGGTTAAGCGCTGGTTTGCTCTACAATGGCGCTATCGATAAGCAAAGCATAGGAACGCGATCAGTATGCGCATTCATAGCGTCTGCATATTAGGCGGTAGCGGTTTTGTCGGCCGGCAAATCGCTAACCGTCTTGCCAACACCGATATCAAAATTAAGGTGCTCACGCGTCACCGCGAGCGCAATCGCCACCTCTTGCCTATCCCAAACCTCGAGCTCATCGAGGCGAATATCCATAACCCCGATGCGCTGCGCGAGCACTTAGAAGGCGTCGATGCGCTCATTAATCTCGTCGCCGTTCTCAATGAGGAGAACAAACCCGGCCGGCGTTTTGATGATGTTCACGTGAAGCTTGTTGAACACCTAGTGAGTGCCTGTCGCGACAGTGGCGTTAAACGCCTACTGCATATGAGCTCGCTTGGCGCGGCACCGGATGCACCGAGTCGCTATCAGCAAACCAAAGGCGAGGGTGAGCGCATTGCGCTTGCCGCTGGCGGCGATGATTTTGCGGTCACGGTATTTAAGCCATCGGTGGTCTTTGGCCCATCCGATGGTTTTTTAAATACCTTTGCGAGCGTTTTGCAAAAAACCCCCATGATGCCGCTACCCACACCCAACGCCCGCTTCCAGCCGGTTTATGTGGATGATGTGGCAAAAGCGTTTGAACAGTCCCTAGAAGAGCGCAATACCTTTGCTCAGACCTACGAGCTCGGCGGCCCCACCACCTACACGCTCGAGACCTTGGTGCGCTATGTCGCTCAATTACTCGGGCTGCGCCGGGTCATTATTGGTTTACCTGATGGGCTTTCGCGCCTGCAAGGCCGCATTCTCCAGCATGTGCCAGGCAAACCGTATACGTTTGATAACTATCTCTCGAGCCAAATTGATAATGTTTGTGAGCACAATGGCTTGCCCGATCTCGGGATCCATCCGACCGCGCTTGAAGCGGTCGCACCGGGTTATCTTGGCGGCGGTGGCAGTCGTGGGCGCTATGACGAGTGGCGGCGCGGCGCCGGCCGCGATGACTAAATGATCACCACTGGACTGGAAGTCTATGAAGTGGGCGGCGCCGTTCGCGACCGCCTGCTTGGGTTACCGGTCACTGAGCATGACTGGGTCGTGGTGGGTGCCACACCAGAGGCGATGACGGAGCGCGGGTTTAAACCGGTGGGTAAAGACTTTCCCGTATTCCTCCATCCTGAGACCGGCGAGGAGTACGCGCTGGCCCGCACCGAACGAAAGGTTGCGCCGGGCTATCACGGCTTTCAATTTCAAGCCGATCCATCGGTTAGCCTCGTTGATGATCTCAGTCGGCGTGATCTGCGCATTAACGCGATGGCCTGCAGCCCGGCCGGCGACATTATTGACCCGTATAACGGTCAAGCGGACCTAGCCGATCGAAAGCTTCGCCATGTCACGGATGCTTTTCGTGAAGACCCGGTTAGAGTGTTGCGGCTGGCGCGCTTTGCCGCACGCCTAGCCCCATTGGGATTTAGCGTTGCCACAAGCACGCGCGCGCTTTGCCAAGCCATGGTTACGGCCGGCGAGGTGGCCGCTCTAGTGCCTGAGCGTGTCTGGCAAGAGACTGCCAAAGCACTACTCGCGCCCGCGCCTGAGGTGTTTATACGGGTCCTGCGTGATTGTGGCGCGCTCACCGAACTGCTGCCTGAAGTGGATTGCTTATTTGGCATTCCGCAGCCCCCAAACCATCACCCGGAAGTCGATAGCGGTGAGCATATTCTGCTTGCCCTACAACAATCTGTCCGCCTTGAGAGCGATTTGGCCGAGCGTTTTTCGGTCTTAGTGCATGATCTTGGCAAGGGGATTACCCCTGCCGATGAGCTGCCCCGCCATCGCGGTCATGAAGCGCGTGGTGTGCCGCTGGTCGATGCGCTTTGTGACCGTCTTCGGGTGCCCAATGAGTGCCGGGAACTCGCTCGTGGCGTGACCCGTTACCACCTACAATGCCATCGTATTCGCGAGCTTCGCGGAGAAACGGCACTCGCTTTGTTAGAAGGACTCGATGCGTTTCGCCGGCCAACACGAATCGAGTCATTTCTAAAGGCATGTGAGGCGGATTACCGAGGACGGCTTGGGTTGGAAGATCGCGCCTATCCACAGGCTGATTACCTGCGCGAGGCGTTAAGGCGTTGTCAGGCTGTTGCGGCAAAACCTTTTGCCGAGCAGGGCTATACCGGTAGTGAAATCGGCAAGGCCATTCATGCCGCCCGAGTCACCGCCCTAGAAGCGCTACGCGCCGAACAAGACCAGTAGCATCGCACCGAGCGCTAAGCGATAGACCACAAACGGTGTCATTCCCACGTGTGCCACCAGTGCTAGAAACGCCCGAATACATCCATACGCTGCCATCGCTGCAACGATTAAACCCAATGCGAAGTTGCCCCAATCCACCGCTTGGGCGCTACCGATTAATTGCAACGTCTTCCACCCACCGGCAAGGGCAATGGCAGGGATTGAGAGTAGGAATGAAAATCGCGCCGCCGCCGTTGCCTCCAAGCCGAGCCATAGGGCCGCTGTCATGGTGATGCCCGAGCGCGAGGTTCCCGGAATAATGGCGAGTACTTGCGCGGCACCAATCAATAGCGCGCCCTTAAGACCAATGCTGTATTCGTTGCGGCCTCGGTTGCCTCGCTTAGCTGCCACCCAGAGCAAAATGCCAAAACCAATGGTTGCCCAGGCAATGACCTGCGGCCCACGAAAAACACTCTCCGCGGCATCTGCAAGGACTAGCGCGCCCAAAATCAAGGGCACGGTGGCAAGGATAATGGCCCAACCCAACCCACTCTCACCAACGGGCTCGCGGCGCCAGGCGGATGTCAGGGTATCCTGTATTAGCCCGCTTAGCTGGCGCCGAAAATGCAACATGACGGCCAGTAACGTGCCCACATGCACCGCCACATCAAAGGCCAAGCCCTGATCTGGCCAGCCAAATAACCGAGGCAGAAAGATTAAATGCGCGGAGCTTGAGATGGGTAAGAATTCAGTAAGCCCCTGAATGAGGCCTAACCACAGCGCTTGACTAGCCTCCATTGGCTTCGCGCCTTAACCAATACAACGAAAGATCCGCATCCACACCGGTGGGCGCGTTGGCTTGGCAACTATCAAAGGCAATGCCGGCCATGCTGAGCGCTCGCGAACGGACGGAGTCGGTTGTTAGCACTGCAGGGCCTTTGGCGTGATCGCAAAGGCGTGCTGCGACATTCACTGTTTCCCCAATGGCGGTGTAGGTCAGGCGGCTTTCACAGCCTAATGTGCCCATCACCACTTCACCGACATGCAAGCCAACCCCAACCGGCACGGGGTCATGGTGAGTTTGGTAGGGCTGATTTTGCGCCATTTCTGCAACTTCAAGCGCGCATTGGCAGGCATTCTCCTCCATGTCTCCCCCCTCAAACACGGCCATCACCCCATCGCCGGTAAAATTATCAATATAACCCCCATGCCGCTCAATGGACTCGGCTTGGCCACCGAGATGACCATCGACCGCTTCCATTAATGCCGCGGCGCTAATCGTACGCGAGAGCTCAGTAAAACCGCGAATATCGGTAAATAAAATGCATGCATTGGAGTGGCGAGGGGCGCGCAAAGCACTTTCTGCGGCGGGACCAGCGTCAAGCAAATCGCGAACCGGTGGGGCTAAATACCGTGAAAACCAAGAATGCCGTTGTGCATACAAATCCATGCTGCGGGTGTAAGAAAAAGTCTGCCGATAGGCATGACGAAAGGGCATTCCATCGCTCCCTGAGTGGCATTTTGAGGCCGTTAGAGACCAGTACTAAATTAATCTTCTTTCATTAACAACCTTTCCCGATGATCGGCAAAGGAAAACCCCTTAAGCGGCTCAGGCACGTTTCTGCCAAGACCCAGGACTTTAAATCGCTCGCCCATTTCTTCAGGAAACAGTAAGGGTTTGGCGGCTTGCGAGAGTTCAGCAGCGCGATTGGGATCACCCGCTGCGCGCGCTTCAAGCAATGCGGGTAGCCCGGCACCTGCAAGAAAATTGCCCTGCGTTGCAAACCCCAATAATTCCAGTCCCGCTTGCTGACCAGCGTGAGCAGCGGCGGTAAAGTCGACCGAGGCGGTTATATCCTGCAACCCCGGCCAAAAAAACGGATCGTCATGGGCGCGATGTCGATAGTGGCAAAGCAATGTGCCCGTTGCCCGCTGCGGGTGATAGTACTCATGCCGCGGATAGCCATAATCAATCAGTAAGGCCATGCCTGCTTCAATGAGCGCATTGAGCTCACTGATCCAAGGGCCAAGGCTTGGACACCATTCCGTGCAGTAGCCCTTGGGCAGGTGAGCGCCGATAGCCCGCTCGATTGTCTTGACGGCTTTTATTAAGGCGGCATCGGCAGGGCGGGGCTGCCAATGCAATCCCTGCTCAGGGTTATGCCCCACAGCGAGGTTCTCAACGCCCGTTGCCGTGCGGGAAAAGCGCTGCACAGGCAGCGCATCAAGAACTTCGTTTGCCAAAATCACGCCACGAATCGGTTGTGCTGGCAGGCGATCCAACCATTGGACTCGGGCTTTAAGTTCGGCGGGCAATGCGTTGAGGGTTTGCGCTTGCTCGGCGCGCAAATCCGCACTGACCTCTAAAATCCAATAATGCCTAGGAAGGGCCTCACGATCGGCTAACTCTTGGAGAATATCGGCAGCCATTTGGCCGCTGCCGGCACCGAACTCGAGTACGCTATCGCCGTCGACTGCCGCCATGACCCGAGCAATTTCAAGGGCAAGCGTGCGCGAGAACAGGTCACTTATTAATGGCGCTGTGGTGAAATCACCGCCGGCGCCAAAACGCCGCTGGCCCGCGCTGTAGTAGCCAAGCCCCGGGGCATAGAGCGCCATGGCCATGTAATCGGCAAAATCAAGCGCTCCCCCGGCCATGTCAATAGCAGCTTTAATGCGCTCAGTCAGCGCCTGGCTATGCTCGATAGCGGCGTCATCAGGGACAGGGATAGGTGGCGGATCACGGCGCGCCATTAATCACTCGATAGATCCGCACTAAAATCAATGTCTACCCGCTTAAAGCGGCCTGGATCCGTAAATGCTGCCCAAATATCCTGATAACGCCGGCCATCAACCGGATGACGCTCATCCGGCGCCACATCAGCCAGAGGCTTAATCACAAAGGTATATTTTAAGATCTCATCGCGCGGCAATATCGGCACATCATCACGAATCGCCGTCCCTAGGGTGAGCAAGTCAATATCGAGGGTGCGTGCACTAAATCGCTCCGCACCGCGTTGACGGCCCTGTTCTGTCTCAATCTCGCGGCAGGCGGCGGCAAGCTGCTCAGCACTTTGTTCTGTCTCAAGCCCGACGACGAGGTTATAGAAATCATCGCCATCAAAACCGACAGCCGGGGTTTGGTAGACCGGTGAAATCAGCAGCTCACCGTAATGCCGGCTTAAAGCGGCAATGGCCGCCCGGACATGTTGTTCTGGCTTGATATTGCTTCCAATACTTAAATAAGCGCGCGTCATGAATCCTCTGACTGGCTGCGAGTGATGTTAACCCCAACACTTTGCGCATCGGGCAAGGCCCCCGGTTTATACAAGGTGAGCTCCACACACTGTATGCGGGGGTCTTTTAACGCGATGGCGGCCAAGTCCTCAGCCAGCGCTTCAATGAGCGCGTAGTGAGCTTGGCGCGCACGTGCAGTGAGTGTTTCTGCTAAGGCCGCATAATCAATGGCATCGTCTAGTGCATCAGATGTCGCGGCCGCCTGAATTGAGGTGGTGAGTGCCACATCGAGCCGCAGGCGCTGAGCAAATGCTCGCTCCCAAGCATGCACACCAATAACTGAACGAAGCTCTAAGCCTTGCAGGAATACCGTATCCATCGCGTAGCGAGCATTCCACGTCGCTGCCACCAGTACAAGAGGCGCTTGACCGCTAGCAGGCCACAGGGTGGAATGCCGACATGTTAATGATCGCCTCAATTGTCGTTGGTTATTTAGCCGGTTCTCTGTCGGCGGGGATTATTGTTGCCCGCATCATGGGGCTTGGCGACCCCCGCGAGGGCGGCAGTGGCAACCCTGGTACCACGAACTTATTGCGGCTAGGGGGCAAGAAGGCCGCCATAATTACTTTACTTGCTGATGCGCTTAAAGGCGTGCTTCCGGTGCTCGCCGCCCAAGCGCTTGGGCTTAATAGTCTCACGCTCGCACTGGTTGGGCTGGCTGCATTTTTAGGCCACCTCTATCCGGTCTTTTTTGGTTTTCGGGGCGGCAAGGGGATTGCGACGGGGTTTGGTGTCATGCTCGCGTGGTCACTACCGGCTGGCATTGCAGCATTACTTACCTGGGCATTTATCGCTGCTGTCTTTCGGCTGTCATCACTTGCCGCATTGGTGAGCTTTAGCATAGCGCCGGTGTATTTATGGGGGCTCAGCGCTGCCCCGACGCTTGCCCTAGCAAGTGCCGTGATGGCGGGATTAGCGGCTTGGCGCCATCGCGGTAATATCCAGCGTCTCAAAGCCGGGACTGAGCCTAAGATTGGCGGATAAAGCTAATCGCCATCACGCGCAAGGGACATTTCCTCTGGCGGCTGTAAGGTCTCGAGCGGCCAACGCGGGCGAACCGCTTTGACTGCCTGATCGCGCTCTCCGGCTTGCAGACGAGAAGCGCCGGCGTAGGCGATCATCGCGCCATTATCCGTACAGAAAGCCAATCGCGGATAGGCCACATTGGCGCCAGCCGCTTTTGCCACCTCACGCAAGCGGCTGCGAAGCGCTTGATTTGCACCCACCCCGCCGGCCACGACCAAATGTAAGGCGCCGGTGTGCTCAAGCGCCCGGCGCACCTTAATCGCAAAGGTATCGACAACGGCATCCTGAAAGGCGCGGGCAATGGCCGCTCGGGTTGCTTGATCAGTCGGCGCGGTGGCCAGCGTATTGACCACGGCGGTTTTTAATCCGCTAAAACTAAAATCAAAGCCAGGCCGATCGGTCATTGGTCGGGGAAAACGAAAGCGCTGTGGGTCACCGTTATGGGCTAAGGCTTCTAATTCTGGCCCCCCTGGATAGGGCAACCCCAGTCGCTTGGCGGTTTTATCAAAGGCCTCACCGGCGGCATCGTCTAGGGATTCGCCAAGAAGCCGGTAGCGACCGATGCCAGCGACTTGCACCAATAAGGTATGCCCGCCGGAGACCAAGAGTGCTAAGAACGGAAATGGGGGCGGATTAGGTTCTAACATGGGGGCAAGGCAGTGCGCTTCCATGTGATGGACGCCGAGCACGGGACATTGCAACGACCACGCTAGACTATTAGCGATTGATGCCCCGACGAGTAAGGCCCCGGCAAGCCCTGGCCCCCGGGTATAGGCGATGCCGCTGATGTCGGCTCGGGTGAGCTGCGCTTTGGCTAAGCATTCATCGATTAGCGGCAATACCCGCTGAATGTGATCGCGGCTTGCCAACTCAGGCACAACGCCACCATAACGGGCATGCGTATCAACTTGGCTGTGTAAGCAATGCGCCAATAATCCGCGCTCGCTATCGTAGAGCGCGATCCCTGTCTCATCACAGGAGGTTTCGATACCTAGAACAGTCATATAGCGGTTAGACTCACTGGCTTTTGCAATTGGCTAGTGGCGGGCTTACACTTGCCGGCTCGATCGGGACTGGCCCGATTCTACGTTGATAACAGTTAAACGGTAAGGTTAGAAGTCTATGCCGAGCGTTAAGGTTCGCGAGAATGAGCCCTTTGAAGTGGCACTACGTCGCTTTAAGCGGTCATGTGAAAAGGCAGGCGTACTCTCAGAAGTCCGCCGTCGTGAGAGCTACGAGAAGCCCACCCAAGAGCGCAAGCGTAAGCAGGCAGCCGCGGTTAAGCGCCATTCCAAGCGCGTACAACGCGAAAGCCAACGCACTCAGCGCCTCTACTAGGCGGTCGAGTCAGTGAGCGATTTAAAGACTCGCATCCTCGATGCGGTCAAAGAAGCGATGCGCGCGGGGGATAAACCGCGCTTAGCAACATTGCGCATGACCAGTGCGGCCATTAAACAAAAAGAAGTAGATGAGCGCTGCGAACTGGCTGATGCCGATGTGCTCGGCATTCTCGATAAGATGGTAAAGCAGCGACGCGAGTCGATTGATCAATATGCATCCGCTGGCCGCGATGATTTGGCGGGCGCTGAGCGCGATGAAATCACGATTATTAGTGAGTTCTTACCGCAAGCCCTGACTGAGGCTGAAATTGATGCCTTGATCGATGCGGCCATTACGCAGACCGGCGCAGACTCTATTAAAGCCATGGGCGAAGTCATGGCGATCGTGAAACCACAGGTTCAAGGCCGGGCCGATATGGGTGCGGTAAGCGCTCAGGTCAAACAGCGCCTCGCCTAAACAACACCCTCTCCTTGTTATCGGCCGATTGGCGTAGAGTATCGAGCTATGGCCGGCCGAATTCCTGATGCATTTATAGACGAGCTACTGGCTCGTATCGACATCGCTGAGATGATTGGCGAGCGGCTGCCACTCAAACGCTCCGGTAGTAACTACAGTGGTCTTTGTCCGTTTCACGGTGAGAAAACTCCTTCATTTACCGTGAGCGCGACCAAGCAGTTCTACCACTGCTTTGGTTGTGGTGCGCATGGCAGTGCCATTCGCTTTTTAATGGAATATGACCGGCTTGAGTTTCGTGATGCCGTTGAGCAGTTGGCCAATATGGCGGGCATGGACATCCCCGAAGAAGCCCGCGGTGCCGCGCCACAACCACAAAATGAACACCTCTATCCGGTGCTTGCTAAAGCCGATCAGGCCTATCAGCAGTGGCTACGCCAGCACGATCAGCGCGAACGTGCGGTCAACTATCTCCAAGAGCGCGGCTTAAGCGGCGAGATCGCTCAGCGCTTTGGTATCGGTTTTGCCCCGCCGGGCTGGGATAATTTATTAAGCCGCTTAGGCGAGCCTAATGAACTAAAGCGCGCCGGTTTATTGATCGAGCGCGAGGGGGGTAAGACCTATGATCGCTTTCGTGATCGGATTATGTTCCCCATCCGCGATCGTCGTGGGCGAACGATTGCCTTTGGTGGCCGGGTCCTCGGTGATGGCGAACCCAAATACCTCAACTCCCCTGAGACCCCGGTTTTTCATAAGGGCCAAGAACTCTACGGCCTGTATGAAGTGCTCGAGGCCGACCGCCATCCGAGCGAAATCTTGGTGGTTGAAGGGTATATGGATGTGGTGGCACTGGCGCAGCACGGTCTACCCCGGGCGGTAGCAACACTTGGCACCGCCACCTCCACGCGCCAGGTCGAGCGCTTATTTCGGGCGTGTCATGATGTGGTGTTTTGTTTTGATGGCGATGACGCTGGTCTACGCGCGGCCTGGCGAGCGCTTGAAAACGCACTGCCGGCTATGCGCCAAGGCCGACACATTCGATTTTTGTTCCTCCCCAGTGGCGAAGATCCGGATAGCCTGGTTCGCAGCCAAGGAAAGGCGGGGTTTGAGGCGTTATTGGCTGAGGCTAGACCACTGTCGGATTATCTTATCGAGCGGGTGAGCCAAGATGTCGAAATGCACACCATGGATGGCCGGGCGCGTTTTGTTGAGCAAGCGCTGCCTTTGCTGCAACGGCTACCACCCGATGTTTATCGGCATATGCTCCTCGAGCGCGTGGCCGGTCTTGCACGACTCAGCAGTGATTATTTAGAAAGTGTGGTGGATGGGCGCGAACACTTAAGCCGTAGCCGACGGCCGAGTACGCCGGTTGCAGAGGCAATTGATGGCGGCGGCGTTCGTCGCACGCCAGTGCGATTAGCCATTGCTTTATTACTGCAGCGCCCGGCACTGGCCTCTGAGCTCGAGGAAATTGAGACATTACGGGGGCTTGATGACCTGCCTGGGTTGCCATTATTGGTTGAGCTGCTTGAATTGAGCCGAAATGAACCCCACATTAATTCAAGCGCGGTGTTAGAGCGATTCCAAGACAGCGAGCACGAGGCGGCTTTGTGGAAGCTTGCCACTTGGGATCACTTAGTACCGGAGCGTGGGCTTAGCCAAGAATTCGCGGATGCCATGCGAGGCGTGCGTAATTTGCTGGCCGAACGGCGGCTTACGCATTTAAATGAGCGCTTGCAGGCCGGCGAGCTCACTCCAGAGGAGTGGGCCGAGTGGGCCCGACTCAAACAATAAGTCTGCGTTGCACGGCAACGTTGTGAAACAATGGAAAAGTGCTAATATTCTTGGTTACGCGTAATATTAGTGACCCCTTCAGATCATCCTTAGCAGCGGTAGCATATGGCGAGCCAGGACCAGCAATCCCAAATTAGAGACTTAATCGCCCGTGGCAAAGAGCAGGGTTACCTGACCTATGCCGAGGTGAACGATCACCTGCCTGACGATATTGTCGAGCCCGAGCAGATCGAAGATATCATCAGCATGATTAATGACATGGGTATCCCGGTCCACGAGACCGCGCCCGATGCCGATACGCTGCTTCTCAATGAAGGAGCTGTATCGACTGATGATGATGAGGCCGAGGAGGCCGCTGCAGCCCTAGCCGCTGTTGATGCTGAGTTTGGTCGCACGACCGATCCAGTGCGTATGTATATGCGAGAAATGGGTACGGTTGAGCTGCTCACGCGCGAGGGCGAGATTGATTTGGCCAAGCGCATTGAGGATGGCCTTGATCAGGTGCTTCGGGCGCTATCCGGTTACCCAGAGTCGTCTCGGACCATGGTGGCCTTGCATCACGGTATTCAAAACAGTGAGTTGCGCTTAGGCGATGTGGTTGCCGGTTTTCGGGACATTACCGATTTGGTCGAAAACGTCCCCCCTATTGTTGAAGTACAGCTAGCCGATGCTGCGATCGCGCAGCGTGAAGCTGAGGAGGCCGCGGCGGCGTCTGAGGATGAGGAAGCGCCACCGGATAACAGTGGACCGGATCCAGAGCGGGCCGCGCAGATTTTTGATCGCATTGAGGTCTTGCACGGCGAGATGCTGGAAGTGCTGGATAACGAGGGCTCAGATAGCTCTCGATTAGGCCCCATTCGGGAAGAGATGACGGGTTTATTTTTAGCCTTTAAGTTTGTGCCCAAGGTGATCGAGGGTCTTGCCGGTAATTTGCGCAAGGCGGTTGAGCGGGTGCGCTCTGCCGAGCGTGAAGTCATGCGCGTGGCCACTAAGCAGGGCGGTATGCCGCGCAAAGATTTTATTGCAAGCTTCCCGGGCCATGAGATGGATATGGGTTGGGTCGATCGGGTCGTTAAGTCGAAAAAACCTTATGCCAGCCAATTGGCAGAGCACCGTCAGGCGCTACTCGATGAGCAGGCAGAGCTAAGCCAAATCCATGAGCTCACCGGCTTGCCACCATCTGAGATTAAAGAGATCAATCGGCGCATGTCGATTGGTGAGGCTAAAGCACGCCGGGCTAAAAAAGAGATGGTTGAGGCCAACCTGCGCTTGGTTATCTCTATTGCAAAGAAGTACACCAACCGAGGCCTGCAGTTCTTGGATCTTATCCAGGAGGGCAATATTGGCCTTATGAAAGCGGTGGATAAGTTTGAGTATCGCCGTGGGTATAAGTTCTCGACCTATGCGACTTGGTGGATTCGTCAGGCGATCACCCGTTCGATTGCGGATCAGGCACGCACCATTCGTATTCCGGTGCATATGATTGAGACGATCAATAAGCTCAATCGCGTCTCCCGGCAAATGCTCCAAGAGATGGGCCGTGAGCCGCATCCAGAAGAGCTCGCCGAGCGAATGGAAATGCCTGAGGACAAGGTCCGCAAGGTCCTAAAGATCGCTAAAGAGCCGATCTCCATGGAAACGCCCATCGGTGATGATGAAGACTCGCATTTGGGTGATTTCATTGAAGACACTTCGGTCATGTCCCCGGTGGACTCGGCCACGCGTGAGGGCTTACGCGAGTCCGTTCGCGAGGTGCTCTCAGGATTAACGCCACGTGAGGCAAAAGTGCTGCGCATGCGCTTTGGCATCGACATGAATACCGACCACACCTTAGAAGAGGTGGGTAAGCAATTTGATGTCACCCGCGAGCGCATTCGTCAGATAGAAGCCAAGGCGCTTCGCAAACTGCGTCATCCCACCCGCTCAGACGGCCTACGCAGCTTCCTCGACGAGCAATAGCAGCCCGCCGCGCCCCGAGCACCGGGGCCCGTAGCTCAATGGTTAGAGCAGAGGACTCATAATCCTTTGGTTCCAGGTTCGAATCCTGGCGGGCCCACCATCACTCTCCCCGATCACCACCCCACCAAGGGGTATTGTGCGCCCGCACAACCGCCCCTACACTTCATGACGGGTTTGTGACAAAAAAGGACTTTGCGAATGAACAACAAGGCAATTCTTGGGGCATTTCTCCTCGGCACCGGCATTCTTGCCGGCTGCTCCACCAGCACCGTTGGCACCCA
>Ga0102930_1000231_pt1 | contig 18660 bp, 20 predicted proteins | sample SalPon1_B_H2O_MG_FD_84514 | JGI IMG/M metagenome (GOLD analysis project Ga0102930, IMG submission 84514) | Salt pond water microbial communities from South San Francisco under conditions of wetland restoration - Salt Pond MetaG R1_B_H2O_MG | ecosystem: Environmental > Aquatic > Non-marine Saline... | reverse complement strand
GCCATCGAAATTCTGCTCGAGCGGCTTACCGGTGGCGCAGAGGCGCTTGCGCAGATTCGTGCCAGCAAAACACCTCGCGCAGGCGTTCGATTGCAATTGGAAGGCGGAATAGAGGCCGAGGTCATCGAGCGCGTGGGCGAGTTTTTTCGCCTGCGCTTCTCTGATGAACGCCCGCTGCCCGAGCTCCTCGAACGCCACGGCCATATGCCGCTGCCACCCTACATCCGTCGTCGGGATACGGCGGCCGATCGGGCGCGTTATCAAACCGTATTCGCGGCAAAGCCAGGGGCCGTGGCGGCGCCGACGGCCGGTCTGCATTTTGATGAGCCACTCCTCAATGACCTACGGTCTGCCGGCATCCAGACGGCCGCACTGACGCTGCATGTCGGGGCGGGCACCTTTCAGCCGGTGCGCAGTGAAACGGTCAGTGGCCACCAGATGCATGCCGAATGGCTATCCGTGTCCGAGTCGGTGTGCGAGGCGGTGGCCGCTACCCGGGCACGCGGGGGGCGAGTGATTGCGGTCGGCACGACCGTGGTGCGCTCCCTGGAGGCCGCGGCACAGACGGGACAGTTGGCCCCCTATGAGGGGGAGACGGAGATATTTATTGTCCCGGGCTTCAAGTTTCAGGTCGTGGATGGATTGATTACCAACTTTCACTTGCCGGGCTCTACGCTCGTGATGCTGGTGAGTGCGCTGGCGGGCCGAGAGCGGATCCTGGCAGCCTATCGCCACGCAGTCGCTGAGCAGTACCGTTTTTTTAGTTATGGAGATGCCATGCTGATTCTCCCGCAGGGTTCGGTATGACCCTTCGCTTTGAGTCCATTGCGCATGATGGCCTGGCGCGCCAGGGACAGCTGCAGTTCGCGCGCGGAGTCGTCGAGACGCCTGCGTTCATGCCGGTTGGGACGTACGGAACCGTGAAGGGCGTGACACCGGAGGAGGTGGCTGCGTCTGGCGCACAGATCCTGCTTGGCAACACCTTTCATCTCATGCTGCGTCCAGGCACCGAGATCATTACCCAGCACGGTGATTTGCACGATTTCATGCATTGGTCGGGTCCAATCCTGACGGATTCGGGTGGGTTTCAGGTGTTTAGCCTGACCGAGGGCCGGCAGATTACTGAGGCGGGTGTGCGCTTTCGCTCGCCGGTGGACGGTTCAGAGGTCTTCGTTGATCCTGAGCGCTCGATGGCGGTCCAGCGTGCCCTTGGGTCTGATGTCGTGATGATTTTTGATGAATGCACGCCATGGCCGATTGATTATCAGGGTGCAGAACAGTCGATGAAACTTTCACTGCGCTGGGCAGAGCGCAGTAAACAGGCCCATGGCGATAACCCGGCGGCCTTGTTCGGGATCGTCCAGGGCGGCATGTACGAACGCCTGCGGGCTGAGTCGCTTGCTGGGCTGATGGACATCGGATTTGACGGCTTTGCGGTGGGGGGGCTTTCGGTTGGAGAGCCGCCAGAGGATCGGCTGCGTGTACTGGATGCATTGGCCCCCTCACTGCCTGCCGATAAACCTCGCTACCTCATGGGGGTCGGTCGGCCTGAGGATTTGGTGGAGTGTGTGGCACGTGGCATTGATATGTTCGATTGCGTCATGCCGACACGCAACGCCCGAAACGGATTTTTATTTACGGATGCCGGGACACTGCGGCTTCGCAACGCCCGCTTTGCCCATGACACGCGCCCGATCGAACCGGATTGCGACTGTTATACCTGCCTGAATTACAGCCGCGCCTACCTCCGGCACCTCGACCGGTGCGGAGAAATGCTGGGGGCACGACTGAATACGCTACACAATTTGCGCTATTTTCAGCGACTAATGGCCCGTTTGCGCGAGGCCATTGCCGCTAGCTGTCTTGAAGAATTCACACGTGAGTTCTATGCCCGGCGCACGGGTGTGACATAATGTCGCGTTTTTACTGACAGGGAGACTGCCATGGATTTCTTCATCAGCGATGCGCTCGCTCAGGGCGGTGACGCCGGGGCCGGTCTGACCGGTTTGCTTTTTCCGATTGCGCTGATTGTGATCTTTTATTTTTTGCTGATTCGCCCGCAGCAGAAACGTGCCAAGGAGCACAAGAAGCTGGTTGAGAATCTGGCGAAAGGCGATGAGATTTTGACGACCGGTGGTTTGGTCGGACGGGTTGGCGATGTTGGAGATACCTTCGCCAATCTGGAGCTGACTGAGGGTGTTGAGGTCCGGCTGCAGAAGAGTGCCGTGGCGCAGGTCCTTCCCAAGGGCGCTTTCAAGCAGAGCATTGAAAAGGCCGAAGCCGCCTCGAAAGACGATAGCGCCAAGGACAATAAGAAGTCCAAATAGGCCTGAATAGCCCAAGTAGCTGATCATGAACCGTTATCCGCTCTGGAAGTACGTGCTGTTGGTGGTAGTGATTGCCGCCGGCTGCCTGTACGCGTTGCCGAACTTATTCGGGCAAGATCCGGCCCTGCAGGTCACCACGGCGGACGGATCGCCCCCGGCTGAGCGCACGCAGAACGAAATCCTGACCCTGCTGGCGGATGCCGGGATTGAGGTTGGCGCGGCAGAGGCGTTGGACGGGCAGTACCTCATACGACTGCCTGATACCGACGCTCAGGTGCGGGCCGCCGATGAGCTGGACGTGGCGCTGGGGCGTGAATTCACGGTTGCCTTGAATCTGGCGCCGGCGACGCCTGACTGGTTGCGTAACTTGGGCGGGCAGCCGATGTACCTCGGCCTCGACTTGCGCGGCGGGGTCCACTTCCTCATGGAGGTGGATATGGAGGCGGTCATTGAGCAAACCCTGTCCCGTTATGGCGATGAATTTCGGCGTTTGTTGCGTGAGTCCGATATCCGCTATCGGGCAGTAACGGAAGCGGCGGCAGACACCGAGGCCGATGTGATTATTCGGTTCGCCGGCGAGGCGCCTCGGGATGAAGGCGTCGACATCCTTCGTGCCGAATACCCCGAGTTGGAATTTGCGACGGATGAAGCCGACGGGCAAGCGCGCGTGATGGCGACATTGAGTGATGAAGAGCGTCAGGAGATCCGTAACTTCGCAGTCGAGCAGAACATGACGACGTTGCGGAATCGGGTCAACGAGCTGGGCGTGGCCGAGCCGATCATCCAGCGTCAGGGCGCTGAGCGGGTCGTGGTCCAGCTTCCGGGGGTTCAGGACACTGCGCGCGCCAAGGACATCATCGGCGCGACCGCCACACTCGAGTTTCGCATGGTGGATGCCGACAACTTCCCCTACCGCGGCGGCGATGACTCACCACCGCCGCCGGGTACGGAGCGTTTCCCCGAACGTGATGGCGGCAATGTCCTGCTGGAGCGTGAGGTCATTATCACCGGCGAGGCGATTACCGATGCTCAGTCTGGGTTAGATACCCAAACCGGTCAGCCTGAGGTCAATATCCGCCTGAGTGGTGCCGGTGGGAACATGATGAATCGCGTCACCGCCGATCGGGTGGGCGATCATATGGCCGTCGTGTTCAAGGAGACCGAGATTCAGGCAGAACGCGTCGGGGATGAGGTTGTTCGCGAGCAGGTGCAGGTTGAAGAGGTGATCAACATTGCGCGTATTCAAGAGCAGCTAGGCAGCCAGTTCCGGATCACGGGGCTGGACAGCAGTCAGGAAGCGAGGAATCTTGCGCTGCTCCTGCGGGCCGGCTCGCTGGCGGCGCCGATGCAGATCATCGAGGAGCGGACCATCGGTCCGAGCCTCGGCCAGGAGAACATCGACCAGGGCATCGCTGCTGTTGCCATTGGCTTCCTTCTGGTCGTGGCTTTCATGGCTGTTTATTACAAGGTGTTTGGGCTGATCGCCAATTTGGCCCTATTTGTGAACCTGGTGCTGATTGTGGCCGCGCTCTCCGGGCTGCAGGCCACGCTCACGCTCCCGGGTATTGCTGGAATCGTGCTGACGGTGGGCATGGCTGTCGATGCGAATGTGCTGATTTTTGAGCGGATACGTGAGGAACTCCGGTCGGGGACGACTGCCCAGCAGGCCATCGAAGCGGGTTATGGAAAAGCCCTCTCCACGATTGCGGATGCGAATGTGACCACATTGATTGCCGCCGTGGTCCTGTTTGTCTTTGGGACGGGTCCGGTCAAAGGCTTTGCCGTTACTTTGTCGATCGGCATTGTGAGCTCGATGTTCACGGCGATCCTGGGCACACGAGCGATCGTGAATCTGGTTTATGGCGGGCGCCGCGGCGTGCGCCTGGCAATCTGAGGAGGCGGTCTTGGACTTTTTCAAGCGCGAGACCCGGTTTGATTTTATGAGTCACCGCCTGCGTGCGGGACTCGTCACCATGGCGCTGGTGCTCGGCGCTTTGGCGGTGCTCTGGCTGCGTGGGCTGAATCCTGGGCTTGATTTTACTGGGGGCACCCTCGTTGAAGTGGGCTACGCCGAGGCAGTCAATTTGTCTGAGGTGCGGGGCACGCTGTCAGAGGCCGGCTACGAAGATGCCGTGGTGCAGAATTTTGGCACAGCCCGTGACATCGTCATCCGCCTTGCGCCAGACGCGGGGAGTGGTGATGCGCTCAGTAACGCGGTGCTCGATACCCTAAGGCAAGACAACCCAGACGCTGAACTGCGGCGGGTAGAGTTTGTTGGCCCGCAAATTGGCGAGGAACTTACCGAAAAAGGCGGCCTAGCGCTGTTGTACGCGCTCGGTGGGATTCTGGTCTATGTAGCGTTTCGTTTTGAGTATCGGTTTGCCATTGGTGCCGTGGCGGCGGTCTTGCACGATGTGGTCGTTACGGTGGGCATTTTCGCAGCAACCGGCCTGACCTTCGATTTGACAGTGCTGGCCGCCTTGCTTGCTGTGATTGGCTACTCCCTGAACGACACGATTGTGGTATTCGACCGAATTCGTGAGAACTTCATTCGCATCCGCAAGGGATCGGCGGTCGAGGTGACCAATCGATCCATCAACCAGATGCTACCGCGAACGCTGGTCACCAGTCTGACCACCCTGCTCGTGCTCTTTGCCCTGTTCGCACTGGGCGGAGAGTTGATTCGTGGCTTTGCGGTGGCGCTGATTATTGGTGTGCTGGTCGGGACCTATTCTTCGATCTATGTCGCCAGTTCGGCGGCACTCGCCCTGGGTGTCAGCAAAGAGGATCTTGTTCCTCCGCCGAAGGAAGGCGAGGACGCCGAAGAAGAACGCCCATAAGGAGCGAGTTAGGCGCGGATGCCCTCGACGCGATGAGGGCCAATGGTTCGCACCAGGTCCGCGAAGAGTTTGGGGCTGCCGGCGATGATGTTGCCGGTTTCCAGATACCGATCCCCCCCTGCAAAATCACCCACGATGCCGCCTGCTTCACGGATCATCAATGCGCCAGCACCCATGTCCCAGGGCTGGAGGCCAATTTCCCAGAAACCATCCAGACGCCCGCACGCCACATAGGCAAGGTCGAGCGCAGCGGCGCCTGCCCGTCGCAAGTCACCCGCCCGCTCGAAGACATCGCCGAACATGCCGAGGTAGGCCGTGTGATACTCACGCAGTCTAAGGGGGAAGCCCGTTCCAAGCAGGGCGTTATCGATCCCGGGGCGAGGTGTCATGCGCATCCGGCGGCCCTCGAAGATGCAGCCACCGCCCCGGTTGGCGGTCCAGAGCTCCTGGCGCACGGGATCGTAAATGACGCCCGCCTCGAGCGCCCCTCGATGCTTTAAGGCAATGGAAACGGCAAACTGCGGGAAGCCGCGAAGAAAGTTCGTTGTGCCATCCAGGGGGTCAACCAGCCAGACATATTCTGCATCTTCGGTACCGCCGCTCTCTTCCCCGACAAAGGCATGATCCGGATACGCTTGCAGTAGTATGGCGCGAATCTCCGCTTCAGCCATGCGGTCGACTTCGCTGACGAAGTCATTCTCGCCTTTGCTCTCGACAGTGAGCCGATCGAGGCGGTCCATATGACGGACGATGACGTTGCCGGCGCTGCGCGCTGCGCGCACGGCGATATTGACCATGGGGTGCATTGATTAATCCCGAGCCGAACCGCGACATGACGGGCATGTCGTAGAATTTAGGCCAGAATCATACCAGCAAACGACCGCAGGAGGGGGTGACTTGAGGCGGAAAACACCGGGGGCTTGTCGATTCGTACTGGTGGGAACCAGTCATTCCGGCAATATCGGGGCGGCGGCACGCGCCATGAAAACAATGGCACTGACGGATCTTGATCTGGTCTCGCCAGCTTGTGAGGTTGATGACCAGGCTCGAGCCATGGCCAGTCATGCGATCGATGTGGTGGATGATGCACGCGCGTTTAACAGCCTCAACGAGGCCTTAGCCGAGCACACTTTGGTGCTTGGATTGACCGCGCGGCCGCGACGGGATGGGGTGCCAGCGCTTGATCCAGCGGAGGCCGCGGCGATGATCCATGCGGAGCGCGGCAGTACAGCGGTGCTCTTCGGTCGTGAGCGCAGTGGGCTGACGAATACTGAACTTGCCGGGTGTCAGCGGCTGATTCATATTCCCGCGAATCCAGACTACCCGTCGCTCAACCTGGCGGCTGCCGTTCAGCTGATGGCCTACGAGATCTATCGCCATAACGGGATGGTATCGCCAGACGCTGCGGATGGCGCACCCGTGGCAACGGGCGCTCATCTCGAGGGGCTCCATCAGCAGATCGCCGCGCTTGTTGAGCAGAGTGGCTATTCAGCTAATCAGCCACGGGAAGTGCTAGGCCGGCGTTTGCGGAATTTTATCAATCGCAGCCGTCCGAGTATTGAGGAGGTTAATCTGCTCCGGGGTATTCTCAAACGCGTACTTCGCTAAGCCGCAGTTGGCGGCCTCTCTAGTGCCGGGCGTATAATACCGCGAAAATGAACGACCCCGCTCCGGCCCGGATGGATTGCCAATGATGTTCCAGCGTATAAGAGAGGATGTCGGTTGCGTTTTTGATCGCGATCCGGCGGCTCGTAATCACTTCGAGGTGCTGACGAGCTATCCCGGCGTACACGCATTGATTCTGCACCGAATGAATCATTGGCTCTGGCGTCACGGGCTCCGTTGGCTTGCCAGGTTTCTCTCGGTCTTTGCGCGACTGTTGACCGGCATCGAAATTCATCCGGGCGCACAGATTGGACGGCGATTCTTCATTGATCACGGCTTGGGTGTGGTGATTGGGGAGACAGCCGAGGTCGGTGATGACTGCACGCTTTATCAGGGTGTCACCCTGGGCGGGACATCGTGGGAGGGCGGAAAACGCCACCCCACCTTAGGCGATGACGTGGTTGTGGGAGCGGGTGCAAAAGTGCTCGGTCCTCTAACCGTCGGCACGGGTGCGCGCATTGGGTCCAATGCGGTTGTCGTGAAGGACGTGCCTGATTACGCCACTATGGTGGGTATCCCGGCCCGCGTGGCGCGGATCGCGTCTGAAGCAGCACCGATGAGTGAGGCCGATCAGCGCCGAGCCGAGACCGCGCGGCGCATCGGATTTGACGCCTATGGCGCGACGCGAGATATGCCGGATCCCGTGGCGAATGCCATCAACGCCATCCTCGATCATGTTCACCACACGGATGCCCGTCTGCAGGAGATGTGCAGCGCGCTGCGCGCACTGGGTGCTCAGGTTAATGACAGTGAGATCCCGGATATCGAGCACTGCGGGATTGATGAAACATCGACGGAAGATAAAACGGCTTCAGCCGACAAGCGTTAGCGCATGCCCTCAATGACGCCCTATTTTGACTACGCGGCGACGACGCCCCTCGACCCCCGAGTCGAGGAGGCCATGCGCCGTGCGTCGACGTTGGCGGGGGCATTCGCGAATCCATCGAGTGAGCACCCGGCTGGCCGCCTGGCCGCCGCTGCCGTTGAGCATGCGGGTGAGCAGGTTCAGCGGTGTCTTAACGCGTTGGATTACCAGCTGACGTGGACGAGCGGGGCAACGGAATCCAACAACCTGGCGATTCTTGGGTATGGGATGGCGCAGGTGCGTCGGCGAAGCGCGCGGCGCCGGCTTCTGGTAACAGCGACGGAACACGCCGCTGTCCTGTCGGCTGCAGAGGCCGCAGAGGGGCTGGGGTTCGCTGTCGAGCGGTTGCCAGTAGAAGCGGATGGCCGACTGGCGCCAGCCACGTTGAAGGCCGCATTGGGCGATGACGTGGCCCTGGTTTCGATCGGACACGTGAACAATGAAACAGGGGTTATTCAGCCGCTGGCGGCGCTGGCTCCGCTCATCAAGGCTTCAGGCGCCCGGTTTCATATTGATGCGGCCCAAGGCGCGGGGCGATTGCCTCTGGATGCCGCGGCGCTTGGCGCTGATCTGATTTCGTTATCGGCGCACAAGTTTTATGGACCCAAGGGCGTCGGCGCGCTGGTTCATCACCCCGCCGTTCGTCTTGCTCCACTGCTTCATGGTGGCGGGCAGCAGCAGGGGCTTCGACCTGGGACGTTGCCGGTGTCCTTAATTGTGGGACAGGGCGAGGCGCTGGCGTTGGCTGACGATGAGGTGGAGCGTGCCCGCCAGTATGCCCTGCGGGAGGCGCTGCAAAACCGTCTCACGGCGCTGACGGGCGTTGTGATGAATGGAGTGGCGGATGGATCGCCGCATGTCCTGAATGTTGCCTTTGCGGGTGTCCACGGTGATGCGCTGCGCTCAAGGCTCGCTGACTTGAATGTCAGCTTTGGCTCAGCTTGCAGTGGCCAGGCGGGCGCTTCGCATGTACTACGGGCCATGGCAATGCCGGATGCACTGGCCGATGCCGCGGTTCGCTTCAGCATCGGGCGCTTTACCACAATGGCTGACGTTGAGTTCATTGCGGAGCGGGTCGCGTCAGACGTCGGCGCGCTGCGTGCGATTTCTCCGGTTTGGCGGGAAATGCGCGCGGGGCGGAAACTGTCAGATGTCTACGGCGTCACAACCCTGCCCAATCTGGCTTGAAAGACGGACGGCCGCCATGGAGGATGAGAAAGATCAGGGGTTGGGTGCGCCGAGAGACCCCACCGGATGGAAGCATGGCGTGGCCGGCTCAGTCCGTGATAACCGTCGGATCGACTGCTGGCTTAAGGTGACCGAAGTGGGTATCCGCGCCGCACGGTTTGAGGTGTTTGCCAGTGACGAAGCGCAGCGGGGGGCGGCATGGGCTGCTCAATGGCTGCGGGGTCAGACGGTCGAGGAGGCAGAGCGCCTAACCGGTTTGGCCATCGCTGAGGCAACCGGACTTGCCGACGCTTCACGCAGTGATGCCTTGTGCATCGAAGATGCCTTGCGGGCTGCCTTGGCAGCCCCGTTGACTGAAGGAGGTTGACGCCCACTATGACGATTCAAGTGACTCAGCGCGCCGCCGAGCATATTCGTGATGCCCTGTCCCGGCATGGCAGTGGCATTGGCTTGCGGCTTGGCGTGCGAACATCGGGCTGCTCCGGGTTTATGTACACCGTGGATTACGCTGAGGAGGCGGGTAGTGAGGACACCGTCATCGAAGAGCGCGGTGTCACCGTGGTCATTGATCGTAAAAGCATGCCCTTCCTCGAGGGTCTTGAGTTGGATTTCATCCGCGAAGGTCTCAACGAGCGCTTCAGCTTTCGGAATCCAAACGTCACGGCTGAGTGTGGTTGTGGCGAGAGCTTTGCGGTCCAGTGATTGCCGGCATCCCAGCGCCTCGCTAGACTAAGGCGCTGTATCGGGACCCACTGCGCCACGGCCGGTGGGTTTTGTCTTTCTGGCCCTGACGCGTGTCCGGGCCGTTACCAGGAGTTTATGCATGTCCACGGAGCGCACGCTTTCTATCATCAAGCCGGATGCTGTCGCCGGTAATCAAATCGGTGAGATCTACCGGCGCTTTGAGACGGCCGGTTTGGAGATTATCGCCGCGCGCATGATGCACCTCAGTCGGGATCAAGCTGAGTCGTTTTATGCGGTGCATCGGGAGCGGCCCTTCTTCTCGGCACTGGTCAACTTCATGATCTCCGGGCCGGTCGTGGTGCAGGTCTTGGAAGGCGATGAGGCCATTCGTAAAAATCGCGACATCATGGGCGCGACGAATCCTGCTGAAGCCGCCGCTGGCACGATTCGTCATGATCTTGCAGAGACGGTGGACGCCAACGCTGTGCATGGGTCGGATGCTCCCGAAACGGCACGTGAGGAGATCGCCTTTTTCTTCGGGGATGATGAGCTCCACAGCCGGCGCTGAGACGCCGGTCTCCCCAACCTCTGGGCGGGTAGAGCTGCTTGGACTGGACGAGGCAGGCCTCAAGGCATTCCTGGCTGAGATTGGCGAGAAACCGTTTCGAGGTCGGCAATTACGCCAGTGGCTGCATCAGCGTCAGGTATTCGATCTTGACGCGATGACGGATCTGGCCAAGTCCCTGCGCGCTGGTCTGGCTGATCGGGTCGACATTCAACTGCCCAGCGCGGTCTTTGACCGTGAGTCCTCCGATGGCACGCGGAAATGGCTGGTCGGGCTTGAGTCAGGCAATGCGGTGGAAACGGTTTATATTCCCGAGCGGGAACGCGGCACCTTGTGCGTTTCCTCGCAGGTGGGCTGCGCGCTCGATTGCGGATTTTGCTCGACAGGCAAGCAGGGTTTTAACCGCAACCTGACCGCCGCCGAAATCATTGGGCAGCTCCACTTTGCCGCCCGTGCCCTTGAGCAAGAAGGCCGGGGCCGTCGCATTACCAATGTGGTGATGATGGGTATGGGCGAGCCGCTTGCTAATTTCCGAAACGTCATTGCGGCGACCAATCTCATGGTGGACCCCTACGCGTGGGGGCTTTCCCGTCGCCGCGTGACGTTGTCCACCGTGGGGGTTGTGCCCGCGCTTTATCGACTCGCTGATCACAGCAATATCAGCCTGGCCGTGTCGCTCCATGCCCCGAATGATGCGCTACGCGACGAGATTGTTCCGATCAATCGCAAATATCCGCTGCGTGAGTTGATACCAGCCTGTGAGCATTATCTTGATCAGACCCCTCATCACTGCATCTACTGGGAATACGTCATGCTGGATGGAGTCAATGACAGCCTCGCGCACGCCCGAGAGCTTGCCGGGCTGCTTCGGGGCATCCCATCCAAGATTAACCTGATTCCGTTTAATCCGTTTCCTGGTACGCGCTATAGCGCCTCGCCGGGGGAGCGCATCAGGCGTTTTGCGGATCATTTGCAGAAGGCGGGTTTCATTACCACGATCCGGCGCACGCGTGGCCAAGATATTGATGGGGCGTGTGGTCAGTTGGTCGGTCAGGTGATCAATCGCCGGAATCGTGGCAAACGGAGTGAGGCGCAGGCGTCTTCATGACCCGTTTTATCGCTGGCCTGCTGGCGCTGGGGCTGCTGAGTGGTTGTGCCACGCAGGCAACAGGGCCTATCAATGACAGCCAGTCTCATCAGGCGGCCAAAGCCAATACGGATATTGCGATCCATCATTTGCGCGAGGGCGCACTGGGATCGGCGCGTGAAAAGATCGATCGGGCCCTTAAGCAGAATCCTGATCTCATCGACGCGCATCTGGTCGCCGCAGAGCTTGAGCTGAGACTGGACGATGCGTCTCAGGCGGAGGCGCATTATCAGACGGCCCTGGCGATTGATGAAACGCACGGGGCAACCTTGAATAATTACGCGAGTTTTCTGTGTGAGCAACGCCGTACGGCGCAAGCGCTGCTGCTCTATGACCTGGCTGCGGATAATCGGCTGTATGCGGGGCAGGCACTCGCATTAGCCAACGCGGGGCGCTGCCTTGCACGCGTTGGCCGGCAGGACGAGGCGGCTCGGTATTGGCGACGCGCGCTCGAGCGGACACCGGATTATCCTCCGGCGCTTCGCGGTCTCGCAGAGACGGCGCTGAGCCGCGGCGATACGGATTCCGCATGGGCCCTTTTTTCGCGCTACACTGCTGCCTCGGAAGAGACACCGTCTCTGCTCTGGCTGGGGGTGCGGATCGCGAGAGCAGAGGGAGATACCGGGCGCGGGGAGCGGTTAGCACGGCGCTTGAGGGAGCGGTATCCCGAATCCGAGCAGTCCGCACGACTGATTGAGTGATAAGGCTATGGCCGGTAGAGAAACAATCGCAGGCGACCAGGAAGTGGATCGCCATGCAGCGCCAGGTTCGATTTTAAAAGATGAGCGGCTTCGTCGTGATTTAACCATCGATCAGGTCGCGCAGAGTTTGCATTTAAATCGCGCGACCATCGATTCCCTTGAAAAAAATGATTTTGATGCCTTGCCGCCGATAACCTTTCTGCGCGGGTATTTAAGGGCCTATGGTCAGCTTTTGGGGCTGGACGCCGATGCCCTCGTCGCGAGCTTGCCCAACGTGGACGCCGAAACCGAGGCTGGACCGCTGCCTGGCTGGGTCGGCGGGGCTGCCGCCCCACGGCCCAGCAGACCCTCGCCGTTTCGGGAGGCAAGGATCCTGATCGGTATCGGTGTGGCGCTTGTAGTCGCCATTGGGGCTGTGGGCGGCGGCGCCTGGTGGTTTGCCCAACAGGGCGAGCCAACGCCGGCCGTCGTGGAACCAGCGGTCGAGGAGGGCACAAACGATTCGACAGAGGCGCAACCAGTCTCAGAGCCAGCGGTGCCTGAGCAGCCGGTTGATGTGGAGGCGCCAGCCAGCTCGACTGAAAACATCGCGTCGACTGAGGTGGCGTCGGATAGTGAACTCGCTGGGATGATAGCGACCCGCACTGAGGCCGCCAGACGCGGCGAGGCCCCAGTGGTCACCTCATCTGAACCGCGGGAACCCCAGCCGGGTGATCAGACCCTCGCGCTGGTGTTCACGGGTGAGTCCTGGATGGAAATTTCTGACGCGACGGGTGACCGGCTTTTGTTCGGTCTCCTGGGCGAGGGTGAGGAGCGCTTGCGGGGTCAGCCGCCCTTCGAAGTGGTCGTGGGTGATGTGAATAGCGTCGTCATTGAGTTCGAAGGCGAGCCGGTTGATCTGGATGCCTACGCTCGAGGTAATGTCGCGCGCTTCACGCTCGGCGAGTCCTGAGGAAGCCTTGAGCCAATCGATCCAGAATATTCGGGGTTTTGGTGATGTCCTTCCAGAGGAAACACCAGGCTGGCAGTTTGTCGAATCCGTGTTCCGCCGTGAATTAACGCGCTACGGCTACGATGAGATTCGCCTGCCAATCGTCGAGAAGACCGAGCTTTTTGCTCGTTCGATTGGGGAAGTGACGGACATTGTCGAAAAAGAGATGTACACCTTTACCGATCGTAATGGGGACAGTCTCACTCTGCGGCCAGAGGGCACGGCCGGCTGTGTGCGCGCGGCCATCCAGCGGGGGTTGTTGCACAACGCGCGACCGCGCCTATGGTATGTCGGTCCGATGTTCCGCCATGAACGGCCTCAGAAAGGCCGTTATCGGCAATTTCATCAGGTGGGCGCTGAAGCGTTCGGTTTAGAAGGCCCAGATCTGGATGCCGAAATGGTCCTGCTGTCTGGCCGAATTCTCTCTGCCCTTGGGCTCTCCAACCTCCGTCTTGAATTGAACAACCTGGGCACATCGGATGCCCGTGCAAGCTATCGAGATGCGCTGGTTGCCCACTTGCGGTCCAACGAAGCCAGCCTTGATGATGATGCACGGCGGCGGTTGGAAACCAATCCACTGCGGGTGCTCGATAGCAAAAACCCTGCCATGCGCGAGGTGATTGCAGCAGCCCCAGATCTCCTGGACTACCTCGATGAGGGGTCACGAGCGCATTTCGAGGCGCTTCGGGCAATGCTGGACGCCGCCGGGCAGGCGTATACGATCAACAGTCGGTTGGTGCGCGGTCTGGATTATTACGGGGGGACGGTTTTTGAGTGGGTGAGTGATGAACTCGGCGCTCAGGGAACGGTCCTTGCTGGAGGCCGTTACGACACGCTGGTGGAAATGATTGGTGGCAAAGCCACACCGGCGATTGGCTTTGCTGCTGGTATTGAGCGCCTCGTTGCGCTTGTGGACGCGGCGGAGCGTACCCCATCCGTGCCATCGCCGCATGCTTACCTAGTTGTGGCAGATCCGATGGGCACTCGTGAGGCGATCGCCCTTGCGGAGCGGCTGCGTGATGGCTTACCCGCCTTGCGTTTGCACGTGCACATGGGGGGTGGATCATTGAAAAGTCAGCTGCGGCGGGCCGACCGCAGTGGGGCGACGCTGGCCATTATCCAGGGCAGTGAGGAAATTGCGGCTGGCGAGGTTGCAATCAAGGACCTGCGTGGCGATGCCACGCAACGGCGTGTTCCCATTGATGCGCTTGAGGACACACTCAGTCCGCTTTGCGCACAGTAACGCATAGGAGTCGGAGCGTGGCATACGAGGACGATGAACAGCTTGAAGCATTGCGTGACTGGTGGCGCCGTCATGGTCGTGGCGTTGTCATCGGTGTCGCGGCTGCCTTGGTGTTGGTCGTAGGCTGGCAACAGTGGACCGCCTGGCAGGTGCGTCAAAACGCAGCCGCCGCGGATGACTATACTGCGGTTTTGCAGGCCATTAATGAACGGGAGCCTGAGGCAGCCGCTAACCGGCTTGGTGCACTTCGTGAGGCCCATGGCGAAAGCCCTTATGCCGCAATGGCGACCTTGGCGGTTGCCACGGCTGAGGTGGCGGAAGGGCGCGCGCAGGCAGCGGCGGATGTCCTTTCCTGGATTCACACTGAGCGTCCGGATAGCCCTTTCGCTAATCTGGCCCGCCTGCGGCAGGCTGAAGCCCTTGCGGCGGCCGCAGAACAGGATGCCGCACTGGAAGTGCTGGAGCCCGTCGTCGATGGCCCGCTACGGGTCCGTTATCTTGAGCTTCGAGGTGATCTTCTGGCTGCGTCTGGTGACCGCCAGGGGGCCATAGCTGCCTATGAGGACGCATTGTCAGAGGCCGGTGGGCAACGGCGCTCCCTGGTTGAAGTCAAATTGCTTGATCTGGGTGGAGAACCGGCATCATGAAACCCTCCGTCTTGAAATGGATCGCTATCGCAGGCGCTTCGGTGATGCTCGCCGCGTGTGGCAGTCGTGGGCCGCTGGAGGCAGATGATGCCCCGGCAGTTGAGGTGGCTGATGACGGACCTGAGGTTCGTGTTGTCTGGTCAGCGAATGTCGGCCGCGCCTCAACCCCGTACCACCGACTGGAATTGGCTCTGCGGGAGGGACAGATCATTGCTGCGGCGGCTGATGGACAGGTGACGGCGCTCGATGCCGCCTCGGGTGATCGGCAATGGCAAGTCTCCCTGGATACCCCGATCTCCGGCGGCGTCGGCGCAGGCGAGGAGGGCATCGCACTGGGTACCCCGGAGGGTGAGGTGTTGTTGTTGTCTGCCGCTGATGGATCAGTGCGCTGGAAAAGTCAGGTCAGCAGTGAGGTGCTGGCGCCGCCTGCCGTTGGCCAAGATACGGTGGTGGCACGCACAGGCGACGGGCGAGTGTTTGCGCTTGAGGCCAGTGACGGGTCCCAGCGATGGCTTTACAGCCGCAGTGTCCCTTCGCTTAGTCTGCGAGGGCACTCCGCCCCCGTGCTGGTCCGCAACGGCGTTGTCAGTGGATTTGATAACGGCCGCCTGAGTGCCCTGACCTTGGCAGAGGGTGATCCAGTCTGGGAGGCGACGGTCGCCGTTCCTGAGGGCCGGACTGATCTGGAGCGCATGATCGATATTGATGCTGATCCGCTCGTCGTCCGCGGCGATCTGTTTGCGGGTGCCTATCAAGGACGGCTGACCGGTATCTCGCTTGGTAGTGGCGAAATCGCTTGGGCACGAGATCTTTCTTTGCTGGGCGGTCTGACCGTAGATGCCTCTAACCTGTACGCCACTGACGACGAAGGTCGAGTTTGGGCGCTGGACCGCCGCAATGGGGCTTCGGTATGGCGTTCAGAGGAACTGGCCGGCGTGACGTTGACAGCACCGACGATGCACGCGGAGCGGGTGGCTGTGGCAGGCTCTGATGGCTATGTGAGCTGGCTCGATCCTGATGACGGCCACGTGCTTGCTCGAACTGCGCTGGGTCGAGCGAAAATCGCCGCGCCACCCCTTGAGCATGAAGGTCGGCTTTACGTGCTGGATCTCGACGGTAGACTCCATGGGGTAGAGGTCGATCAATAAAGGCAAGAAAGGAGAGTGGGCATGCGCATCATACTTCTAGGCCCACCGGGGGCAGGTAAAGGCACGCAAGCCGTCGCCCTGTGTGAAACCTACGGGATCCCACAGATTTCCACAGGCGATATGCTCCGAGCCGCCGTCAAGGCTGGTACGGAGCTTGGACGCGCCGCCAAAGCCGTTATGGATGCTGGCGAGTTGGTGTCCGATGACATCATTATCGGCCTTGTGCGTGAACGGATTGCACAGCCTGACTGTGCCGAGGGATTTCTCTTCGACGGGTTTCCGCGCACGATTGCCCAGGCCGATGCCCTGCAGGACGCTGGTGTGGTAATTGATGCGGTTGTCGAAATTCAGGTCGACGACGAGGACATCGTAGCGCGAATGGCCGGACGCCGCTGTCACCCGGGATCCGGACGTGTTTACCACATCGATAATGCCCCTCCAGTAGAAGCTGGCAAAGACGATGTGACCGGTGAAGCGCTGGTTCAGCGAGAAGATGACCGGGAGGAGACGGTTCGGCAACGCCTGGCTGTCTATCACGAGCAGACGCGCCCACTGGTCGAGTATTACCAGCAGCGTGCCCAAAAGGGTGGTGATGCAGCGCCACGCTATGTCTCGGTGGACGGCCGTGGCGCTATCGAGGCGGTGCGCCAACGTATCGTTGATGCACTGGAGCGTTGACGGGAACCTCCCTCAGCGCCTGTGATCAGAGCAGGCATGCGTACCCTTATTGCCGCGCTTTTTCTCTTGTTCGCCGGCCCGGTTATCGGGCAGACGGTGCATGTTCTGACGATTGATGGGCCGATTGGTCCTGCGACAGCGGATTATGTGGTCAGCGGCCTAGAAGACGCTGAAGCGGCCAATGCGGATGCGGTTGTTCTCAAGATGGATACGCCGGGTGGTCTTGATCCGGCGATGCGCGAAATCATTAGCGCTGTGCTTCAAAGTCCTTTGCCGGTATTAGGGCATGTCGCGCCGTCTGGCGCGCGGGCTGCAAGCGCAGGGACCTATATCCTGTATGCCGCCCATATCGCGGCGATGGCGCCTGGAACCAACCTGGGCGCAGCCACTCCGGTTCGTGTCGGGGGCGGCATGCCGGGATCAGCCGGTGAAGACGCCGAGGGGGGCGATGAGTCACCTGAGTCCGCCAGCGAGCGCAAAATGGTCAACGATGCCGTGGCCTATATTCGTTCGCTCGCGGAGTTGCGGGGCCGGAATGCTGATTGGGCTGAGCGTGCGGTGAGGGAGGCCGTGAGCCTCTCTGCACAGGCGGCAGTGGAAGAGAATGTCGCAACGCTGATCGCAAGCGACACGGCTGATTTGCTCGCGCAGACTGAAGGCCGACGTATCGAAATCAATGGAGACGGTCGGACGCTTGAGCTCAAAGGCGCCCGTATCGAAGATCAAGCCCCAGACTGGCGGGATCAGCTGCTCGCAACGATCACAAACCCCAATGTCGCCTACATTCTTTTATTGGTGGGCATTTACGGGCTGATATTCGAGCTCGCTAATCCCGGTGCGCTGGTGCCTGGTGTGATAGGGGGTATTTCGCTTTTACTCGCGCTTTTTGCGCTCCAGGCGCTACCCGTTAACTTCGCTGGCCTCGGATTGCTCGCCCTGGGCGTGCTCTTCATGATCGGCGAAGCGTTAGCGCCCTCGTTTGGGGCGCTCGGTATCGGGGGTGTGCTGGCCTTTGGGCTGGGTTCTGTTCTGCTGTTTGATGCAGAAGGCCCGGGGTTTGAGCTATCCATGATGCTCGTGATCGGAGTAACTGCGGCGAGCCTGGTGATCTTTATGGGCACGGCGACGCTGGCTATGCGGGCCTTTCAGCGACGTGGCGTTGCTGGTGTATCGCACCTGCTCGGTGCTGAGGCCGAGGTGGTGGCGACTGAGCCAGCACTGCGTGTCGTGACGGAAAGTGAACGCTGGCGCGCCGAGAGTGATGACGATTTAGCGGTTGGCGACACGGTCAAAGTCATTGATATTAACGGGCTGACACTCACGGTGGAGCCGATGGAAAAGCAGGACCCAACGAAGCATGAATAACTATGAGGCCGCGATTCAGCGGTTTAAAGAATGGTTTAGCGAGGCGCATGACACCGACGGCATTCTGGATGCGACGGCCATGAACCTGGCAACAGCGACCGCTGACGGGCGCCCGAGTGCGCGCACCGTTCTTCTCAAGCATTTTGACGAAGAGGGATTCGTTTTCTACTCGAACGGGAACAGTCGTAAAGGACGTCAGCTGGCCGCCAATCCGCGTGCTGCTTTGACGTTTTATTGGGAGCCGCTTCAGCGGCAGGTTTTGGTGGAAGGTGCGGTGCAGGTCGTGAGCGACGCTGAATCGGATGCCTACTTCGCCAGCCGGCCGCGGCTGAGCCAGATCGGTGCCTGGGCGTCGAGGCAATCTGAGGTGCTGGCAAGTCGGGCGGCGTTTGATGCGCAAGTCGAGGCCGTTGAAGCGCGTTTTGAAGGTCAGCCGGTAACTCGCCCGCCACATTGGGGGGGCTACCGCCTTCGGCCTGACATGATCGAATTTTGGCAGGGGCGCGAAGGGCGACTGCATGATCGCGAACGCGCTTATCGCGCTGAAAGCGGTCAGTGGGAGTGGATATTGCTGAACCCCTGACCTCGCTCAACGCGTGGTCTGGC
>Ga0102930_1000230_pt1 | contig 18700 bp, 18 predicted proteins | sample SalPon1_B_H2O_MG_FD_84514 | JGI IMG/M metagenome (GOLD analysis project Ga0102930, IMG submission 84514) | Salt pond water microbial communities from South San Francisco under conditions of wetland restoration - Salt Pond MetaG R1_B_H2O_MG | ecosystem: Environmental > Aquatic > Non-marine Saline... | reverse complement strand
ATCGAACTCTCAACAAGCTATGGCAATAGCTGTGATCAGGTTATCGCGCTTAGCGAGAGTATTGCTGATTTACTGCATGAACGCGGCGTCAATGCGCCTGTGGCTGTCCTGCCGACGGGTATTGATCAGCAAGCCTTTGGCCGCGGCAATGGGGCGCGTTTTCGCGCCGAGCATGGCATACCTAAAACGGCCCGAGTCATTGGGCATGTAGGCCGCCTCGCCGAAGAAAAAAATCTGCACTATCTCAGCAATGCCATACAGGCTGCACTCAGGGCTGAGCCAACGGCGCATTGTTTAATGCTAGGAGATGGCACAGAGAGCGCAGCAATTGATCAGAGTTTTGCCGAGGCTGGACTGAGCGCGCGCTTGCATCGCCCCGGGACGCTTGGCTTACCAAGCTTGGCGGATGCCTATGCCGCCATGGATGTGTTTGCGTTTGCCTCGTTAACAGAAACCCAAGGCATGGTGTTGGCAGAGGCCATGACCGCTGGCGTACCGGTCATCGCACTTGATGCCCCCGGCGCACGTGAGGTGGTTAAGGATGGCTTTAATGGCCGTTTGCTCACGGCGAATGCCTCGCCAACCGCGTTTGCCAAGGCATTGACTGAATGGCTGGGTTGGGCAGACTCAAGCGGCGATAAACAACGCAACAAACCCCCGGCAATTGTGGTCGAAGCAATGGCCGATACAGCGGCGAGGTATTCGATGGATGCCAGTGCTGAGCGGGCCTTAGCGATGTATTCACGCCGGCTTGCTGCCGGTACGCTGAGCGCTGAAAGTCGCGATGATGCTCGCGCAGCATGGCAGGGTAGCCTGCGCCGCGTGCAGGCGGAATGGGTGGTGATTCGGGGTATGGCGCGGGCGGCCGGCAAAGCGCTGACCGGGGATGATCCATCGGTCATTTCATAAATTAACGGTTGTAGGATTGAAGCGTCTATCCTGACTCAAATATAGATCAACTAATGCCATGGGTTAATGGCGATAACGGAGATGAATTGTGAGTAAAATTTTAGTGCTTTATTACAGTACTTGGGGTCATGTAGAGACCATGGCAGGGGCTATTGCTGAGGGCGCTCGCAGCGTCGCCGGCACCGAAGTCGCGATTAAGCGCGTGCCTGAACTCATGCCAGAGGATGTGGCGAAAAGCGCAGGCGCTAAGCTCGATCAAACGGCCCCAATTGCGGCGCCGGATGAGCTTGCTGACTATGACGCCATTATTTTTGGCACGCCGACACGCTTTGGCAACATGGCCGCCCAAATGCGCAACTTCCTCGATCAAACCGGCGGGCTTTGGGCGGCTGGCAAACTAATCGGTAAAGTGGGCAGTGTATTTGCCAGTACGGGCAGCCAGCACGGTGGGCAAGAGACCACCCTTACCTCATTTCACACCACATTGTTTCATCAGGGCATGGTTGTCGTTGGCGTACCGTATTCCTGCCCCGAACTCACAACAATGGATGAAATTACCGGCGGCACACCGTATGGCGCAACAACACTCGCGGATGGCGATGGCAGTCGTCAGCCCAGTGAAAATGAGCTCACCATTGCTCGATTCCAAGGTAAGCATGTAGCTGAAATTACCACCAAGCTTGCTAGCTAAGGGGAGGCCGCATGGGATTACTTGTCGATGGCGTCTGGCACGATCAGTGGTATGACACCGAATCAACCGGTGGGCGATTTGAGCGCCCAGATACCGTCTTTAGACATTGGATCGGCCAAGCCGATGGCGCCTTCCCGGCAGCCTCTGGGCGCTATCACCTCTATGTCTCGCTGGCCTGTCCGTGGGCGCATCGAACTTTGATCGTGCGGCGATTAAAGGGTTTGGAGCCGCATATGGGCGTATCCGTTGTCCATCCTTACATGGGCAATGGTGGCTGGCATTTCGATGGGCGTTATCCCGGCGCCACCGACGATGAGCTCTATGGCTTTGAGTATCTGCATGCGCTGTATCAAAAAGCCGATAGCCACTACACCGGCCGAGTCACAGTCCCGGTGTTATGGGATCGCGAGCAGGCCACAATCGTTAATAACGAATCCGCCGATTTAGTGCGAATTCTCAACACCGCCTTTAACGATTTGGACGGGGTCGATCAAGCGCTTGATCTTTATCCAGACGCGAAAGCCGCGCAAATTGATGCCTTAAACGAGCGTATTTACCACGCCATTAACAATGGCGTGTATAAGTCTGGGTTTGCGACTACCCAAGCGGCATATGAGCAAGCGGTCGGTGAGCTTTTTAATGCACTCGATGAGTTGGAAGCGCGGCTGGGTGAGAAGCGGTACTTAACCGGCGAGCAAATCACTGAAGCGGATTGGCGATTATTTACTACGCTGATTCGATTTGATGCGGTGTATGTCGGCCATTTTAAATGCAATCAACGGCGCATTGATGACTACCCGCATCTTGCCGGTTACCTGCGTGATCTCTACCAACAGCCGGGCATTGCAGAGACGGTGAGTATTGAGCATATCAAGCGCCACTACTACACCAGCCATCCGATGATTAACCCGACCGGTGTGATTCCAGTGGGGCCGGTGCTAGATTTTGATGCGCCGCACCAGCGAGGCGCGTGATAATCTAAACGCATGTCAAAAGCAGCCAGCATCAATCCCACAAGTGCGCATGAGACAGGACATGCGCGTTTGCCAACGCCATGGGGCGAATTTCTTATTCATGGGTTTAAGGATACCCAGGGGAGTGAGCATGTGGCGTTGGTTATGGGCAACCCGGCCGCGGCAAAAGCGCCCTTGGTGCGTGTGCATTCAGAGTGCTTAACCGGCGATGCGCTGTTTAGCCAGCGCTGTGACTGCGGCCCTCAGCTAGAAGCGGCAATGCAGCAGATTGGTAACGCCGGTGAGGGCGTGATTGTGTATCTACGCCAAGAGGGCCGTGGGATTGGGCTGCTTAATAAGATTCGTGCCTATGCCCTGCAGGATGAGGCGGGTGCCGATACCGTTGAAGCGAATGAAGCCCTAGGGTTTGCGCCAGACTCACGAGATTACGGGGTGGCCGCAGCCATGCTAGAGGCCATTGGGGTGCAGCGCCTACGTTTATTGACCAATAACCCGAGTAAAGTCGCTGGGCTGGAGGCGGCTGGCATTCAGGTGATTGAGCGCTTGCCGTTACTGGCTGGCCGCAATCCGCATAACCATGCCTATTTAGAAACCAAAGCAGCCAAGTTTGGTCACCATTTTGGCGGGAGTGAACGCGAGTGAATCGCAAGTCTTACCTAATTGCGGCCGCTATTGCGGCTATTTTAGTGATTTGGATGCTCAGCGGTCTATGGGGTGGGCAAAAGGTGGCGACACCGAATGCGATCACACCGGTGGCCGAGCGCGACGGCATGGCGGTAGAGGTTCAGACTTTTAGCGCAGAACGTATCGATCGGTTTTTAGAAAACCAAGGCCAAACGCGAGCAGAACATGATATTGAGCTGCGTGCCGAAACCGCAGGTCGCGTGGCTGAGGTGCAAGTGGCCGAGGGTGATGAAGTCGCTGAGGGCGATTTAATTTTACGTTTGGCCCAAGGTGATCGTGTCTCTCAACAAGCTGAGGCTGAGGCTAAAGTCGCGCAGCGCAAAGCGGATTTTTTAGCGATTGAGCGCCTGCAAAACGACGGTTTTCAATCAGAAATTGCACTGAATGAAGCGCAAGCGGCTCTGGCCACGGCTCGGGCGCAACTTGACGCCATTAATAAAGAAATAGCGGATACCCAAATCGTTGCACCGATTGATGGGCGTATTGAGTCACGCCCGGCTGAGGTCGGTGACTATGTCAGCGTAGGCGATGCGGTGGCGCGTATTATTGATAGCGATCCGCTTATTGTGGTCGCGAATGTTGCCCAACAAGACATTCGTAAAGTCAATTTAGGCCGCGAAGCGCAAATCACTCTAGCCACCGGCGATACCCTTGTCGGTGAAGTTCGCTACATCAGTGAAGCGGCCGATGCCGGATCGCGCACCTTTCGGGTGGAAGCGGCCGCCCCCAACCCCGATGGTCTGCCGGTTGGTATGAGTGCCACGGTCAGAATCCCGCTAGATAGTGCCCAAGCACATTTTCTAAGTCCCGCCTGGCTATCCCTTGAAGATACCGGGCAGGTAGGTGTTAAAGCGGTAGATGCCAATGATGAAGTGGTTTTCTACCCCGTCGATATTGTACGTGCTGAGCGGGACGGCGTGTGGGTGACTGGATTGCCGGATGCACTACGCCTCATTACGGTTGGCCAAGGTTTTGTTCGCGAGGGTGAGCCTGTCACCCCCGTCCTCAATACGGATTAGAACGGCATGCGTGCACTGATTAATGCCGCTTTTAATCGAAGCCGTGCAGTCACCCTTGTTTTTTTGCTTGTGATTGCGATGGGACTTGTTGCCTATCAAAGCATTCCAAAAGAGGCCGAGCCCGACGTTAATATCCCGATTATTTATGTCTCAATGGCGTATGAGGGGATCTCTCCCGAGGATGCTGAGCGTCTTTTAGTGCGTCCGATGGAGCGCGAGCTGTCGAGCATCGAAGGACTTGATCAAATTAAAGGTACGGCGACCGAAGGCTTTGCCTCGGTATTATTGGAATTTGATGCCGGATTTGATGCGGATCGGGCGCTTGATGATGTCCGTGAAGGCGTGGATATTGCCCGCTCTGAGCTGCCGCAAGGAGCGGAAGAGCCACGGGTCAGCGAAGTGAATGTTGCGCTTTTCCCGGTGCTAACAGTGGCCTTATCGGGGCCGGTTCCAGAGCGTGCGCTCATTAGCACTGCCGAGTCGCTACAGGATCGTATTGAGTCACTCCCTGGTGTGCTGGAAGCGGATATTGGCGGCGATCGCGAGGAGCTACTCGAGGTGGCTGTCGATGATCGAGTGATGCAGACCTACGATATCGCTTACGCTGATTTATTTAACCTTGTTGATCGAAACAATCGCTTGATTGCCGCTGGGGCGCTCGATACCGGTGCTGGTCGGCTGTCGGTCAAAGTGCCGGGCGTGATCGAGACCATGGAAGATGTTCTTAGTTTGCCGGTAAAAGTATCCGGCGATCGGGTGGTCACCTTTGCTGATGTCGCTAGCGTTCGGCGGACGTTTAAAGACCCGAATGAGTTTGCCCGACTTAATGGCGAGCCTGCGGTGACATTGGAGGTATCTAAACGCGTTGGCGCCAATATCATTGAGGTCAACGACCAAGTGCGGGCCATTGTCGAGGACATGCGCGGGGACTGGCCTTCTTCCATGGAGGTGACGTATTTGCAGGACCGCTCGCAGGACATTCGGACAATGCTGCGAGATTTGCAAAATAACGTCATTACTGCCGTGGTGCTAGTTATGATCGTCGTGGTGGCTGCGATGGGTTGGCGGCCGGCGCTGCTCGTGGGGCTTGCTATTCCGGGGGCGTTTTTAACCGGTATCTTAGCCGTGCATGCGATGGGCTACACCATGAATATCGTGGTGCTCTTTAGCCTGATTTTGGTGGTGGGCATGCTCGTGGATGCGGCGATCGTTGTGGTGGAGTTAGCCGAGCGAAGAATGACCGAGGGGTGCTCGGCGCTTGAAGCCTACCGCTTTGGCGCCCAGCGCATGAGTTGGCCGATTACCGCGGCCACGGTGACCACCTTAGCGGTGTTTGTGCCGTTATTGTTTTGGGGCGGCATTGTTGGCCAGTTCATGAAGTATTTACCGATCACCGTGATGGTAACGCTGGCCGCCTCGCTTGCGATGGCGCTTATTTTTATACCGGTACTGGGTGGTTGGTTTGCGCGCGGTGCCTCAGCTCAAGGTGCGCATCAACGTCGCATCAGCATTGCTGAGACGGGTGATTTATCAGAGCTTGATGGCTTTAGTGGCCGTTATCTGGGCATGCTCAAAGGTGCTATTGATCGCCCAGGCCGTGTCTTAGCGCTGATTCTATTGGCTGTTGTCGCAACCTATATCGCCTATGGCCGGTATGGCGCCGGGGTGGAATTTTTCCCGTCAACTGAGCCAGATTATGCGCGGGTTCAAGTCCAAGCCCGTGGCGATCTGTCTGTTTATGAAAAAGATCAACTGGTGCGTGCCGTTGAGCAGCGATTAATGGGCTTTGATGAGGTGGGTTATGCGTATTCGCGGACGTTTGCCGATCCCACCCGAACCGGTGGTCAGTCATTAGCCCGGGATGCGATTGGTGTGGTGCAACTAGACTTTGTGGATTGGACAGAGCGCCGGCCGGCCGCGCGCATCATTGAAGATATTCGTCAGGCGGTTGCGGATATTCCTGGCATTCGGGTGCAAATTACCCAGCAGCAGCAGGGCCCTGGTCAAGCCAAGCCCGTTGAGTTGCAAATTGCAGGCCTACCCGATCAGCTTGCAGGCGGTGTCGATACGCTTCGCGAGCGAATGGATACGCTCGGCGGATTTGCAGATATTGAGGATAATCGTCCGCTGCCGGGTATCGACTGGGCGTTGCAGGTGGATCGCGAGCAAGCCGCGCGCTTTGGTGCGGATGTCCAGCTGGTTGGTAATGCCGTGCAATTGGTGACTAACGGCGTTTTGATTGCTGATTATCGGCCTGATAATAGTGATGATGAGGTCGATATACGCGTGCGCTTTCCTGTTGAGGATCGCAGTTTGGATACCTTAGGCCAACTTCGCGTGCCGACACGACACGGCCAAGTCCCGGTCAGTAATTTTGTTGATTTTCTGCCGGTGGCAAAAACCGGCACGCTCGAGCGCATTGATGGTGAACGCGTGCTAACCATTAGTGCCGATATTAAAGCCGGACGATTGGCTGACGAGCGCGTCGATGCGCTGCGGCAATCCTTAACCGCCAATCCGCTACCTCAGGGTGTCAGTGTTCAGTTCAAAGGCGAGGATGAAGATCAGCGCGAGGCGCAATCGTTCTTATCCACCGCTTTTGCGGTGTCGATTGCGCTGATGAGCATCATCTTAATTACGCAATTTAATAGCATTTATCAGACTGTGCTGGTGCTCTCTGCCATTGTGCTATCGACGGCTGGTGTGCTGCTGGGGCTTTTAATCACTCAGCGACCTTTCAGTATTGTCATGGGTGGCGTGGGTATGATTGCGCTTGCCGGCATTGTGGTGAATAACAACATCGTCTTGATCGATACCTACAATAATTTGCGCAGCGAGGGTATGCCGGTGCGCGAGGCGATCTTGCGCACCGCCGCCCAGCGCTTACGCCCGGTACTGCTCACCTCGGTGACAACGGTGCTTGGGCTTATGCCCATGGTGTTAAAAATGAACGTCGATTTGTTAGGCCGTAATCTTGAGTTTAATGCGCCCTCAACGCAGTGGTGGGCACAACTGTCTGCCACGATTGCTGGGGGGTTAACGTTTGCAACAGTGCTAACGTTGGTATTAACACCCTGTCTTTTGATGTTGGGTAACAATGCAAGCAACCGATTAACCCAGTGGCGGGAGCACTCGCGTTTTGGCCACGCCTAGCGTGAATGGGGAGGGCAGATCATGAAGCTCTACACATCGCCAACATCACCCTATGCTCGCTTGGTGCGAGTGGCATTAGTCGAAAAGCAGCTCAACGATCGAGTGGCGTATTGTTTTGTTGATCCATGGCAGACGCCGGCAGAGTTGCTCGCTGTTAATCCAAGCTGCCGTGTCCCAACATTGGTGACCGATGATGGTCATGCGCTCACCGAAGCGGGTGTCATTGTGCTTTATTTAGAGCGGCGTTACCCCGAGCCCCGACTCATGCCGCGTGAGGCAGTGGAGTGGGTGCATACCCAGCTGGGTCGCGCCTTAGGCTGTATTGACTCAGGAGTGGGGGTGCTCACAGAGCGCCGTCATGGTGATGCCACCACAGCGCTTGCCGAGCGCCGTGGCGAGGCGATGCAGCGCGCGGTTATTGGTTTGGCCGAAGCGGTTGGCTCAGGCGAGCGTAGAGATCCTGATTTGGGTCAGATTGCTTTGGGTGTGGCATTGGATTGGTTTGATTATCGGTTCTCGGACGAAGTGGGTTGGCGAGTCGATTACCCGCTCGTTGCACAATGGTTGGATGCACTAAAACAGCGTCCCTCGTTTATTCAGACCGCGCCACCGGCGAACTAAGCACGGTATTGAGGAGAGGCTATGGCTGAGCGGCGTGCGGCAGTGCAAGCGGGATTACGCGCAGTCGCGCCGATGGTCGCGGCTGTCATTCCCTTTGGTGTCACCGCTGGCGTCGCCGGCCTTGATGCCGGGCTTGGCGCGGCGCTGACGCTGGGAATGTCGGTCATTGTGTTCGCAGGGGCTGCGCAGCTCGCCAGTATTCAGTTAATGGATGCCGGGGCGGCCGCGCCCCTGGTCGTGATGACCGCGCTCCTGATTAATTTGCGCATGCTTATGTATAGCGCCCATCTTGCGGCATATTTTGGCTATTTGCCGCTACGTTGGCGCGCGCTAATGGCGTATATATTAACCGATCAGGCCTATGCGCTGAGCGTGCCTAAGATGATGAATAATGCGTCTGCCTCGAATGCGCATTGGTTTTTTATTGGTGTGGCCATTCCGTTGTGGGTGGTCTGGCAATTAGCCACTGCCTTTGGTTATTGGGCAGGCACCGCCATGCCGGCGAGCTGGGAGCTTGGCTTTATTGTGCCGTTAATTTTTCTGGCCCTGCTAATGCCAGCGGTGCAAAGCCGCCCCTCGGTGGTGGCCGCCGTGGTGGCAGGCAGTATTTCGGTGCTAGGCGGCGGATTACCGGCGGGACTTGGGCTAACACTTGGCGCCCTTACAGGTATTTTAGCTGGTGTGCTCGCTGAGCAATGGTGGCGTCATGAATGATTCATTGTGGTGGGTCATTATTGCCATTGGTGTAGGTACTTATCTATGGCGCGGATCATTTCTGGTTTTTGGTGGCCGATTACGGTTGCCCGGACTCGTGCGACGTGCGCTTAATTATGTACCGCCGGCGGTATTTGCTGCCCTGGTATTACCCGGCATCTTGCAGGTTCAGGCCGATGGCCATATTGATGGGCCAAAGCTTGCTGCCGGCATGTTGGCTGGATTGGTGGCATGGCAAACCAAGGGCACGATCATCACATTAGCGGCCGGAATGATCGTGCTTTGGAGCTTGCGTGCGCTACTGCCAGGTTGATTAGTGCTGCGATGCAAGGCCATGCTGGGCGGCTTGACGCTCGCCTAGTCCATGCCGAATACGCGTGACTAGGGACTTGCAGGCGCCGGCGATATACGCACTACGAATAATTTCGGCCTGACGGATGGCGGCATCTATGTCAGTGTTTTTCAGAGCGTTACTTTTCATCAATGATCCTTTTTCGGTTATGTTCATTAATGAAAAAGGTTACTCTGTTCCTGAAATAAGATAATCCCTCAAATTGGCAAAGCATTAATGAATGAGGAGCACAGATAGTTATGGATCGCGCCGCGGAAATGCAGATGTTCGTCCGCTCGGTTGAGAAAGGGAGCTTCTCGGCGGCAGCGCGCGATTTAGATCTTACGCCCTCAGCGGTGAGTAAGCAGATTCGGCGACTTGAGGACCGACTTGGGGTGCGGCTATTTAACCGTACGACCCGTCGAGTGAGCCTCACTGAGGTTGGCCATGCTTACTACGAGCGCTGTTCACGCATCATCCAAGAGATCGAGGAGGCCGAGGAAGCGGTCACAGCCTTGAATGAAAATCCACGCGGCACCTTGCGTGTCGCTGCCACGGTGGCATTTGGCCGAGTTGAGGTCTTGCCGCGTATTAATGAATTCCTTGAGCGCTATCCTGAGCTAAATGTCGAGTTTGAGTTAACCGACCGGCATGTCGATCTCATTGAAGAGGGTATTGATGTTGCCATTCAATGGCGCGAGCAAATGGAAGACCCCTCGCTTATTGCCCGGCGTTTGTGTGTAAATCGCCGAATTATTTGCGCCTCGCCACATTATATCGCGCAACATGGAAAGCCACGAACGCCCGAGGCGTTGCTTGAGCATAACTGTTTAACGCTCTATGAAGTCTCGCAGTTTAACGATTGGGCGTTTGAGGATGCCGAGCATGGCCACCGTGTGCTGCATGTAAAGGGAAGTTTTCGTGCCAATACGGCAGATGCGTTGTATGAGGCTGCATTAGCGGGCGTGGGTTTGGCGCGACTATCGACCTGGTTGGTTATGCCCGCGATTCGTCGCGGTGAGCTGGTGCCAGTATTGCCGCAATATCCGCATGATATCTCTGCCTATTTTCTGCTCTACCCGCATCGGCGCCATCTATCGCAAAAAGTCCGGGCATTTGTCGACTTTTTGGTTGAAGTCTTCACGCCGGTGCCACCATGGGAGCGTGAAGGGTTGGAATTTACCCAAGCCGAGTGGCAGGAGCGTATTGAGCGCGGTTAATACTGAGTACCAGACCCGTGCTACGGCGGTGCGGGGCCATTCAGTACGATAATCCCAATATTGAGATAACCTGCATAGCTCACCCATACCCAATACGGTAGCAACCACCAAGCCGCCGGAGCATGGACTCGATAAAAGCGCATGACCGTAAGCCCAATCAGCGCCCAAAGCACGACCAAATCAACGAGCGCTAAATCCGGCCGATTCCACTGAAAAAAGACAATGCTCCACAACCCATTGGCGCCGAGTTGCGCCACAAAGGGCAGCAGTGTGCTTAGCCCAGCGCGCACGCCAATGCGTCGCCAGACCTGCCAAGAGGCCACGATCATCGTAATATAGAGCAGCGTCCAGGCGACCGGGAATAGCCAATTCGGTGGCGTCAGCGGTGGCTTGGTGAGTGCGGCGTACCACTCACCAGGCGGGCTTAAAATACCCCCCATTGCTGCAATGAACACCAATAGCGTCCAGCCCAATAAACCGTAGGCATCCTGTCGTCGGGACATGATTGGTGCGTGGAAGGTAGACATTCGATTACCAAGAACCGGTGTTGGCCATTGATTCCCAGGGCGCTTCGGCGGGTAGGGGCTCGCCGCTTTGTAGCAACTCGATAGAGATACCATCAGGGGATTTTACAAAGGCCATGTAGCCATCACGGGGGGGGCGATTAATGGTCACGCCATGATCCATGAGGTGTTGGCAGAATTGATAAATATGATCAACGCGATAGGCTAAGTGGCCAAAATTTCGCCCGCTGTCATAGCTTTCTGGATCCCAGTTGTAGGTGAGCTCCAGCATGGGTGCTTTATCGCTCGAGCGTGCTCGCTCGCTATCCGCAGGGGCCGCTAGAAAAATGAGCGTGAATCGGCCGGCTTCTACCTCGCGCCGGCTGATCTCTTGCATTCCCATTAGAGTGCAGTAAAAGTGCAAAGACGCATCAATATCGCTGATGCGAACCATGGTGTGGAGGAATTGCATTGGCATCTCCCGAGCAAAACTCCATTTTAGCGCGCCCTAGCAGCTGCTGGCCATGTTTGCTCTAGGATGTCGTCAGCGTTCGCCGTACCGCATCATGCCAACCGGCAACAATATGCTCGCGGGTGCTTCGTGAAATGGCCGGCTCAAAGCGCCGATTAAGCGCCCATTGCGAGTTCACATCTTCAAGCGAAGCATAAATTCCATGCTGCAGTCCGGCCAAATATGCCGCCCCTAAAGCGGTGGTTTCAATAATTTCTGGGCGTTCAACCGCCAAACCCGTTAGATCGGCTAGCCGCTGCAACAACCAGTTATTCGCGACCATGCCACCATCAACGCGCAAGGTCGCCTGCGCCGTGCCGGAATCACCAGCCATAGCCTCGAGTAAGTCGCCCGTTTGTAGGCAAACCGAATCCAATGCGGCGTGCACAAACTCGGCAACCCCGGTATTACGGGTCAGTCCGTAAATCGCCCCGCGGGCCTTAGGATCCCACCAGGGCGCGCCAAGACCGGTAAATGCAGGCACCAGATACAGTCCCTCTGCGTCGGCATCATTGGCTAAGCCCTCGCTTTGCGAGGCATGCGCAATAATCCCAAGCTCATCGCGCAACCACTGAATGGCGGCCCCGGCAATGAAGATGGCGCCCTCAAGGGCATAGGTGGGCTTGCCATTAATTCGATAAGCGGTGGTGGTTAGTAGACGATTGTTTGAGGCAACGGCCTGATCACCGGTATTGATTAAGGCAAAACACCCTGTGCCATAGGTGCTTTTAATCATGCCCGGCTCAAAGCAGCCCTGCCCGACAACCGCGGCATGCTGATCACCGGCAACCCCCTCTATGGGAAGCTCCATCCCAATCGTTGCGGAATCGGTGGTTCCAAAATGCGCCGAGCTATCAAGCACACGGGGTAACAGCTCGCGCGGGATATCAAAAAGGGCGAGCAGTTCCTCATCCCAGGCTTGGCGATGAATATCAAATAATAGAGTCCGGCTGGCATTGGTCGCATCAGTCGCGTGGGCTTGGCCGCCCGTTAGGGTCCACAGCAGCCAAGTATCAACCGTCCCAAACGCAAGCTCACCACGCTTCGCCCGCTCACGGGCTGTGCTGACGTTGTCCAAAATCCAGGCAATTTTCGTTGCCGAAAAATACGGATCGAGGAGTAAGCCTGTCCGCTCTGTCACCAATGTTTCGTGGCCGGCGGCTTTTAATGCGGCACAACGCTCAGCGGTACGACGGTCTTGCCAGACAATGGCGTTATGAATAGGCTCACCGGTTTTACGATCCCAGACAATCGTCGTCTCGCGTTGGTTGGTAATGCCAATGGTGAGTGCATGCACACCAGCGGCTTTGGCGGCTTTCAGGGCACGGCGGGCGGTTTCTATTGTGGCGTCAATTAAATCTTGTGGATCGTGCTCTACCCAGCCGCTGTGCGGGTAGTGCTGAGGAAATTCTTTTTGCGCACTGGCCACAATGACGCCTTCGGTATCGAAAACAATGGCTCGTGAACTGGTTGTCCCTTGGTCGATTGCCAATATTCCGTTGCGTTCTGCCATGCCAATGCTCTCCTCCGGGTATTTTGCGCCTTTCTATCTAAACGGTATGATCAAACTCGAGTGATAAAAGTCAAGCATGACTTTCATAAATGAAAATTGAGGAGGGGCTGTCATGGCGACAGATGAGGCGGTCGTGGATTTAAATCGGCGCCAAAGCGCCATGCTGGAGTTGGTGCAAGCGCATGGGTTTGTCTCAGTCGAAGAGCTTGCCCAGCACTTCTCAGTGACTTCTCAGACCATACGCCGTGATATTAACGATCTGTGTGAGGTGGGATTACTGCGACGTTTTCACGGCGGCGCGGGGTTGCCCTCCAGCGTTGAAAATGTGGCCTATCAAGCGCGGCAGATCCTACACCTCAACGCCAAGGAGCGGATTGCCCAAGCCATTGCCTCGCGCATACCCAATCAGGCCTCACTGTATATGACCCTTGGCACGACCACAGAGGCAGTTGCACGAGCGTTACGTGATCATCAGGGCATTCGCGTGATTACCAATAATCTCAATGTCGCCAGCATTTTGGCGGAAAACCCCAGTTGTGAGGTCATCGTAGCAGGTGGGGTCGTGCGCCATCGTGACCGTGGCATTACCGGTGAGGCCACGATTGATTTTGTTAAACAGTTCAAAGTGGATTATGCCGTGATGGGCATTTCAGGCATCGAATTAGACGGAACAATGCTTGATTTTGATTACCGCGAGGTTCGGGTTTTGCAAGTCATCATGGGTAACGCTCGGTCTGTGCTCCTGGGTGCCGATCACAGTAAGTTTGGCCGTAATGCTCTAGTCCGCGTGGGCGATCTTGGTGAAATCACCGAACTGTTTACCGATGCGCAACCACCGGCCGCTGTGCGGCGGTTATTGGGTGAATGCGATACCAAGTTAACGGTGATTAGCGAGTAATGCGCGAAAATGTTCGCTTGACTCCCCTGATTCGGGTGGTATGTTTGAAAACGAACATTACAAAACGGCAACATAAGTCGTTAGCGCAATTGGAGGAGACTCGCTCGTGCCTACAGCAGGTCAACAGACCAGCCATTACGACGTTGTCGTCGTTGGCGGCGGAATCAACGGAGCCGGAATTGCACGCGATGCCGCAGGGCGCGGGCTGAACGTTCTGCTGTGTGAACAGGGCGACCTTGCTAATTACACCTCATCAGCGAGCACCAAATTGGTTCATGGTGGCTTGCGCTATCTCGAATACTACGAATTCCGCTTAGTCCAAAAAGCCCTCGCAGAGCGCGAAGTCTTAATGCGCATTGCGCCCCATATTATTTGGCCGCTGCGCTTTGTGATGCCGCATGTCAAAGAATTACGGCCAGCATGGATGATCCGCATGGGGCTGTTCTTATATGACCATCTAGGCGGTCGGAAAAAGCTAGAGGGCTCTAAGGGCATTAATCTGCAGACTCACTATGCTGGCATGCCACTCGATGACAGCTTGCATAAAGGGTTTAGGTACTCAGACTGTTGGGTACAAGACTCACGCTTGGTTGTACTCAATTGTATGGATGTCAGATCACGCGGTGGACGCGTGCTGCCACGGACACGGTGTACCGGTGCAGAACGCCGTGATAAGGATTGGTCGGTTGAGCTAACCGATACCGCGACCAGCGAAACGTGGTCTGTACAAACGCGCTCAGTCATTAATGCGGCTGGCCCTTGGGTGGCAAAATTCTTGGGCGAGGCGATGCAGCGGAGTGACAATAAGGATGTTCACTTGGTTAAAGGCAGCCATATTGTGGTGCCGGCGATGTTTAGCCATGAAGACGCCTATCTTTTCCAAAATAATGACGGCCGCGTCATATTTGCGATTCCTTACGAACAGCACTTCACGCTCATCGGCACAACCGATGTTGGTTACGAAGGTAACCCGGCTGAAGCAAAGGCGAGCGATGAGGAAATTCAGTACTTATGTGATGCGGTTAATCGTTACTTTAAAAAAACGACCACACCCGAAGACGTGGTTTGGACGTACTCCGGGGTGCGCGCCCTCTACGATGAATCCGATGAGCAGAATGTCTCCGCGGTCAGTCGCGATTACAGCCTAGACCTTGATAAAACAGCCGCGCCGTTGTTGTCCGTCTTTGGCGGCAAAATTACCACTTATCGCACCCTCGCCCGCGAGGCCGTAGATCGCATCGCACCCCTACTTGATGCGCCGATAACCGATTGGACCGGAGATGAGGCCTTACCAGGAGGGGATATTCCTAACGGCGATTTTGACGCTTATCTCAATCGCATGCGGGCTGCCTACTCGTGGTTGCCGGCGGATACGGCCTGGCGGCTCGTGCGGAATTACGGCACAGGCGCCGAAGACCTACTCGGCACGGCAGCCTCAGTAGTTGACCTGGGCGCTCACTTTGGCGCCGACCTTTATGAAGCCGAGCTTAAGTATCTCGCAGACAATGAATGGGCGATGACCGCCGAGGATGCGATTTGGCGACGCAGTAAGCTTGGACTCATGCTCAGCCCGACTGAGCGTGAGCAAGTCGCGGCCTGGTTTGCCGGGCAAAACAAACAAAGGGCGAGCGCATAATGAGCTTTGTTTTGGAGGCAGTAAGCCGCAGCGTTAGTGGCGAGATGTTTTTAGACGACATCAATCTGACGTTCGAGCGTGGCGAGTTTAACGTGCTACTCGGTCTTACTGAGGCAGGTAAGACAACGCTTATGCGGATCATGGCAGGTTTAGAGCCGCCAAGCCGTGGCCAAATCATTGAAGATGATGTCTATATGACCAAGGTGCCGGTGCGGAAACGCTCGGTCGGTATGGTCTATCAGCAGTTTATTAATTACCCCTCATTAACGGTCTACGACAATATTGCCTCCCCGCTTAAGCTTGCCGGTTTGTCAAAAAAAGAAATCGATCAGCGAGTGCGGACCGAAGCCGAGCGTCTAGGTATTGAGCATTTGATTGATCGTCTTCCCGCTGCACTATCAGGTGGACAACAGCAGCGCTGTGCGATGGCTCGTGCACTTGTGCGCGACGCCAAACTTGTCCTTCTCGATGAGCCTTTGGTGAATTTAGATTATAAATTGCGCGAGGGCTTGCGCTCTGAATTCCGCACGCTTTTTGCCGACCGCGACACTGTGGTGGTCTATGCCACCACTGAGCCGGAAGAAGCGCTTGTGCTCGGTGGCAAGACCACGGTATTGCACGAAGGCCGAGTGATTCAGCATGGCGTAACAGCCGATTGTTATCGGCGGCCGGCGAATACCACGGTCACGCAAGTTTTTGCCGACCCACCCATGAATTTAATGCCAGTGCGCATCGATGATGGACAGATCAAAGTCGATAACCTGATGAGTGTGCCTATTCCAGCGCATATGCAGGATCTCGCCAGCGGCGAGTACACCTTTGGTATTCGTCCACACCATCTTTTTGCTCAGGCCGGCGAGCATCGAATTTCCTTAAAAGGTGAGGTTGAGGTCGCCGAAATTGCAGGTGCGGTGACGTATATCCACTTAGCGGTCAATGGCCGCGACTGGGTTATTGAGGAGCGCGGGGTGCATCAGGTCCATCCCGGCGATGCGTTTGACCTTTATCTAGATTTAAACCGGGCATATGCCTTCGACAGTGCGGATCGCTTAGCGGCCGCCCCTGACATCGAGCGCGGATAATCGACATGGCGCGAATTGAACTCAACCAACTAGCCCACCGGTATAGCCCAGGCGATGACTACGCGCTGCAGCCCATGCAGCATGTTTGGGAAGACGGCGGTGCCTACGCTTTGTTAGGCCCATCGGGCTGCGGCAAAACGACACTACTCAACATTATCTCTGGCTTAGTTCAGCCCTCAGAGGGCCGCGTTTTGTTTGGTGAGCAAGACGTTACTCAATTACCGCCCGAGCAGCGCAACATCGGTCAGGTGTTCCAGTTCCCGGTGATCTACGACACCATGAGTGTCTTCGATAATCTCGCCTTCCCTTTGCGTAACCGCAAAATGGATCAGCGCTACGTCAACCAGCGCGTGACGCATATTGCCACCATGCTCGGGCTTGAGGGTGTGCTGCAACGGCGCGCACGTAATTTAGGCGCAGACGCGAAACAGAAAATCTCGCTCGGCCGCGGTCTCGTGCGTGAGGACGTGGCCGCGGTGCTCTTTGATGAGCCACTGACCGTGATTGATCCGCATCTTAAATGGCAGCTGCGGCGCAAACTTCGCGAAGTTCATGAGCAGTTAAATCTCACCTTGGTATATGTCACCCATGACCAAACCGAGGCCCTAACGTTTGCCGATAAGGTCGTGGTGATGCTGGCCGGTCAGGTGCTGCAAGTGGGCACACCGCAAGCATTGTTTGAGCGGCCTGAGCATACCTTTGTGGGGTATTTCATTGGCAGCCCTGGCATGAATTTCATGGACTGTGAGGTTGAGGGTAGCGAGGCCATTGTTGATGGCGAACGCATTGCCGTTGATCCAGCGATGGCCGAGGCAGCACGCCATGCCGGTGGTCTTTTGCAGCTTGGTATACGCCCGGGGCTAATACGGCTTGCCCAAGAAAACGAAGCGGGCATCACCCTGAAAGTCGAAAACATGGAAGACCTCGGTGATTACGACTTAATCACGGCGCGTTTGGGCGAGCACACCCTGCACGTCCGCCTTGAAGAATCTGAAAAAGTGAGCAGCGATACCTTGAGAGTGGTTTTTCCCACCGAGCATGCGCTGCTCTACGCCGACGACAGACTCGTCGTTTAGGGGGCAAGAACAATGGATAACAAACGCGAGTATCAATGGGCTTGGCTAATGGTGTTGCCAGTGGTGTTAGTGGTGGCCTTTAGCGCCATCATGCCGCTGATGACCGTCGTGAATTATTCGGTTCAAGACATCTTCGGTCCGGATTCAAGATTCTTTGTGGGAACCGAATGGTTTAAAACCGTGTTGCGCGACTCGGCGCTGCATGGGGCACTCATACGACAGTTCATTTTTTCGGCGTCGGTTTTGCTGATTCAAATTCCACTCGGCATCGCCTTGGCGCTATGCATGCCCAAAAAAGGCGCGGGTGTCTCGCTGGCGCTGGTGTTGTTAGCCCTGCCGTTGCTGGTGCCGTGGAATGTGGTCGGCACCATTTGGCAGGTGTTTGCACGGCCTGATGTGGGCCTAGCCGGGGTGTTTATTAACGGCCTAGGTATTGACTATAACTACACCGGTGACTCCATCGACGCCTGGTTCACCGTGTTGGTGATGGACGTCTGGCATTGGACCTCGTTGGTGATTCTGCTTTGTTATGCCGGCTTGCAGGCGATTCCGGATGCCTTTTATCAGGCAGCGCGCATCGATGGCGCCTCGCGCTGGGCGGTGTTTCGCTACATCGAGCTGCCCAAGCTCAAGGGCGTGTTGCTGATCGCGGTCTTGTTGCGCTTTATCTTTAGTTTCCGCATCTACGCCGAGCCGTTCGTGCTCACCGGCGGTGGACCGGGCAACTCAACAACATTTTTAAGTCAGAGCCTGACCACAATGGCCGTTGGGCAGTTTGATTTGGGGCCAGCGGCGGCGTTCTCGCTGATCTACTTCCTCATCATTCTGCTCTTTAGCTACGTGTTCTATCTGACCATTCTCAACATGGATCGGGAGGGCTAAGGCATGGGCTCAAAGCGGCGCTATATCTTCCTGGGTCTGTGGTTAGTGTTTTTGATGCTGCCGATTTACTGGCTGATCATGATGTCACTCAAGACCAACCAAGAGATTCTCTCGACCTTTACGCTGTGGCCGCAGAATCTCACGGTCGATAACTACATAAAGATTTTTACCGACAGCACCTGGTTCCCGGGCTACATCAACTCGACGCTGTATGTGCTCATGAACACGGTGATCTCACTCACGGTGGCTTTGCCGGCGGCGTATGCGTTTAGCCGCTATCACT
>Ga0102930_1000229_pt1 | contig 18705 bp, 28 predicted proteins | sample SalPon1_B_H2O_MG_FD_84514 | JGI IMG/M metagenome (GOLD analysis project Ga0102930, IMG submission 84514) | Salt pond water microbial communities from South San Francisco under conditions of wetland restoration - Salt Pond MetaG R1_B_H2O_MG | ecosystem: Environmental > Aquatic > Non-marine Saline... | reverse complement strand
CCGTCTTCAATTACATCCCAGTTTTTTAAATAATCATTTGCTAATTGTTCTGCTTTATTTGAATCTATAATTTTCATTGAGTTCTATCCTTGTCATCTATTGCTCCGCCCGAGACAAAAGCAGTACACGATCTTGTTCCAGCACATTTAAAGTGAAGAAAATTACAATAGCCAAGATCACTTTTATGTATAGTAGCCATAACATCTGCATTGTCTTCGTCACCTTGTGCACCTTCTTCAATACACTTCCACATCTTGTCCGAAACATCAAATGCAGCACAGTTACTACACGTCATAGTCTTAGCTGTAGCTTCGTTAATATCCCAAGTTTTGGCAGCATCTTTCCAGTAGTTTCCGGGTTTGTCAGGATTAGCAGGACCATAATGATAATCGTCAATAGCTTTCTGACGATTCTTTAAATTTATATCTATATCTTGCGTAGCTATAGGGCAGCCTTTATTTGCTGCTTCAATTATAGTTAAATATTCTCTCATTTAATTATCCATGTTCAAATCTCGACAACGATTGCGGTGTATAATTATTATTTTTTTTGTAGTTATACCAATAATTGTTGCGTTCGTTTGTACTAGTACGGGTTACTTCGTGTTCTTTGTGCTTTGCAATGTAATGCTGTAGATCTTGATTCATTTAACACCCTTTATCATATTTATGAATATTGTTGCATCATCTCATCATATAGTTCTTTAGCTTGTACAAATTCTTCAACAGTGTTATACGCACGGATTAATTGTACACCTTGTGCCATGCCTGAACTGGTATTATTACCCAGTGGTGTACTTCGCAATCGTCCTAGTTGATTTTGCATAGTTGCTCGACGAGACTGAGAAATTCCTGTTGTGCCTTGTCCTAAATCATTTATAGCTTGTAATTTTTCAACAAGTTCAAAACTGTTGAATCTGTCTGCTAATTCTTCGTCATTCAAATTTCCTTCGAGAAAGTCTCTATTGACATCTCTAAAAAATTCTAATATTTCTGTTATATTATCATTTATTTGATCTTGTTCGTTGCCGGAAATAATATAACCAACAGCAGTCTCAAATCTTGATAAATCTAATCCTCCTAATAAATCATCCTCAGTTCTCAGTGCATCAATTAAGTCAATGCCGTGTTTTCCTTTATAATATTGATTAATATAATTGTATTTTTCAGGACTATTGATGAAATTTAACAATCCTGTTAATGTTTCCTCGTCAGTGCCGCCAGTAGTAAATCCAAATTCAAAAGTTTCTTCAATGAGATTAATAACTTTACTAGGAGCAGCATATATTACACCTATTTCGCTGCTAATAATTCCGATTACACTATCATCTGGTCTTTGTCCTTGTACTATGTTTTGCACAGTGTTTTCGTTTATGGTTTCTTCGTCTAAATCGATATAGGTACCAATTTCTTGAAGATAACCTGGATAAATTGTTTCTGTATAATATCTACGAGGATTATTTTTTTCTAGTATTTCGTTGACAGCTTCAAGACGAATTTCCTCGTCGCCTACAGCTAATCTTTGTATTAAATCAATATCATCATCTATAAGATCAACTCTTTCTGGAGTTTCTGTCCAATTTCTTCCTTCAACACCTTCATTTTTATATCTATCATCAAAATGCACATTGGCTGCACCGTCTGTTTCGTTGTTCTCTCCAACTAACCATATTCTATCATTTAGTATTTGCTGCTGTATAAAAGCGGCTGCTGAACTGTTGTCATTGGTTTGTTGTATAGCCAACGCTGCTTCGTCAATTATAGATTGCATTCTCGGCTGTCCTATATCAACTGTTGAATCAAAAGGCGGTTGATGTGTATACCAGGCAACCATTTCTGGATAAGTTGATTGTATTACTAAAATAAAAAGCTCTGTTGCTTCTTGTATTTGATTTCTAGAAAATTCTGTATAAAGATCAGGAATCTCACCTTGGGTTTGTTCTATGGCTGCTTTTAATATAGTATCTTCTAATATTGCATCTTGAACTTCCGGTCTAATTTGTGCACTATCAATATATTCTTTTTGTATGGTATAATTTCTGTTGTTTACATTTACACGAATGGAATTGTTATCTCCGAAGTTTATTGCTCTGTGCATAGCCCTTGGATTGATTCTGCGTATGGCTAAAAGTCGAATACGCACTATTCGTTCATAATCGTCTTCATCTAATTCTCGGATAAAACGTTGACTCAAGTCATCGTTAAATTGTTCATTGTATGTTTCCTCAAGGGCATCCCAATCTCTGGCATTGCGCAATTGCGAAAGCACCCATTCTATTTGTTCAATATCATTTGAAAACCTACGACCGCCGGGCAGTAATCCTGCAAGAAGTTCGTTTTTGAATGCAGCATCTAATGCGTTTGCCAAGCCTGTTAGTCTATCATCTGAGATATTTACCGTTTCGTTTTGTCTTGCTTGTGCAGCTTGTTCAGCCTGCTGTCTTTCTCGTTGTAAGCGAACCTGTTCACTGTTTCTGAGATGATAAGTGGCTATATCAGCAAAATGATTAAACAAAGCCATATAAAGAGTAGGTCCATTGAGATTTCTAATATCATTAGGTGGACTTATTGTAACTTCTTCGCCTTGAATTGTTCTGCTGGTTAAATTAGTCGGTACTCCTTGCATAATACGGTTATCAAATGCTGTTAACCATTGTGTTACATTGTTACGATTATTCCAGATTTGCTGTAGTAAACGATTTGTATCTCTTCTTGCACGCTGATATTTTTCAGGAGAATTTTCTACATCTGCATATTTTTCATTAATTATTGGAGTAAGTACGCCGATCCATCCGTTTCTGCCAATAGCAGCCAGCATCTCTGACAGACTTTCAAGACTTTCCGGATTTGGATCTCCAAGTTCGGCACTAAATCTATTAGTATTGCGTCTGCGATTTCTTTGTTGTAGGTTGCGTAATTCAGCTTCGGATGTACTGGTTCTTAAAAAGCCAACCATGCGTCTTGATGCACCGGTATTTCTGTCATATCGAGGATAGTCACGTAGGTATTCAACATCTTCGTCTGTGATTACACCGTCTACTGCAAGAGTGTTTGATCCTAGTTGATTGTTAACACTGGTTTGCCAGGCTCTAACAGCATCAGTTAATTGTGGTGTCCAACGGCCATTGATTGGACCTGTCCACGCTTTTACACTATTATCCCACCAGCCTCCTTGCGGGCGATCACCTCTTGCTAAACTGTGTTGAGAAAGTAAACGTTGTATTTGTTGAACTGCTTCTGGTGGCCCATCATCAGGACCTATGCGATATCCTATACCTGCATTTAAAAAATTATTTATTGCATCTTCAGTTAGCAGTTCTAACAGTTTCATTTTTTGTCCAGCATGTTATTTAGACGATCATAAAGATCTTCTTTGATATTATCTATATCATTTTTTTGAGAGTTTGAAGTTTCTGCTATTGAATCTTGTTTAACAGGTACGCTGCCTTCGTCCAGTAAATTTAACAATTTGTCCAGTTTTGAATTAATCATATCCAGTTTTTCGTCAACAGAATTTTCTTCTGTTTCGCCTACTAATTTTCCATGTAACGGATGTTTAGTGCGGCCTAATTTTGCCTTAGGCATCGGTCCTGATCCTTTTGCATAATCACCGTCTTTTTGCTTTCCTTCATTTACTACTCCTGCTAACGCAGCAAAATCATCAACACTGTAATCTTTATCTAAAGGAAGACTTCCTTCAGGAACTTCGAAGCTGTTGTTAACATAATCAGTTTGTGCAGGATAATCTATTTGTCCTTCGTTGAGTGAATTTTTAATTTTTTCTAGATCTTCTCTAGGATCAACTGGATCTAAGTTAAAAAGTTGATGTTGTAATGCATTAAAGTCCACGATATCTCCTTGTACCTTATCTGTTTTTAGAACGAGAATTTAACTTTTCGTTCAATTTTCCTTTGTACTGGTTTATTTCGCTGTCTGATAATACAGGCTTAATTCTTTTTGGTTTAACAGTTTCAGGAACAGCAACTGATTTTGTTTTGAGATCATAATCTAAGCTGTGATATACGCTGCTTATATAATCTGATGCTTTGGTAATCTTAGCTTGCTGCCATCCTTGCAAGCCTGTTGTTTCACTGATACCGCTGAGCATTTCATGCAATTTCATAGAATATTTTGCTAACTTATAAAGATCGCTTCTGGCCATTTGCACTTCGTGATCACGCTCGGCTACATCTGCCATGTCGGCTAAGGTTTCGTTAGTTAAACCTTTGGTTTTTTTGTCTTTTGCAGCTTTTTTCATTGGCTCTTTGGTGTCGCCATCGCCGTCTAAATCGATATAATCTGGTTTTGCTTTTTTGGTTGCCATACTAAACTCCGGAATAATTTAATGTATTTATCGTTTTTTCTTTTTAGTATTTTTTTCATTTACACCAAAGAGGTTATCTTGATCTAATCCGTTTTTCATAGTTCCGTCGGAATTATACATTTTTCTGCGTTGTATTGCACTCATTGGTTTAGCAACTGAAGCAACACTGCCAGCGCCGGTTCCGCCGGCGCTGGCTGTTTCTGATACTATTTCGTTCATTTTCATGTTTTGTCACCTTTCATATTAGTATAACAGTAAAGTATTTTATTTGTTGTTTTTATTTTTTAAATTTTACTGTACATTTCTTTTAATAAAATCGTTAATATCTGATTCTTTATAACCTAATAAGTTGCCTAATGTTTTATGATATTTGATTTCCTGTTCAGAATCGCGAAATTTAAAATTATTTTTATTAACTGCTGATACCAATGATACTATTTTTTTAGCACGTTCTTCCTCGCCTGGCTGTGCTACAACATATTTGGTATATGAACTGTTTGGTGGATCAAATTTTACTACAACCCAGTCATACATCTCAGCAGGTGTCTGAAAATGTTTAAAAAAATCTTGTTCATAAGTTAGTGCAGCTGGTTTTTTGCCAGCTATCATTAATTCAACTTCTTGTTCTGGTGTTCCGTGAGGTGCAATATCATCTGTTAATTTTATTAAAGTTTCAAAAATATTACCAGTTCTTTTTTTTTCTTCTTTTAAGAATGTTAAATCATCTAAACTATGTCCTCCTTCGATACAGGCCATTTCCAAAGGAGTATAATGTTCTGCTAATCCTAAATTGTATAGCACATTTGTTTTTGAACCTTTGACCTTTTTACTCATAGAGGGAGGCCGCCCGTCTTTATCTACTGTGTTACCAAATTTTGCTGCTTGACGTTTTATTTCGTCTGTGTCCACATCAACAGTGGTATTAACACCTTTGACTATTCTACCCCATTCCAGTATTGATTCTGTAAGAGAAAACAGTGGGCCTTTGACAATACTTTTGCTTCTCTCTTTAACTAAGCCATTGTTTAAGGCTTTTTTAAAATCATCTGTAATGTGTCTATTTCTTAAACCCTGCGAAAAGAAAAGGTGTACTTCAATAGGAGTGTTACCTTGAGTTTTTGCTATAGCAAGCATACGATTTCTGCCTTCATGACCTACAACTTGAGCAGGAATTGAAAAATCACCGTCTTCCCACTGTTGCGGAATTTGTATTATAAAAAAAGGACTGCCTATTTTTCCACCGTCTTGAATGTGTTTAATAATATTTTCAGATGGCTCTCCGTCTAACGGTGCTGCTAAATCAATAAAAGTCTTTGGTGACATTTTAACACGCAGTCCTAGATAATCAACTTCTTGATTATTAGGTACAGCACCCCAACCGTTTTTGTTATCTATAACAGTATCTTCGTGTAAATGCAATGAAATAAGATCGTTGATTTTCATATTAAACTCCAAACCTATTTGGTTTTTTTGTTGCTACCGGAGATACAGTATTTTCATCATGAGGTTGGGATTCTTTCTTAGAAATGTCTTCAAATTTTATACCTCTTGCATTTAAAAAATTACGAAATTCCTCATGTTCATAATCACTGTAAAACATTACAAGACCGTTGTTGCCTTTTGCTCTTACATCGGTTTCGGCACGAAATTCCTTCATCAATGCCTGAAATTCATATGCACTTAAATCAACTTTAAATGCACTTGGTTGAGGTATTATCATTTCTCCTTCAGATAAAAATTCTTGCATCTTCATTTTAGGTCATCCGTGTATTCTTCTATAAAATAATCCATAGGAGTGTCTGATCTTAATTCAAACCATTTCCCTTCATTATCCCATCCGCTAATCAATTTAGGAGTTTTCTTTTTAAAATCTCGTACAATTATTTGTATATCATTTCCTCGATGTGTAAGTTCTAATACATACCAAGGAAAAAAACTTCTCCAAATTTTTTTAACTGCTAAAATCATTTTTTACGTCCTCTAAACCCTGGTTGTTGATTCAATGGACCTGTTAATCCAGGAACAGTAAACCAAAGTTTGAACCAGTCATCTGTTCCTGGTTCTATGCCTTTTTCTCTTTCTATGCGTTTCTTTTCTGTGCCAGTGATAGATATGTTAGACCCTTCGTATGCTTTGTAACCTTGAAAATTGTTTGTAATTCCTGCTAATTTTTGTAAATCACTGATCTCCATATGATTCACCTTTTTCTTTTACATCATCAATTATGATTTTTTGTGCAAGACTTTTAACATCTTCATTTGACATTAATTCGTTTTTATCGTGAAGAATATTATACTTTTTACAATAGCTGTGCAAACCTTTTTTAATTACTTTTTCTATCATACTTGTATCAACGATGCCTTTGGTTTTGCAATCATCAATCACAGGAAAAAAACTTTTTCTGTAAAAAATAGGATCATTTCGCATATACGCAAGCAGGTCTTCGACTACATCAAAATTAATAGGAGGTAATATTTGATCCGGTATTTCGCTTTGATTATCAAAAAACTCATTAATTTTTACCATTTATGCTACCTTCCTATATGTGCTTAATTTTTTTACTAAGAAGCCTTTATGCTTGGCTCTACTAGTACACTTTCCATTTATTTGATTAATTATTTTATAGATAATATAATGCATTTCACCATTTCTTACATGACCAATAACGTGCCTTATGCTTCGGGCCGGGATTATCACAGTTGTGTCTTGCACGAAAACTTTTGCGAGCATCTGGATCGTCTTTTTTAATTCTATGGTCTTTTGAACCGAAATTAACTTTAACTACATTGCCTTTGGGATTTTTAACATAGACTTTAAATTTTTTAACATCACCTTGCATAGGTTTGTTGAGTTTAACTTTGCGTCCTTGGTATTCTGCTTCCCATATAGGATCATCGTCGACAAATCCTAATATGCCAAATTCTTCATGAAAATCTTGATTATCTTCTATAGTTATTTCATTTATACTGTCATAGTCAACTGGCACTTCGATATCAAAATCGGTAAAATTTGATTCAAATACTAATTTGGCAATTTGTTGCGCAACAGTGTCTGGATCTGATATTTCTACCACAGGTATTTCTATTACGGTAGAATCATTTTCGTAATAGTATTCCAATGAATCAGTTGATTCATTGAGTAACCCACTGTGTTTAAACAAAGATTCAGAAAGACTTTGTAACTGGTCTTTGTTTACTTTAGATAATATTAAATTGATATATTGCATTGCTGCTCCTCAATGATTTAATAAGATTGAAGCAACAGCGCCGTCAGTCCAGTTTTCAATTACTGCTCTAACCCAAACATAGTTACCAGTGAAATTGTAAATAAAAGCGTCATTGCCAGTATCGTTATCAAGATCTTCGGTAATCTGTTTAGTAGAGGGTAGTTCAAACCAATCACTGTCGCTAGGATCAACTGCTAATGTTCCTTGCATGTATATAGTACCGATAAAGCCATCGGTAGTATATTGTACAGTATGAAGGCCGTCGCTGCGACCGTAATACCCGTCGCCTTTAAACTTTTCGCTGGTGATAGTTTCGACTGTACTATCACCAGGATGTGATTGATTTGATAATATAATTTCGCTGTTTGCCATAACATATGTATTTATGCTATTTTAAACAGTTTTAGTCTTTTCCAATATAGACTAATCTTTCAATACGCTTTATATTTTGTCCTATGAACATTTGTGCTAATGAAAGTATTTTTTGATCTCTAACATAAAAAGTCACAGTGTCTTGCCAATAATGAGATTCTTTTAGTCCTTCGAGAGAATAATCAGTTATTTTTACTTTGTTTCGATTAGACTCTACCCAGTTACCAAACTTTTCATTATTTTTGTAATTTTTTATTGTAACTTTAAATTCATATTCAGGAGGTTCATTAACAATGATAATTTGTTTTTGGTTAAGTAAAGCATTAACAGAATTTTCGTCGGGTTCCCAGTATTCAGCACAAAATATGTATTTGTCATTTTTTATCTGATTTAAGATCTCAGTATCATTTGTGTATATATTAAGCGTACGACATTCATGTCTTGTACGAAAATAATCTGTAGAATTTGTTAAAATACCATACAATTTTTTTAGTGCCTTGAATGATTGAGGCGTTATAGACCTTTTTCTAATACTCCAATAACTTTTTGATGTTATTGTAAGTGGCTGCTTGTTCTTTTGTCGTTCAGATATTTGATCTATAGTTTTGCCTACAAAAGAATAATCATAAGGCCGGCTATTATTCCAACTGCTAAAAAGGTCGACATAGTCACCGGTTACAGAAATCTTATAAAGATATTTATTGTAAAATAACTTTGTAGTTTTACGCTTTTTCAATTTCTTTTTCCTTTTTGTTTGCAATTGACTTTAGTTCAATGGCTTGCTCTTTGCTATCAATAAGAACTGTTCCACCGCTTTTTAGTTCACCAAACAGTAGCATTTTGCTCAGTGGACGTTTGATTTCGTTATCTATAACTCTTTGCAATGGTCTTGCCCCCATTTTGCGATCAAAACCTTTGTCTACCAAATAATCTAGAGCATCATCGGTAATATCAATTGTAACTGATTTTTCTAATACCTTACTTTTTAACTCGTACAAAAATTTACCGACAATTTTTAACATAACAGGCTTTTCTAACTTCTCAAATTTGATAACACCGTCCAGTCTATTCCGGAATTCAGGTGCAAAAAAGCTTGTTAATTCGCCGTCATCATATTCTCTTTCCATAGTATCGTTGAATCCAATTACATTTTTTTCTGCTTCTTGAGCACCAAGATTAGTTGTAAGAATCAGTGTTGAATTTCTAGCATCTGCTTCCTTGCCATTGGAACCTGTTATTTTACCATTGTCCATAATCTGCAATAGTATTTGCGATACATCAGGATGTGCTTTTTCGATTTCATCAAGAAGTAGTACACAATTAGGATTTTCTTGAAGTTTATTAATTAGTTGTCCTGAACTTTCGTCATGGCCGACATATCCCGGCGGCGAACCAATTAGCTTGGAAACACTGTGTTTTTCTTGATACTCACTCATATCAAATCTCACTAACTCTACACCAAGATTGTAAGACAATTGTTTTGCCAATTCTGTTTTTCCAACACCAGTAGGACCCATAAAAACAAAACTGCCAACAGGTTTGTTTTCGTCTTTAAGGCCTGCTTGTGCAATTAGTATTTTGTCAACAATGTCTTCAATTGCACTGTCTTGCCCGTATACAACCTTTTTAAGATTATTTTCCAAATGAGCAAGATTTTCTGTTTCTTTTTCTTTGACCTGTTCTTCAGGAATTTTTAACATTTTGCTCAGTTCATACTGAATATTATCTTCACTAATTATTTTGTTTTCTGTTTGGTTATTAACTTTAAATCTGCTACAAGCTACATCAATTAAATCAATTGCTTTATCGGGCAGCTTTTTGTCACTTTGATATTTGATACTCAATTTTACTGCTGCTGCAATTGCTGATTCTTGTATCTCGACATTGTGGTAATCTTCATAATATTGTTTAATGCCATGAAGTATTTTAACTGTAGTATCTTGATCAGGTTCATCAATGCTTACACGTTGAAATCTGCGCATTAGTGCACGATCTTTTTCAAAATATTTACGGTATTCGTCCCACGTTGTACTAGCAATAACTTTAATATTGCCTTTTGCTAATGCTGGCTTAAGCATGTTTGCAAGATCGTTTGCACTGTTTGATCCGCCGCCCGCGCCTGCACCGCTCATCATATGTGCTTCATCAATAAACATGATAGTTTTGCCTTTGTCTTTTAGACCTGCAAGAACTAATTTAAAACGTTCTTCGAAGTCTCCGCGATACTTTGATCCTGCAAGCATAGATCCAATATCCAGCATATAGACAGTGTATTCTTTGAGGAACTCTGGAACATTACCGTTTACAATATTATATGCTAATCCTTCTGCAATTGCTGTTTTACCAACACCAGGATCACCTACCATGAGAACATTACTTTTACTACGTCTTCCAAGTGCAAGAGCTACTTGTTCAATTTCATTGCTTCTACCAATAACAGGATCAATTTTGTTATTTTTAACTTCTGAATTTAGATCAACTGTAAATTCGTCCAAGGCTTTTTCTGCCATACCAGTTGCTTCTTTGTTTCTGATTTGATCCATTGAAACATCATGTCCAAGATTAACAAACTCACTAAATTCTTCTTTGTTAATTCCAGCGTCTTTGCTAACATAAGCTGCATAGCTCTTTTTTTCGTTTAGTATGCTAAGAAATACATCTACAACTTCGATATCATTTCTGCCACTGAACAATACTTGTGTAAATGCTCTGTTTAAAACTCTTTCAACTGCTGTAGTTTTTTTAGGCTTGTATTTGGTTTCAGAAACTTTGATATCTTCTAAACTGTTTTTCAAAAAATCTTCAAGATTTTTCTTTATAGTCTGGTGATCAGCACCGTAGCTATCTACTGTAGTAGAAAAATTGTCCTCGCACAGCATTGCATATAACAAATGTTCTAGTGTTACATATTCGTGCTGTAATTTTTTTGCATCTTTGACTGCTTTATCAAAAACTAGTTGCAATTCTTTACTTGGTTCTACCATTTAGTTTCCTTTTTTTGATTCTCTTTTTTTCTGCAAGTTGCAGTTTTAACTTACTAACTCTGTCTATGTATTGAATACCGTGCAGGTGATCGTATTCGTGTAAAAAAATTCTTGCATCAATGTCGTCTATTTTAGTCTCTACATGTATAACATTCTTTCCGTCGCTTGTCAACGTATCAAATTCTACTACACAACTGAGCGGTCTTCGCACTTTTAAAAAAAGATCTGGATGACTAAGGCATCCTTCTACTCCTTCACTTATTTCGCGACTAAGTCCTTTTATAATAGGGTTAATCACAGTCAAAGGAGACCCGTAAGATTTGTTTATTACAGGCTTCATTACAAAAATTTGTGCATCAAGTCCTACTTGGTTAGCTGCTAATCCTAACCCGCTGTGAGTATTCATTATATCTATCATATCGTAGGCAAACTGTGCAGGATGCATGATATTTAAATTAAATGGTTGTACAGCATTTTCCAGCATAGTATCAGGGGCTAACACTAATTTCATCATATGTTTTTATTACCTTTTCTATTTGTTCTTTGTCTAACTTTGGAGTTTTTCCTTTTAATTCCACATACAGGTTTCCTCTACGTCCTGTAGATTCGTCTACAAGACCGTGACTTGACACACTGAGAATGGTACCGGGGTCAGTTCCGGGTGGAATATTGATACTTATATTTTTGTTTTCTAGATCTTTTACAAGTATGGTTTTACCCGTTATCAAGTCAAACACATTTACGTTGTATCTAGTTTTTAAGTGTAATCTGTCACGTGTAAAATTTTTATGTTGTATTACAATTATTTGTACATGCAAGTCGCCACTGGGTATACCTTTTATAATATTATCTCCCATGCCACGAAATCTCATTATTGTACCATTTTCGATTCCTGCTGGAATATGTATATTTGCAATTTTTTCAGTGCCGTCACTGAGGTAATATCTGCCAAGCATATCTTTGCCAGTCATGACTTCTTCTAATGTAATTTTAACGGTAATGCCTAAATCAGAATTTTTTCTTTGTGCTCGTTTATGCATGTTAAAAAAATTGTTAAAAACATCATGCATATTGTGTGCAGCATTGTTTGACGAAGCGGATTGGGGATTATCGTATTGATATCTTGTATTAGGATCTTTTAAGACATCATATGCTTGATTAATTTGTGCAAATTTTTCATCAGAGCCTCCTCGGTCTGGATGGTACTTCATCGCAAGACGACGATATGCTTTTTTGATGTCGTCTTGCGATGCTGTTTTATCTACACCTAATACAGAGTAATAATTCATACTATTACTTATATAGGTAAAATTATTTCTTCTTACTTCCTGAACCTACATAAAGGCCAAACCAAGCAGCACCAGCACCAACAATTATACTTACAAGTCCTGATTGCTCCATAGTAGGATTTTCCAATGCCATAAACCATGATACAACAGCATAAAGCAAGTAGATATAAACACTAATAAAGACACGTGGAAAAATTCTCCAAGCATCGATTGCTTTTGCAAGGTGTATAATTTTTGCAAAAGGATTTGGACCAAGATCTTTTACACTGGTATCAACTTCGAGATCAAGTTTTACTTTTTTTGTTTGACCTCCCGGGCCCATTTCTACGCTTACATCTGAGTCGTATCCTTCCTCTATATATTTGTCTTCAGCAATCGGTTTTGCAGAAGTTTCTGCTTCTAAATCTTCCAGTTTTTTTCTTGGCATTATTTACCCTCCGCTAATTTGTTTATTTTTTGCCCATTTTCTTTGATTTTTTCACCGTTTATATTTGATGTATTATCAAATATAATTTTTTCTAATTTAAGATATGGTATCCTTTCGTTCGGAACATATCTCCAACAGTAATCTCCATTAAAGTCACCACTAGATTTTGTTATACCAAACACTGTTTGTGTTAAACCAACTTTTACAATTAATGCTTTTTCGCCATCAAGAATAACCTTATCGCCTTCTTGAAAATCTTTATTCATTTGGAAAGCCAAACCTTTGGCGATTTTGCTTGCAAAATCCTTAAACCAAAGTGTGATAACCAACATCATTAAAGCAGCAACAAAAGGAAGTAGAAGATTTGTTATCTCTGCGCCGACTCCTGCTGCTCCTAGTATTTCTTGTTCCATATTTTTGCCCTCGTTTTATATATTTATTCTACTTTAACTGCGTCGTCCAGTGTTTCCTCTACTTGCTTATAATAATTTTCATACGCAGCAATAATCACTTGTTGCTGTTGAATATATGCACGAAGATCAGATAAATTTAATCCTAGATTTTCATAACCTTTGTCTGTTAACGCAAAAAGTGTAACAGGTCGCCCTGTATTTTTTATTTCTTCAAAAACTTTTTCTGCATTTTCTGGTGTAACCACTATCCATTCTACTTTTCTTATACGAAGTTCATCCGACTGTGGTAAAACCAGTTCTGGTTTTTCAATTGGTTTAGTTGTTATTTCTATCGGTTCCGGACTGTTCCCCAGGCACCCTGCTAGGAACAACAAGGCTGTCATAGAGCCAAGGACATTCACTATTGAACTGTTGCCCATTTTCTGCTTCCTTTTCTTTATCTGTTAATTCTGCTCCTGACAGAAGCTCAAAACATCTACCAACTTTGTCAGTTGCTCCGTTAATTACACGTTCTACTAAACCAGGTTTTGCATTTCCTAATTGTCCTAAATCATGTCGTTCTAACTTGTCTGCTAAAACATTGTTTTGTCTTCTTATAACAGCAAATTCTTCGTTTACTCTGTTAAGTTCTTCAGAAGCCGCAGCATAATCTGCTGCCATTTGTGCTATTGTTTCTTCTTGTAATTGAGTTGCAGTTTCTAATTTTGCATTATTTTCAGTAAGAGTAGCAATAGTAGCTTGACTATCTTGATAATACCAATAGCCAACTCCGCCCATTACTAATATAACAACAAACAGTATTGCTGATAGACGCATGTTATTCTCCTAACAGAGTTGCCATGGTATTCGGACCAACTATACCGTCAACTACAAGATTATTAGCAGCTTGCCATTCTTTTACATGTGCTTCAGTTCCGGCACCAAAAATGCCATCCGCTGTGATACCTAATGCACGTTGCACTTCCATTACAGTTTTGCCTCTTGATCCGCGACGAACTGTTTCTCTGCCTCTGTTATCTGCAACTGGCGCAGGTTTAACTTTACCGCCAAACACGTTAAGTGCCTTTTCCCATCTTTCTTTACGATCCTCTAATCCAATGGTACCTCCATTGATCCTTTTGCTTAATCCTACAATATCCTGTGCATCTGCATATCTATTGCAATTAGCAGTATCCCAAAACCAACAAGCTGAATCTACAGCACCTTTTTTTGTTTCTAGATACACTGCTGCTTCTTCTGCTGACATTTCCATGGCTTCTGCAAATTTGGTATAGTTATTACGACCGGTTAACTGTTTTAATCCTCTACCCCTGAATCTCCAACCGTCGCCTGGCTCGGTATTTCCTAGTGCGCCGCGCTTACTACGGTATTTGTCCATATATACATAGTTTGCAATTTTTTCAGGATTTCTTGCGTATTCGGCAGCATTGCGTTTGCCTTCGCCAAAATATCTTCCAAAAACTCTGTTAAGTGCAGATTCTGAATAATTTAAATTTTCTTCAAGACGTCTAAAATCACCGCTTTCATGACCGCATTGTGCTACCCAGCCAGCTACTCTTTCCACAGTAGTAATATCCCATAGGGGTAATATTTCTATTATTGCATCGTACCATTCGTCAACTTCTCGATTAGTAGGTATACAAGATTGCAGCATTTCTTCAGTGAAATTAAATTTAAAATGTTCTTTGCCCATTCTCTAAATCCTTTATATTTTTTCTAAAACCAATGTGTGTCCTTGATTTTCAAGTGTGATAGTGCTATTACCAAATTTAGTAATATTGTAATCTCCTAAATATTTGGTTAAAAATAGTATTTCTGCATAATCGTTTATATTGATTTTTTCAGTTAACGATTCGTTGATAACATCAGTATTGTTAAAATCTTTTATTCGAAATCCTATTGGATCTGCGTATGCTCTTTTAAGTAACAGATCGTCACCGTGTAATTCAATATTTTCTAAATAACTAGAACTAAAGAATTCCTTAAAATTGTTTATTCCATTTTCGTTAATAGTTGTTAAATAATCTTTGCTGTTGATTGGCACTATCTTAGTTATATTGTCAAGTGTTGCTGGTTGACTGCGGAAGCTTTTATAATATCTAAATCTAAAATCTTTAATATCACATAGTTTTCCTACTCCGTCGAGCAATTCAATAATATTTTCATGTGCACTTCTGTTTCTTTCAAATTCGACAAATACTTTATAGTCGCCTGTGTGCATTTCTCCGCTAGTAGAATCTGCATCTAAAACAAAATTGTATCCTTTTTCAATAAAGTCCACTAAGTCTTTAGCGGGCTGCGCTTCTTGTATACTAAAACTTAAAACTATAATATCCTCATCATTGCCCATTTTGCTTTTGTATGCGTCAACTTCAAATACTGATTTAACTAGATCTTTTAAATCACCTGCTCTGTACATTAAAATCCACCTCCTGCAGGAGGTAGTTCTCCACCTTCTGCTGGCAGTTCTCCGCCGATGTTGTCGATCTCTGCTCCTACATCTATATCATCTTCAACTGGTTTAGGTTGAGCTTGTTCTTTTTCCAGTTCTTCCTCAACAGATCCGCCGTAAATATCAACTATTAAACTTTTTGGCATACGAAGTTCTACTACCCATATAGGCACTTTATCCAGTTTGCCTTTTTTTGTACCAGGACGTATATCTCCTGGTTTTTTAATTTGCCTAGGTTTCATAATGTAGGATTTTTTATATCGAATTTTACAATTATAATCAGATAATCTTTTGGCACCCATTTTATCTGGCATTGATTCTATTGGCCACATAAATTTACAAGTTACCCAGTGCCTCTCGATATTAGGGCCTTCGATTAATTCGCCGTCTTCCCAGTTTTCGTACACATAAACTCCGAGATCGTCGATTACACGTTCATAATCTTTCAATACTTGAAACGATTTTTCGCTGTCGTAAATATTTTGTAAATTTTTAATCACATCAAGTGTGTCTAAGATTTCGCTCATGTTTGCCTCGCTTTATACTATTTATCAATATTGAGATTCACTTAGTATTTAACTGTTTTCAATTAAGTGTAAATACTTTGCAGGGACCACCTGCACAAAAACAGGACCCTGCAAATCCATAACAAGGAGATCTTAATGGGTGCAAAAAGAGCTGCAAAAAAGCAGAAAAAAACTTTTGACAACAATGTTGTCAAAATTAATAATTTTCTTCCTAAAAAATCAAGAGATATTAAACTAGTTCCAAGAAATATAAATCAAGAAACATATGTTTTATCGTTGTTAGATGACAGCAAAAATATTGTATTTGGTATTGGTCCCGCTGGTACAGGAAAAACATTGCTAGCATGTCAATCTGCGGTAAAAAGTTTTATTGAAGGAACAGTTGATAAAATTGTAATTACTCGTCCTGCGGTAAGTGCAGACGAGGATTTAGGATTTTTGCCAGGAACATTAGAAGAAAAAATGGCTCCGTGGACAAGACCTATTTTTGATGTGTTCAGAGAATATTTTTATGCTAGAGAAATTGAAGGCATGATCACCGAAGGAGTCATAGAAATATCTCCACTAGCATATATGAGAGGCAGAACATTCAAAAACAGTTACATTGTTGCAGATGAAATGCAAAACGCAACTCCTAATCAAATGAAGATGTTACTTACTAGAATAGGTACAGGTTCAAAAATGGTAGTTACAGGAGACCTAGCTCAAGCTGATAGACTCAAAGATAATGGATTAATTGATTTTATCAGTAATTTGCGAGATTATGAATCTACTAGAATTGATGTAGTAGACTTTGATAAAGGCGACATCGAGAGACATCCTGCTGTTGCTGAAGTATTAGCAGTATACGGCGACGACTAAACCATAAGACGGGCGGGATTTTTAGTCCCGCCCAACTACACTTCCGCCAGTTGGTAGCTTAGATTTCTTTTTTGGATTTTTAACTTGCCAAAGCAAGTACTCATTTTCTGTTAAAATGTTATACCAAGCAAGTCCTTTTACAGGAGGTTTGCCGTCTTGATCGTAGTATGTTGCAATTTCGTAATAGCGTTTGTTCCAAATCCGTTTACCACTGGTAGTTTTTTTAGGTAGATAGGCCCACTTTTTAAAAATTTCTCTTTCAGGCACAGGCTGATATCCCATATTAACACCAAGCATTAAACAGCCATTGGCGCTTTTATACTGGGCATAGGATTGTATCCTACAAGTTTATAGTCCGAAGGTGTTGTATTGACCAGTTCTTCTAAATTGGAAAATCTGGGCATTTCAAGTGTTGGACCTTTTTGAGGTTTTCTAGTAATTTGTTCTCGAACCTGTTCCATATGAGTTTGATAGATATGACAATCGCCGCCGGTCCATACAAACTCGCCTACTTTTAAGTTTAAAAGCTGAGCAAACATGTGTGTAAGCAAACTATATGATGCAATATTAAAGGGAACTCCTAAAAACATATCTGCCGAACGCTGATATAGTTGACAGCTTAGTTCATTGTCTTGAATATAAAATTGAAACAGAGTATGACACGGCGGTAAAGCCATTATGTTTACTTTATCAGCATTCCACGTACTGACGATATGTCTGCGACTGTGTGGATCATGATACATATTTTCAAGAACCTCTGCAATTTGATCTACAAAACCAATTTGTGCATCCCAACTACGCCACTGATGCCCATATACCGGTCCTAAGTCTTTCCTTAAATCGTCGTTATAATATCCAAGATTTTTTGCTTGATTATCAGCATTTGCTGTCCAAATAGTTTTTTTATCAAAAAGTTCTGTTCTGTCAGCTTCAAATGTAATCTCGGCTAGTCTGCGTTCGTTTGTGCTTCCTTCTAGCATCCAAAGCAGCTCACCTACAACAGCACGCCAAGCTAGGCGTTTAGTAGTAACCGCCGGAAATTCTTCTCTTAAATCAAAACGCATTTGATAACCAAATACACTTTTGGTACCTACACCTGTTCTATCCGATCGGTCTTTGCCGTTTTCTAAAATGTGTTCTAATGCCTCTAGGTATTGTTTCAATATTTTCTCCACTTTTCAACATAAACATCGCCCGACCATTCACTGCTATATAATTGATAGGCTAATTCTATAGCAGTTCTTGGTAAAAATGTATCGCAATTATAATTGCCTTGAATACGACTTAACCAAATTTCATTAATAATCGGCAAAGTTGATTCTAATAACTGTGCTCCACCAATAATCCAAATATCTGGTTCTGGTGTAATCCGCCATTGTATTGTAGAACGTATTGCTCTTCCTATATCCTTGCTGCTGAATCTTCCGTAATACCCTGGTTCAATATTAGGGTCTGATGTGATTACATAGTTCATACGTCCCGGTAACGGCTTGCGTGGCAAACTCTCCCAAGTTTTGCGACCCATAACAACTACATCTCCGTCGGTGCATTTTTTAAACCATTTCAAATCAGCAGGATTATGTGGCCAGGGCAAATCTCCGTCTTTGCCAATACCCCATTCTTCGTCACAAGCTAATATTGCTCTTATCATTTAATCTCCTTTACCCGGATTTGGTGAGAAGTGTTCTTCGTACTTGTTAGGAACACCGTTCCATTCTTCTCTGTCTGCAGGTCGATCTTCTTCTCTTACTTCGGTAATGTTAGGCCAAATTTCAGAGTATTCTGTATTAACAGTCATCCATTTTTGGAGATTGTCGCCTTCTAAATCAGT
>Ga0102930_1000228_pt1 | contig 18752 bp, 28 predicted proteins | sample SalPon1_B_H2O_MG_FD_84514 | JGI IMG/M metagenome (GOLD analysis project Ga0102930, IMG submission 84514) | Salt pond water microbial communities from South San Francisco under conditions of wetland restoration - Salt Pond MetaG R1_B_H2O_MG | ecosystem: Environmental > Aquatic > Non-marine Saline... | reverse complement strand
CAAGACAACTCGCCGGTGCGGGCCGACGCCGTTGTCTACTACCGGATCATGGACGCCAAGAAGGCCTTCTTGGAGGTCGACAACTACGAGAACGCGATCTCGAACCTCGCCCAGACGACCCTCCGGGCCGTCATTGGCGATCTGGAACTCGACGACACGCTCTCGCGCCGGGACCAGATCAACAACCGCATCCGCCGGGAGTTGGACGAACCGACCGACGAGTGGGGAATCCGCGTCGAGGCCGTCGAGGTCCGGGAGGTCAGCCCCTCGCCGGAGGTCAAACGCGCCATGGAGGATCAGACCTCCGCCGAGCGCCGCCGTCGCGCGATGATCCTCGAAGCACAGGGCCAGCGCCGCTCGGCGGTCGAGAAGGCCGAAGGGGACAAACAGGCGAATATCATCCGTGCGCAGGGAGAAAAACAGAGCCAGATCCTCGAATCGCAGGGTGACGCTATTTCGACTGTCCTGCGCGCCAAATCCGCCGAGGCGATGGGCGAACGCGCGATCATTGAACGCGGGATGGAGAGCCTCGAACGCATCGGTCAGGGCGACTCCTCGACGTTCATCCTGCCACAGGAACTCACCTCACTGGTGGGTCGCTACGGCAGCCATCTCTCCGGCAGCGATGTGCAGACCGACGGACAGGAACTCGAAAGCCGCGATTTCGACGACGAAACCCGGGAAATGCTCGGGTTGGATAACATCGAGGAGCTCCTAACGAACCTCGACGTCGACAAACTCGACGAAGTAGGGATGGACGACGACGAGGTCGCCGCGGAGTTCGAACCGGCCGAAACCGAGTAACGTCCTGTTAATCGGAGCTTCGTTCCCAGTACTGCATCCAGTCTCGAAGGGGGACCCGAACCTCGCCGACGCTCATCGTGAGGCCGCCGTCGAACCGCCAGTTGGCGGTGCGTGCGTCCGGCGACATCCGCATTGGCACGTCGACGCTCACCTCTTCGAGTTCGCATTCGAGGGCCTGATTCCGCTCGGCGGCTTCGCTCGTCAGGTAGTCGATCAGGTCGAGCCAGTTGTCGACCTCGGAGAGATCGGTCGCTGGCTTCGAGCTCGTCGGTGCGTCAGCAGTGGTCATACATATACTGATGGAACGCTCCAACAAAGACGTTTCCGCTGTTACCAGTCGCTGGGGTTGGTTCAGAACTCCGGTTCGGCCTCAGGTTCGACGCCGAGATCCTCGCCGTCGACGTCGAACGACTGCCGGAGTTCCCTGATCCGGTCGCGGATATCGGCGGCGAGTTCGAATTCGAGGTTGTTCGCCGCTTCCTGCATTCGCTCTTCGAGCCGCTCGATCTGTTCGAGCGCCTCGTCGTCGGTCTGTGGGGCGTCGGCCGATAGCCCACTGGTGTCGGTTTTCGACCCCGGGAGGTTCGTCTCGCTGACCGCTTTCTCGATCGTCGTCGGACTGTTGCCGTGCTCGGCGTTGAACTCCTGTTGAATCCGGCGTCGGCGCTGGGTTTCGTCGATGGCGGCTTCCATCGCGTCGGTTGTTTCATCCGCGTAGAGGATCACCTCGCCGTTGACGTTGCGCGCCGCGCGGCCCATCGTCTGGACGAGCGTGGTTTCCGAGCGCAAGAATCCTTGCTGGTCAGCATCCAGGATCGTCACGAGCGAAACCTCCGGAATATCGAGGCCCTCTCGCAGGAGGTTGATCCCGACCAGCACGTCGATCTCGCCGAGCCGCAGGCTCCGGATCAGTTCGTGCCGTTCGAGGGTGTCGGTTTCGTCGTGCATATAGGCAACGTCGACGCCCGCCTCGTCGAAGTACTCGGTGAGGTCTTCGGCCATCCGCTTGGTGAGCGTCGTCACGAGCGTCCGCTCATCGCGCTCGATGCGCTCGTCGATCCGATCCAGCAGGTCTTCGACCTGACCTGTAGCTGGGACAGTCTCGACTTTGGGGTCGACGAGATGCGTCGGCCGAACGATCTGTTCGACCACCTGTTCGGAGTTGTCGAGTTCGTAGTCGCCCGGCGTGGCGCTGACATACAGCAGTCGCTCGGTTTTGTCCTCGAACTCCTCGAAGGTCAGCGGGCGGTTGTCGTAGGCGGTCGGCAGCCGGAACCCGTTTTCGACCAGCGAGTCCTTCCTGGATTTGTCGCCCGCGAACTGGCCTTTGATCTGGGGCAAGGTGACGTGGGATTCGTCGACGACACAGAGGAAATCGTCGGGGAAGTAATCCAAGAGGGTGTAGGGGGCCTCGCCCGACTCCCGATCCGACAGGTGGACCGAGTAGTTCTCGATCCCCGAGCAGTGGCCCGTCTCCTGGAGCATTTCGATATCGAAGGTGGTGCGCTCCTCGATCCGCTGGGCGGCGACGAGATCGCCCTGTCGCTCGAAGTAGCCGATTCGTTCCTCCATGAGCCCCTCGATCTCCGCGACCGCCTGTTCGAGGGTGTTGTCCGGGATCGAGTAGTGTTCGGCGGGGTGGATCAACACGGCGGGTTCAGTAGATTTGACCTCGCCGGCGAGCGTGTCAATTTTCAAGAGGCGGTCGATTTCGTCACCCCAGAACTCCACCCGGACGGCGTAGCGGCCGTACATCGGGAAGATCTCGACGGTGTCGCCCCGGACCCGGAAGGTGCCCTGCGAGAAGTCGACGTCGTTGCGCTCGTAGTTGAGGTCCACGAGCCGTGCGAGGAGGTCGTCGCGGTCGATCTGTTGGTCGGCGCTCAGTTCGAGCGCCATATCCCGGTAGACGCCCGGATCACCCAGCCCGTAGATCGCCGACACCGAGGCGACGACGATCACGTCGTCCCGCGTAAGCAACGACCGCGTGGCGGAGTGGCGTAACCGCTCGATCTCCTCGTTAATAGACATGTCCTTGTCGATGTAGGTGTCGGTCTGTTCGACGTAGGCCTCGGGCTGGTAGTAGTCGTAGTAGGAAACGAAGTACTCGACGGCGTTGTTCGGAAACAGATTGCGGAACTCCTCGTAGAGTTGGGCCGCCAGCGTCTTGTTGTGGGCCAACACGAGCGTCGGCGCATCGAGCTCCTCGACGACCCACGAGACCGTGTTCGTCTTGCCGGAGCCGGTCACCCCAAGTAGCGTCTGTTCGTCCGTCCCGCTCTCATAGCCCGCGACCAACTGCTCGATCGCCTCGGGCTGATCGCCCGCGGGGTCGAAGGGGGCCTCAACCGCGAACGGTTGGGCGTCGCCCGGGCGGTCCGGCTGGAGGGGTCCAGACTGCGTGTCGCTCATTGGCGACTGTTAGGGACCCCCATACTTTACGGCCGCGGTGAGCTGCTGGGCACGACCCGAACCCCCGGAAATTACTATCCAGCAACACGACTAGTCGACCGTGAACGTAGGAACTGCCCTCCGATCCGGTGTTCGTGTCCTGCTCGACCGCCCGTCGAGCGTGCTGCCCGTCTACCTGTTCGTTGCCGGCATCACCGCGACGACACGGGTGCCGGTCGTACTCGGATTAGCCGCCGTTGTCGGCATCCTCGCGGCCGACGGCCGGCTCGATGCACTGTTCACGGAACTCCAAGGCCTCGACCCCGAGACCCTCGACGAGTCGTCGCCAGAAACAGCCGCCGACTCGATCCCGCCGGGGCTCGAAGAGGCCCTTGTCGACGTCTTTTCGCCGGAGACACTCGTGGTGGGCGTCGGGGCGATACTGGTCACGGTGATCGTCAGCGTGTTTGCCAACGGCATCGGCAACACCGCGGCGATCAACGGCATCTACGGCTGTCTTTACGGCGGCGACGGGGTCGAAGACGCCGTCGTCGGTGTCGGCCGCGACTGGAAGGCCTTCGTCGGGATCACGCTGGTCAAGATCGGCGTGTTGCTCGTCGGGAGTATCCCGGTCGTCCTCGGGGCCAGTCTCTTTGTCGTCTCGCCGATCGCCGGCGCGGCAGCCACGTTCGTCGGCTTCCTGCTGTCGACGGGTGTCGTCATCGTCGGGCTGTTGTTGCTTGCATTCGCTGGCCAGTCGATCGTCGTCGACGGCTCCAACCTCGGAGGTGCGATCCGGCGGAGCGCTGGCTTCCTGTTCGGCAACCCTATTGCCTTCCTCGCCTACGTTATCGTCGCTCTCGCCGTCTTCGGCGTTCTCGCCGTCCTCGGCGGGATCTTCCGTTTCCTTGAGATCTCACAGCTCTCGGGTATTCTTGGCCCACTGTTCGTGCTCCCGTTCCTCGACGCATTTAAAACGGCACTGTACGCCGATCGGCCGCTTGCAGCGCGTCTCGACGACCATGCCTCGCCGTCGGCCGGGACACCGGCGACCGATAGCCGGACAGAGATGACCGACGGCGGTGAACGACCGCCCTCGGACGACCAACCCAGCGACGTGCCGCAGCCGTCGGTCGACGAGCAGGCGACTGTCGACGCCGAACAGTCGGAGAATGCGGACGACCAGTCAATGGACGATGAGCGGACGGCCGGTGGGGAGCCGGCGGTCGGTGCTGCCGACCGCGCAGGCGACGGTGCCGACCGCTCGAAAGACGACCAGCCAGCCTACCGCCACCGGTTCATCGGGGCGTTCCGGGATGGACTGGTCGCCCTCGGTGGCTTCACGCGCTACAACCCGGTGCCGATCCTCGGGGCGGCGGTGCTGTTCGTGGCCGCAGCGGTCGGCGGCTGGCAGCTCACCGCCGAGTACGCGGTCGACCTCCCGGCTGGCAGCCAGCCGGGCGAGGTCTTCGGGGCGTTCCCGGTGGCGGTGTTCGTCACCATTGCCGCCAACAACTGGCTCGTCTCGGCGACCGCCATCTTCGGCGGGGTCGCCCTTGGCGTACCGACCGCGGTCGACATGCTGCTCAACGGCGTCATCGTCGGGGCAGTCTCCGGTATCGCCGACCCGCTGGTCGTCCTCGCCCTTGTTGCGCCCCACGGCGTGATCGAACTCCCGGCGATCATTATCGCTGGCGGGTTCGGCTTCCATCTCGCTGCGGTCGTGGCCGGCATGTTCCGTGGCACCCGGACGTCGACCGACCTCGCGGAGGCACTCCGGCTCGCCTACCGCGTGCTACTCGGCTTGGCGGTTGTTCTCGTCGTCGCGTCGTTCGTCGAGGCGTTCGTGACACCGATGGTCGCCGAAGCCGTCCTGGGCTAATTGGGTTTCGTTTGTCCCGTCGGTTTCGTTGGTTTCCGTCTCGTTGGCCTCCTCGGTCTCGGATTCGTTCGTCGCTTCCCCGTTTTCCCCGGCTTCGCCGCCGAAGACCCGTGTTCTGTCAAACGAGACGTCCAGCGAACCGAAGTCGTCGATGGCGACCGGCTGGCCGCTGACGGGCAGTCGGAACGTCCCCGCGGTCGACCCCTCGCCGGTCGTGTCGACGTCGCTGTTGGTTCCGCTATCGCTTCCGCCTGTACAGCCCGCCAGCAGCGTGACACCGACACCGGCACCGACGCCGATGAACTGTCGACGGTCTCCCGTTCGTGCATCTCTACTGGCTCGATCGTTGGGTGAGCCTCTGGTCATCGCGTTCCTGTCCAATTGTTACACACTCCTAATACCCTGAGTTTCCCCCACCGGACTATACCCAATTGATCCGAATTACCCCCGATTTAGGGGACTACACCGACCGTTAGCAGCGTCCCCCACGTCCGATACCGGTCGACCATCGCTTCGCGGCTCTCCCAGTTGTCGGTCGGGAATACATCCGCGGGCGGGATCTCGATTTCTCGATCCGGTATCGTCTCCTGTTCGGCGACGTGGAACCCCGCCTCCTGGAACGCTTCGCGGTACTGCCCGCGATCCCAGCGTGTCATCCCGATCGAAATATTGTCTTGCCATACGTGGCTCGCCTCGTTTTCTTCGTAGTAATTCACGGCGCAGTAAAAGGTGCCGCCGGGGCGGATGATCCGCCGCAGTTCTGCGAGGGTGTGGGCGGGATCGGGGGCGTAGTAGAAGGCCTCCATCGAAAAGACGTGGTCGATGCTGTTGTCGGCGAACGGCAGCGAACCGAACTCGCCGACGAGGAGGTCGACCGCCGCGTCGTCGGTATAGCCCGCGGCATTGTGGGCCATCTCCGGGGAGCCATCGAGACCGACCCCGTGGCCGATGTCTGCGGTCTCTCGCAGTGCCCGGAGGGCGTAGCCGCTGCCACAGCCGAGATCGAGGACGGTATCGCCTGCTTCGACTGGCATCCGAGCCAGTGCGTGTTTGGCGGTGTGCCAGTGGCGGTCCTCCATTCCTTTGTCCCGGCCGCTTGCGGCCCAACTGTCGAACTCCTCGCGGACGCTCATCGGTCGACCTCCTCGCTGTTCATACCCGGAGTGGTAGACGAGCCACTATATCGGTTGCTCTCCCGGCCGACCGGGCCCCACTGTCCTCATAGTTTATACCTACCCGGTGACTTCTGGGCGAGTATGCAGCCACGACCGCGGCTGAAACTCCGGCGGCCGAAATTCAGGCTCGCCGACTCCGCCCAGCAGATCGTCGGCGGCTTTCTACTGGCTGGCCCGTTCGTGGTTACCGAAGAGGTTTGGACACTGGCAGGGAGCATGAGCGATCTGCAAGGCATATTGACCGTCACGATCGTCAGCCTGATCGGCTACGCGGCTCTCTATCGGGCCGATACCAAGCGCGACCCCGACAGCGAACAGCAGGTCGCCGGCATCCCGATCCGGTTCATCTCGCTGCTGGTCGTCTCCTTCGGCTCGGTCGCCATTCTGGCGCTGGTGTTCGATGCCCCCGCGACGTTCCTCGGCGACGAACTGTCGACGCCTGTTCTCGTCGAAACCACGTTCAAAGCGATCAGCGTCGGCTCGGTGTTCAGCGTCGTCGGCGCGGCCACCGCCGACAGCGTCCTCTAGATAGTCGGCGGCGATTTAGAAGAACTTCGACAGGAACCGCCCGAGGACCCCCGACGGCGGTGGCGTTTCGCCGTCGCCGTACTCCGCATAAAGGTAGTCGACGATCTCGTCGCTTTCGGCCATCCCCTCGATACCGTTGGAGCGGTCGACCAACACCGGCACCCCGTACTGGCCGCTGGCCTCGTGGACCTCGGTGCGGTCGCTCCGCGTTGGTGGCACGGAGTGGGTTTCGTACGCCAAATCGAGGTCGTCGAGCGCCCGCCGAACCTTCTTACAGTACGGACAGCTCTGGAGATTGTACAGCTCCAACTGTGGTGCTGGCTCTGCCATACTGGTTGTCGGATCTTCCTACCCGAAGTTTTTGTGGGGTCCTGTGCGGTCGACGCACGGTCGACCGCTCGATTGCGGGTAGCCAACGACTACGGTCGGTTAGAGGACCGCTACCACGACCCCAAACAGGATGAGGACGCCCGTGATATCACAGAGGTTGGTGACCACTGGGATCGTCGTATCGTCGGGGTTGTAGCCCAGTCGGTAGGAGGCGGTCACCGAGACAACGCTCAGGATAACCACTACCAGCGCCAACAGCATCCCGCTGACCAGCGAGATGGTCAGCACCTCGACGAGCCTCAGCGAGCCGCCGAGTACCTGTCCGATCGCCCATGCAGCAACCCCAACAATGCCGAAGACCGTCCCGGCGAGGCCAAAAACTGCACCGGTGTTGGCCCGGATCGCCGGGTTCGACGGCGAGAGTTCGAACGTCCCGAGGTGGAGTTGGGTCGACAGCCGCGAGCACATGATCGACGCGAGATTGCCCGCCGTCCCGATCTGGACCGGGACGAGCACGAGCAAGGCGGGTTGGGTCACGAGCGTCGCCTCGAAGGATTCCAACACGGAGCCGGAGGCCATCTGGAGCAGCGACAGCCCCGCCAATAGCGGCACCATCGTCCGGACCATGTTTCGGATCGCCCACTCGCCGTCGACGTCGCTGCCGATGCTCACAGGATCGCCCCCGTCATGTAGACGCCGACCAGCAGGAACAGCACGCCGAAGACGTCACCGAGCGTCGTCACCACCGGGCCGATGATGTTGTCGGGGTCGAGCCCGCGGCGGTAGCCGAGAATGATCACCGAGACGAGCACCGACAGCATCAACACGGCGCTCAGGAACCCCGCGACGACCATGATGCCGACCAGTCGGAGGAGGCTCCCCGACTGGCCGGTCGCCGTTAGGACGCCGAAGGTGACGACGGCGATGAACACCGAGACGGTCATGCCGTTGATGAAAGAGGCGACGATGGCGTTGCCGAGCCGCTCGTCGAGTTCGAACCGCGGCTCGATGATCCCCTGGTGGAGGCCGCTGGAGATCCGCGCACCGAGCGAGCCGTAGACACCGCCGCGGGTGGCCAGAAACGCGGGCAGGAGCAACAGGAGGCCGGGAACGCTTTCGATCCCTTCGCGCATGGTTTCGCTGCCGAGGATTGTCCCGGCGAACAGCCCGGCGACGAGACTGACGACGATGACGGGCAAGGCGTCCCGGTAGACGTCTTTAGCGGTGTCCTGTCCGTACATCCGTCTCGGTGTGGGTGTGGAACGCCTAAAAAGGTGACTTGCAGGACCCGGTCCGGCGACGATCGACCCCGACTGACTGAACTGGCGTCAGAACCTGACTGATTCGAGATATGACTGGCCGCTAAAAGGCCATATGATTAAGTTCGCCGAGTTGTTGACTCCTCTATGGACTATACGTTGGCTATTGAGAACGCACCCGACACGATCGCCGCTGGGACCGGACTGCTGTTGCTCCATCCCAGCATCGGCGAAACCGACCGGATCGACACCGATTTCTTGAAGACCGACACCGACCACTTCCTCGTCATCTCGACGCGAACCACCGCCCGCGAGGTCGAACAGAAACTCGAACACTACGACGTCGACGAGTCCAACGCCGTGATCCTCGATACCCTGTCGGTCGAACGCGGCTACTCCCGCCGCGGAGCCGACGACGTCCACTACGTTTCCTCGCCCGACGATCTCGGCGGCATCGTCGAGAAGACACGCCAGTTCCTCGCAAGCCACGACGGCAAGGTCCGAGTCAGCGTCGACTCGTTGACCGAAATGATCTACTATGCCGACGAGGAGGGCGTCCACGAGGCGACAAAAGAGCTCCTCGAACTGCTGGCCGAACACGACGCAGTCGGCATCTTCCACCTCTCGAAGGAGGTTCACGATCAAGCAACGCTCGATGACTTCACCGAACTGTTCGATGGGATCGTCGACCTCGGCGACGACGGCAGCGTGACTGTCGAGTTCTGAGCTGACGCTCCCGTCCTTTTAAATATACACCGCCTACTCGGCCAGCGACGACACCGTTTTATCGGCCCACTGGACGGCGTAGTCGGCCCCGTACTCCCGGTAGGCGTCGGTATCGAGCGCCGCAAACGGTGTCGGGAGTTCGAGGCCGTGTTTGATCGCCGAGCAGGCGTACTCGGTCGCTTCGGGAAACGTCATTTCGCCATGGGCGACCGACCGCGACAGCTCGTCGAGTCGGCCTTCGAGTCGCTCACCCGCGTCGACCCACGCTTCGTACAGCGGCTGAAACTCCTCGTCGCCGTCCCATGACTGAAACTCTTCGCGGCTCTGGAGGCCGACCCAGCCGTCGAACAGCGCGGCGGCGATCTGGTAGACATCGGCCGGACCCAGTCCAGTCACATCCGCCAGCTCGGCGTACTGCTCGCCGAAAAACGGCAGGAACTGTTCGGGGACACCACAGTCGATCTTGACGAACGCCTCCGCGACGAGGAACTCCAGAAACGCCTCGGGGGTTCCCTCGGCCCGCTTCTTTAAGAGGATCGTCGGTGGCTCGGTCTGGGTGGTCCAGACAACCGTTCCGTCGCCGGGCATCCCGATGGTGAACGCCGGGCCCGCATACTGTTCGAGGGCCGTCGGCGCGGTGTCGGGGAGCCAGTCGGCCGGATAGCTCGCAGGCTTGAGCGACGCCGCGAGGAGGCCGAGATCCTCGGCGACTCCTGGAGGTAGGGTCTCGAAATCCTGGTCGACATCCAGGACGGTCGCCTCGGGTGCGTAGCGCTCATGGACGGCCGCAACCGTCGGCGACAGTTCCCGCTCGCTGAACATTAGGCTAGGACGTACGAGAGGATGATTCCGATCGCGAGAATCGCCGAGATGCCCACTGTCCCCGCCACGATCTTGGTAGCTTTGCTCATACCCTACGGTTCGGTGGCTCCCAAATAAAGCCTTCAATCTCGGTCAGCCGCTCCCGCCCCCTGATTTTATGCGGGCAGCGACGGTACGTGGCTGTATGCACGTCCGGGATGCGGTCGAAGACGACGCCGAGGCGATCGCTGCATTAGCCGATGCACCGGCGGACGTCGTCCGCAACCTCGTCCACGACCGGAGCGTCCGTGTTGCCGAACAGCAGCAGGGAAACCGTGATCCGAACGTCGACACCGAGGCCGCCGACACCGATCTGTTGGGCTTCGTGAGCTTCGACGCCCACGATCAGACGGTCCACGTCACGCAGTTCGGCGGCACCGAAGCCGCCTGCGAACGCCTGCTGGCCGAGCCGGTTCGCTTCGCCGCCAGCGAGGGGATGGACGTCGAGGTACTGGTCGAAACCGAGGCGACCGAAAAGAAAGCTGCTGTCGAGGCCGCCGGATTCAAAACCGCAGGCACCGGCCCGATGTTCCGGGGGTCACGAACGATTCGTTACCGGCAGCGGCCGTAAGCGCTGCTATCGGTCCTCGAGCTATTCGATGTCGATCTCCTCGCGGTCGAACCCCGGCAGATCGGCCGTCAGGACGAACTCGTCGCCGTTGTTGGCGACGGCCATCCCCGCGCTCCCATCACCGGGAGCCATCAGCTCGAAGCCACGGCCGAGCTGACCGAAGAACTGGCCGAACCCATCGAACGGTGTGGGTGTGCGCTTCATTGTGTGTTTCACCAACCAACACAGATGCTTGCTGATGGCCTAACACGAGATGGAGCCATGTTAGCAGTGGGTCGCTCGGCTGCGAAATAAAAGGAACCGTCGTTATTCGACGTCGATCTGGTAACCGCTGGAGGACTCGGGATCGAGTTTCGGGAGCGTGACCGTCAGCACACCGTTGTTGTAGCTGGCCGAGGCCTCCGGAGCGTCGACTGCCTCGGGCAGCGGGAGCTGTCGGCGGACCGACTCGCGCCGTCGCTCTTGGCGGTGGAACTGGGCGGTTTCCTCCTCCTCGTCGGTTTCGTACTCGGCGCTGATAGTGAGGCTCTCGCGGTCGACCCGGAGGTCGATATCATCCCCCGAGAAGCCGGGGAGGTCGGCGGTGACGACCAGCCGGTCGCCCCCATCGGCGACGTCGACGCTCACATCCGAGAGCATACTCCGGCTCTCGAAGCCACCACTCAGCTCGCCGAACTGGCGGTTCATTCGTTCGATCAGTTCGTCGAGTTCGCGGAACGGGTTGGGTCGTCCAGCCATACCGATAACTTGGGCGTTGAGAGACATGAATATTGTTGACACCAACCCAACAGGAACGACCCCATCCGCGGCCACGGAGCCTCAGTACAGGACGTGTTTCGTGTCGTAGGAGCCGAGGTTGCGGATCCAACCGTCGTCGACGATCGTCTCGATCTCGTCGATCGCTTCCTGGACGCGGCTCTCGTAGACGCCAGCCTCGATATCGAAGTGGAACAGGTAGTCGCCGAGGCGGTTGCCGCTAGGGCGGGATTCGACCCGCGAGAGGTTGATGTTGCGGTCGGCGAAGGCTTCCAGGAGTTCCAAGAGCAGGCCGGGATAGTTGACGTTCGGGTAGACGATCAGCGTCGTCTTGCCGCCAGCGTCGGATCGCTCGCTGGCGGGCGCAAGGAGGAAAAATCGCGTGGCGTTGGAGTCCTTGTCCTGAATGTCCTCCGCGAGCACCTGCAGTTCGGTGCCGTTGGCCGCGTTCGAGGGATGGCCGATAGCCGCGATCGAACCCTCTTGGCGGGCCCGTTCGACGCCGCGGGCGGTGCTGGCGACGGCCTCCTGCTTGGCCTCGGGATAGTTCGTTTCCAGATAGCTCCGGCACTGAGCGAGCGCTTGGGAGTGGCTGGCGACGGTTTCAAACTCGCTGGACTGCGCGAGTAGGGCGTGCCTAATCGGCGTTATGATCTCGCTAACGACGGCGACTTCCCGGTCGGCGAGCGCATCGAGCGTTTCGGTGACGCTGCCCTCGATACTGTTTTCGATGGGGACGACACCGCGTTCGAAACTCCCGTCGGCGACCGCTTCGATGATGGCGGTCACCGACTCGCGGAACGAGACGTCGTCGGCGACGGCGCTGGCGGCACGGTGTGAGTAGGTCCCGGCGGGACCGAGCGTAACGGCGTCCATTGGCCGTGTTTGGTCAACAGGTTTGAAAAGGGCGTCGGCAGTGACAGCGTGGGGTCAGAACCGCGATTCGAGTTCGTCGCGCAGATCGTCGACATCCAACCCCTTCATCGCCAACAGGACGAGCAGGTGGTAGACGAAGTCGGCCGACTCGTACTGCAGTTCCTCGAAGTCGTCGTCTTTGGCTGCCAAGATGAGTTCGGTCGACTCCTCGCCCAGCTTCTCCAATACCTCGTTTTCGCCCTTTTCGTGAGTGAACAGCGAGGCCGTGTAGGAGTCCTCGGGGAGCTCGGCCTGCCGCTGTTTGATCGTCGCGAACAGTTCATCGAGTACGTCTGCAGAACCTTCGGCTGCTTTTTCGTCGCTCATTGGTCGACCTCCCTCGTCGCGACGGCTTTGTTGTCACGGAAAAACGCCAGCTGGTGGAGCCGCGTATCCGGCGTGAGTTCCGGATGGAACGAGGTGGCGACGATCGGTCCCTGCCGGACGGCGACGGGATTGCCCTCCCAGTCGGCGACTACCTCGACCTCGTCGTCGACCGCATCGATCAGCGGCGCGCGGATGAAGACCGCGGGGAAGGGTTCATCAAGATCGTCGATGTCGAGTGGAGCCTCAAAGCTGTCCTTCTGCCGCCCGAAAGCGTTGCGGTCGACGCTCACATCCAGCAGATCAAGCGTCCGCACGCGGTCGTCTTTCGCGTCCGTCGAAGCGACGATCAGCCCCGCACAGGTGGCTAAGACGGGGTTGCCTGTCTCGACGTGGGTCCGGATCTCGTCGTCGATACCCTCGTCAGCGAGCAGTCGGGAGATCGTGGTCGACTCCCCGCCCGGCATGAGGAGTACGTCACAGTCGCCAAGGACGCCACTGGTTCGGATCTCTCTGACCTCGCAGTCGACATCGTGGGCGGCCGCGGCTCGTCGGATCGCCGCGGCGTGTTCGCTCACGTCGCCCTGAACGGCGATAACGCCAGCTATCATGACTAAACAACCGTGGGCGGCGGGGAAAAAGACCGCGTTCGGCGTTAGGCGAACGTCAGCGTGAGGATCTGGATGCCGAGGCCAAAGAGGAGACAGAAGGCGATGACGGTTTTCGGATCGATACGGATCGCGTTCCGGTCTTCGGAGTCGAAATACCGGACGAGTCCGGCACTGGACATCAGTCCGCCGGAATCACCTGAGCTCATAGTCGTTGTAGGACACCTCGACATCCTAAGCGTTTCGGCTTCCGTTCCCGCGCTTGGAAACGCTTATCCGGCCACCTCGGCAACTCACGGCCGGGAATACAAATGACGGTTCGACTCACAGATTTCTACGCAGACTGGTGTGGCCCGTGTAAGACGCAGGACCCGATCCTCGACGAGCTCGAAGCCGACTACGAGGACGTCGAGTTCGCCAAGGTAGACGTCGACGAGGAACAAGACGTCGCCAACGAGTACCAGGTCCGCTCGCTGCCGACGCTGGTGATCGAAAACGACGACGGCATCGTCGACCGCTTTGTCGGTGTCACCCAGCGCAAAGATCTCGAAGCCGCCCTCGAAGAAGCCAGCGCCTAATCCCTGTTCGTCGCTCGTCGTCTCGGAACGCTTAAACAGCGACACCGACGATAGGGCCGTATGCCAAGCAACGAGAACGCCACCGAACGAACCCTCAACAAACAGATCTGTATGCGCTGTAACGCTCGCAACTCCCCGCGCGCCAAGAGCTGTCGGAAATGCGGCTACGACCGACTCCGACCCAAGGCCAAAGAGCGACGCGCAGCCTGATCTGTCGGCCCCTTCTTATTCGAGCCAACGACCCGTGAGTCTCTTCTGTCGACCACATTTCGTTAGTCGGCGGCTCCACCTCGGTTCGGCGGCTGTTACTCGGGGTATTTCGGCTCGCGCCGCTCGGCGCGTTCGAGAGCGCGCTCGATCACGTCTCTGACCGGCTCGTCGTCTGTGTGGAACGATTCGCCGTGGCCGGGATACATCGATTCCACCGAGTCGGGCAGCCGGTCGAGAATCGTCTTCAGGCTCTCGATCAGTCGCTCGCGGGACTGTCCCGGCCGATCCGTGCGGCCGAAACTCCCGTCGCCGAACGCGCCGTCGTTGTAGACTACTACGTCGCCGCTGAACAGCGTCGACTCGCTGATAAACGAGAGGTGGTCGGCGGCGTGGCCCGGCGTGTAGACCGCTTCAAAGCTCTCGTCACCCATGGCGATCGAATCGCCGTCGTCGATGCTGTGGGTGCGGTGTGGGTGGTCGTCGTAGGCATAGACCTCGGCGTCGAACGCCGACAGGACGGCATCGAGTTCGGCGACGTGGTCACCGTGTTGGTGGGTGAGAATGACCCGGTCGAGTGTGTCGACGTGGTCGGCGACGATCTCTTCGACGCCGGGCATGGTTCCGGCGTCGACGAGCGTCGGCCTCTCGCCGTCGATGAGGTAGGCGTTGCAGGTGAAGACCTCGGCGGATTCGGTGACGTTGATCGGCTCCATGCCGGTGACAGGGTGGGGATGGTAAAAAGTACCGGGCTGTGGGTGGATTTTTGTGTTCGGCCCCGGTATTGTACTCTGTATGGGCTTCGGAAGCTACGATGAGTCTGAACAGGAGAATCAAGACTTCGACACCGACTTCGAGGACGACGAGGGCGTCGACACCGGCGACAGCGACCACTCCGGGTCGGTCGACTTCGATATCGGCGCCTCGAACGACGAGTTGCTGGACAGACTCCAAGATATGAAGGCCTCCGACGAGGCCGAAGCAGCCGAGGAGTAGCTGGCGAGCAGTGGTCCCGAAACCCGGCAGCCGCGCCCTCGGGATCGCAGCCTCCGATGCCACCGACCGCAGTCAGCTGTGTGGGGCGGTGGTCCGCGCCGATCGTGTCGTCGACGACCTCGTTTTTGCGACGTGTACTGTCGGTGGGAGCGACGCGACTGTCGCCTGCTGTGAGCTGTGGGACCGGCTGGACCGCCCCGACGTCCAGTGGCTGCTTGTCGCTGGCATCGCGCCCGCGTGGTTCAACCTCGTCGACCTCACCGCGGTGGCCGACCACGCCGATCGCCCCGTCGTTGCGGTTTCGTTCGAAGCCAGCGACGGACTCGTCGAACCGCTCCGCGAGCAGTTCGAGGGCGAGACACTCGCCCGGCGGCTCGATCTCTACAGTCGGCTCCCGCCGCGAACTCGCGTGCCGGTCGATGACGACGCGGTCTTTCTGCGTGCTGTTGGGATCGATACCGATGCGGCCGCCGCCGTCGTGCGTGCGTTCACACCAGAGGGGAGCGGTCGACCCGAACCCCTGCGCGTGGCCCGGCTTGCCGCCCGCGCCGGTCGCCAGCAGTTCCTCGACCCACCGGAAAAAACGGAGGATTAAGCCGCTGCCGACCCGCTGTTCGCTATGGAGCAGTTCGACGGTCTCTGTGTGCAGGACTGCGAGCGGTGCCCCGAACTCGTCGACTCCCGAAGTCGGATCGTCAACGGGGTTGGGCCGGACGATGCCGATCTCCTGTTTGTCGGCGAGGGGCCGGGCAAGAACGAAGACGAGCAGGGCGAACCCTTTGTCGGCCGGTCTGGCAGCGTCCTCGACGACGCCCTGAGCGAAGCCGGTGTGCTCCGGGAGGAGGTCCGGATCACCAACTGCGTGCGGTGTCGACCGCCGGAGAACCGCGATCCGACAAAAGAAGAACTCGCCAACTGCAGAGGGTATCTCGACGGAGAGATCGCCGCGGTCGAGCCGGATATCCTCGTCACGCTCGGCAAAGTCCCGAGCGAACACCTCTTAGAGCGGTCGGTCGGGATCACAAGTGAGGCGGGCGATGTCGTCGAAACCCGCTTCGGCGATCGCTCCCAGCGCGTGTTGTTGTCGGTCCATCCCGCCGCGACGCTGTACGACCGGAGCCAGCGCGAGACGTTTTTCGAGACGATCGCCGAGGCCGTCGACCTCGCTGGCCTCGCCGGTGACGGCGGCAACGGTCAGTCGAGATTGGGCGAATTCTAGGCCAACAACCCTCTCAGAGGCTGAACAGCAAAGCCGCCGGTCTCTAGAGTGCGGTGTATGTCAACTGGCCCTAACCGAACGGTCGAAGACCTCATCTCGGAACCGATCATCACTACCCCGCCGGAGGCCACCGTCAGGGAGGCCGCGGCGATGATGACCAACTTCGGTATCAAACACCTGCCGGTGGTCGACGCCGACAACGATTACGTCGGCATCGTCTCGTCGACCGATATCACGATGGCACTCGCCTGACCTGTGGTTACGCCGATGGCAGGCCGTAGGTATCCCGCACTGTCTGGGCGAGCATCCCCTCTTTGCGGAAGACGATATAAATCAGGACGAACTCCTCGTCGACCGGATTCATTACGAAGACTGCCCGATCCTCGCTGTCGTCGCGTTCGGCCTCGACACGCTGGATGAGCGGTTCGATGGGTGTTGCGCCGGTTCTGAACTCTTTGAACAGGTCTCGCGGTGGCGTCTGTTTGGCGAAAGTGTAGACGACGCCGTTGGCTTCGTTGTCGGTGCTGTAGGTCGTCCGGGAGTTCATTGCATCCCCGGCCATCTGGGCGTCGTACCACGTCTCTTGGGCGACTTCGAAGAGGCCGCTGACGCCATCGGCGTACTGGATCCACGTCCGGTCTTCGACACTGCAGTCGGCGAACCGCGCCTCGCTGTCGTCCCACGCGAGACTCGCCGTTACCACGTATCCAGGCTGTAGCTTCCGAACTGTCTCGGCGAGGGCGTTGTCGGCTGCCGGCGGAACGGCTGCCAGTGGCTGGAGGTCGGCCTCCGGGTCGTTGTCGTTGACGGCATCGATGGCCGCATCGAGGTCGACCAAGAGGATCCTGCCGTCGGGCCGCCGATCGAGCACCCGAAACCGGCCGGTCGTCGTCGGTTCCATAGCCGAAGGTGGGCGTCGAGTCGAATAAGCCACCCGGCTTCGCCTCTCAGTCGACCTGCCCGGCGGTCTCCCGGAACAGTCCGTCGAGAATCTCAGGGAGCGTCGGATGATACGCCCGATCCGGAAGCTCCCGCACGTCGAGTTCCAGCTCGACGATCACCTGCAGCGTTTTAGCCATCGAATCGGCATGGGCGTGGAGCCCCTGATACCCCAGCACGGTGCCGGTCTCGGCGTCGACGGTCAGCCGCGCGAGCCCGTGGGCGAGGTCCTTGACTTTAAATACCCCGTCGTCGGCAGCCCACCGCGTCGCAGTGACGACATCGAATCCCGCAGCCTCCGCACTCTCGGGAGTGTGGCCGACGCGGGCAAAGGGGTAGACACTCGCCCCTGAGAAAATAACGTGGTGGTGGACGTTGCTGTAGCGTTCCAACCGCTCGCCAACGTCGGCTGCAATGATGTTGTCGGCGGCGACGTACCCCTGTTCTTTGGCGACGTGGAGGATCGGTTCCTTCCCGTTGACGTCGCCGACGACGAACACTCGCTCGTCGTCGACCGCACACATCGTTGCGTCGACCCACCCCTCGCGTGGCCGCAGCGAGGTGTTTGCAATCCCGAGTCGGTCGAGACTCGGCTGTCGACCGGTAAACAGGAACAACCCCTCGGCGTCGACAGTCCGGTTGTCTCCGGCTGCCTCGACGTGGAGTCGAACGCCCTTGTCGGTCGCTTCGAGCCGTCTCTCCCAGGTGTTGGTCAGAATCTCGATGTCGAAGGCCTCCCGATACAGCTCCACCAGTTCGTCACCGAAAGCGGGGTCGGCCTCGTCGATGGGCCGGGCGTCGTGTTCGACTACTGTGAGGTCGACGCCAGCCTCCGCGAGATAGGCAACGAGTTCGAGCCCGATGTAGCCAAAGCCCATCACAACCCCTGAGTCGGGGAGCTCCGTCGCATCGAGAACATCTTTGCTCGTGTAGTAGTCGACCTCGCCGATCCCCGGTAGCTCCGGAATTTTCGGCGACGATCCGGTCGCAATAACGACGTAGTCGGGCTCGTAGCGCTCGCCGTCGACCTCGACGATGCGGTTGTCGGCAAAGCGGGCAGTGTCGTGAATAAAACCGATCCCTTCCTGCTCGCTCAGTTCGTGGATCGCCCCACGCCGGTGGGCCGCGAAGCGCTCGACGTGTTCGTTCTTGCGGTCGACGACCCGGTCGAGATCGATCGTCGGCGGCTCGCCATCGAGGCGGTCGTCCGCCCGGGCCTGAAACCGGTGGGCTGCGGCCGACAGCACCTCTTTCGAGGGCATACAGCCGTTGAGAATACAGAGGCCGCCGCCCGGTTCGCCGTCGTCGACCAGCGTCAGTCGGTCGACCGCCCCACCGACGTGGTCGGCCAGCCCTTCGGCAGCCGCCGATCCGGCACTGCCGTAGGCGCCGATAATCATGACGTGCATGGTGGCCAGTTGACAGCCAGTAATAAAACCGTACTGTGGCTGTGTGCGATTCGCACCTTCGCTTGGTCTTACCGCGAGATGCCGCCGGTCGACTCCTCGAGTGCGGCCTCGACCTCCGCGCGGGTCGTCACGAGGACATCGCCCTTGACGGTCCGTTTTAGCGAGGCCGCTGCCGCGCCGTATGAGAGGGCGGTGTCGATCTCGCTGCCGGCAATTAGTTCGGCGAGTACGCCGCCGACGAAGGCGTCGCCGGTGCCGATGGCGTCGACCGTCT